>WBZO01002938.1_pt1 | contig 20971 bp, 20 predicted proteins | sample 5204261 | NCBI WGS metagenome assembly WBZO01 (sample SAMN12412400, study PRJNA552823) | activated sludge metagenome | isolation source: activated sludge from anammox sidestream of wastewater treatment plant... | place: USA: North Carolina | collected 2017-09 | reverse complement strand
CCATGAACCGCGGAAGCCAGACGCTCCTGAGCCACCCCGTCCTGCGGACAGTCAGTCGATCCATGTTCATGCCCTCTTGTTACGTGATTGAGCCATGTTCGCCCAAGCAAGCGTGGCCCGTCACCCCACCTCGCGTACGGTAATCAGATACCTTACGTACCGTTTTTGCTCACACCCCCCTGCTCCAGGAGCCACTCGGCCCACGACTCGCGGTTCTGGCGCCACCAGCGCCGGAGGTCGTGGATGCTCTCGCACCCGGTGTGCCCCTTGAGCACCTGCACTGCGCTGCGGACCGAGGTGTAGGTCACTCCCAGCCGCTCCGCCGCCTCGCGCTCGGTCCGGTCGTCCGCCAGTTCGCGCAGCACGCGCGCTCGCGAAGCCGTCAGCCAGTCGTAGTCCACCTGGCCCTGTCCCTGGATTGCCACAAGCCGCCTCCTGTGGAGTAAACGTCCGCGCGGGGGGAGAAGTTCCGCTCGCGGTTGCGCTCCACACGGGCCGAGGGTACGCCGGGAGCCCGCATGGGGTCAATGCTGTTTCCGTAAGTCCGTGGCCGACAATGCCGGGAAGGCCGCGACACCACCTAACGCTTCCGGCCTTTACACTGCTTTCCGTTATGACACGTCTCGCCGTGGGACTGGCGGCCGTTTCCGGGCCGGTCGTGTACTTCGACCCCAACGGGTACCGGTGGGCCGGCGTCGCCGGGCTGTTCGCCGTCGCCCTGGCGGTGGCCGTCGCGGGCGGGCGGTGGTCGCGGCGGCGCGCGGCGCGGCGCTCGGTCGAAGGGCTGCGCAAGCTCCACCCGGGCGACTTCGAGGCCGAGGTCGGGCGCTGGCTCCAGCGCGAGGGCTGGCGCGTCGAGCACCGCGGGGGCACGGGCGACGGCGGCATCGATCTGCTTGCCCGCAAGCGCGGTGAGACGCTGGCGGTCCAGTGCAAGCGCTACGCGGAGCACGCAACCGTCACCGCGTCGCAGGTGCGGGAGCTCTACGGCGCGGCGGTCGCGGAGGGCGCGACGGGGGCGGTGCTTGTGACCACGGGCCGCGTCTCGAAGGCCGCGCGGGAGTGGTGCGAAGGACTTCCGTCAGGGCCACGCGCGGTGTTAGTCGAGGGAGCGGACCTGGCATCCACAGCCGCAGGCGGGCGGCTGCTTCGGTAAGAGGTCACCTTCAGTCGGTGTGAGGAGGATTGTCGGGCAACAGCTGGCGTCGCGCTGAGACCACACCGAACACCTCTACTCGGTCCGGGTAGATTTCGTAGAGAATCCTGAACTCGTCCTCCAGGAGTTCTCGAAGTGACTCCACCTGGAATTCTGGAATCACGCGGCCGGACCGTGGAAACGCACCCAGTTGTCGCGTTCGCTTCAGGATGGCGTCCGATAATCGGTCGGCGGAGTCCGGCGACAATTCCGCGCGGGATTCTCGAACGTCGCGAAGGTCCGCGAGCGCACGGTCAGTCCACTCGACCCTCAATCCGTGAGCCCGAATTCCTTTTCAACGTCCTCCTGCGACGTCGTGCGCCCGGCCGCTGACTGCTGTCTCGCTTCGGCAAGGCGCTGGTGCATTGCGAAGAGATGGGCGGCATCAGCCCAGGTCGCGTCCTCGGGAAGCGCCGCCGCAATTCTCCGAAGCTCTTCACGGACGGGGACGATGCTGGTTTCGGCCATGACGAGAATTATACCAGTCTCCCTACCCCACCGGCGCGCGCCGGCGGTGCCAGTTTGTGGCCGTTTCGTAGGCGTGGGCCGCGCGGAGCACGGTCGGTTCGTCGAATGGCCGCCCGGCAATCTGCATGCCGATGGGGAGGCCTTCGCTGCTGAACCCGCAGGGCAGCGAGAGCGCGGGCACGCCGGCGATATTGAACGGCATGGTCAGCGAGGCGAAGGCCGCCCCGGTGGTGAGCTGGACGCCGTCGACCTCCACCTGCTCGTCCCCGATCTTCGATGCCGGGCGCATGGTGGTAGGCGTGAGGAGGAGGTCGACTCGCTCCAGGAGGCCGCGGACCGCCTCTTTGATGTCGTAGCTCGCGCGGTAGGCGTTGGCGAGGCCCACCGCGTCCGGCAGCGGCGTCGAAAGGCTCGCGAGCAGCTCGGGACTGTAGTCGTCGCGCTGTTTGGCGAGCCACTCCGCGTGGTGGGCCTGGCCCTCGGCGTTGCAGACGGTCCAGGCCTGGAGCACGGCCATGCGGTCGTAGCCGGCGTCGACATCGAGCACCTCGGCGCCAAGGGCGCGGAAGACGTCGAGCGCCTCTTCGACCGCGACGCGGACCTCGGGGTCGAGCAATCCGAAGAACTGGTCGCGGGGGACGCCGATGCGGAGCCCACGGACGCCGCCGTGGAGGGCGGCGCGGTAGTCGGGCACGGGAACGGGCACGGTTGCGAAGTCGGCGGGGTCGTAGCCGGCGATGGCCTGGAGCACGATGGCGGCATCTTCGACCGTGCGGCAGATGGGGCCGGGGTGGTCGAACTGCCAGGACATGGGGAGGACACCGGCCTTGCTGACGCGGCCGAAGGTGGGCTTGAAACCGACGCAGCCGTTGAGCGCCGCCGGGATGCGGATGCTCCCGCCGGTGTCGGTGCCGAGCGTGCCGGCGGCGAGCCGGGCGACGATGGCCGCGCCCGAGCCGCCGCTCGAGCCGCCGGGGATGTGGTCGAGCGACCAGGGGTTGTGGGTTGCGCCGGTGTGGGGGTTATTGGTGGTGGTGCCCCAGGCGAACTCGTGCGTGTTTGTCTTCCCTATTAATACGGTACCGGCCTCGCGCAGGCGGCGGGCGCAGGTCGAGTCCGCGGCGGGGACGCGGCCGCGGAGCACTTTCGAGCCCCCGGCGGTCTCGATGCCGGCCGTGTCGTAAAGGTCCTTCAGGCCAATCGGGATGCCGTGGAGCGGGCCACGATACGCACCGTGGACGATCTCGGCGGCGGCGCGGGCGGCATCTTCACGGGCGCGTGCGGCGGCCACGGTGACGAAGGCGTTGAGCGCCGGGTTCAGGCGCTCCACGCGCGCCAGGTAGGCCTCGGCAAGCTCGACGGGCGAGGTATCGCGCCGTTCGACCGCGCGCGCGGCTTCGGCAATAGTGAGGTCCGTCAGGTCGGGCATGACCGTGCTCCTGGGGGTGCTGAGCGGCAATCCTACGCGAGTGCCGGGGGCGCCACGAGTGGCGGAGCCGCCCGGGGCGACGCAAGGCGAGAGAAAGACCGGGCGTTTGATCTATTGACGCTATGGACAGGAGCCGACAGAGTTACGTACAGATGGTTGCTACCGCCACCCTGACCGCACTGCTCGCCACGGCCGCTGCTGCCGCTGCGCGCGCGCGCCGGTAACTGGTGGCGGTCAGAAGCACCATACTTTCATAGACAACGAAGGGCCGCCTCCATGGCGGCCTTTCTGTGAGAGCAGATGCGGGCTGCCTGGGGGAGACAGGAGAAGCCAGTGCTGACGGAGACTTCAGCAGACCCGAGCCGTTTCATCTCCCGGCGGATGCAGGCAGTCCCCCCGAGCGGGATCCGCAAGTTCTTCGACCTCCTGAGCACGATCGACGACGTCATCTCCCTCGGCGTTGGCGAACCGGACTACGTGACCCCGGAGCCAATCCGGCGGGCCGCAATCGAGAGCATCGAGCACGGCCACACGCACTACACCTCGAACTACGGCCTGCCCGAGCTGCGGGAGAAGCTGAGCGACCACCTCTTCCGGCTTTACGGTGTGCGCTACGACCCGAAGAACGAGATTGTGATCACGAGCGGGTCGAGCGAGGCGTTCGACGTGGCGCTGCGGTCGTTACTGGACCCGGGTGACGAAGTGCTTTGCGCGGACCCGTGCTATGTGGCCTACATGCCGGCAACCGTGATGGCGGGTGGTGCGTTCGCGCCGGTGCCGACCTATGGGTCGAACGACTTCCGGCTGTTGGCGGCTGATGTCGAGTCCGCGGTGAACCCGCGGTCGAAGGCCCTGTTGCTGGGCTATCCTTCGAACCCGACCGGGGCGACCATGGGGCGCGAGGACCTGCTTGCGATCGCGGAGGTGGCGGACCGGAACGACCTGGCGGTGATTAGCGACGAGCTGTACGACCGCATGACGTACGTGGGCGAACACACGTGTTTCGCCTCATTGCCCGGAATGAGGGACCGAACGGTCCTCCTTGGGGGGTTCAGCAAGGCGTACGCTATGACCGGATGGAGGCTCGGCTGGGTTGCCGCCCCCGGGCCACTGGCAGAAGCAGTGATGAAAGTTCACCAGTACGTGATGATGTCCGCGCCGACGGCGTCACAATACGCCGCGATAGCCGCGCTGGATGAGGGCGAGGGTTTCGTTGCCGAGATGGTGGCGGAATACGACCGGCGGCGGAGGCTGATTGTGGATGGACTCCGGGCGGTGGGGTTGCCGACATTCGAGCCGCGTGGCGCGTTCTACGCCTTCCCGGATATCACCGTCACGGGCATGGATAGCGTCACCTTCAGCGAGCGGCTCCTGGCGGAGGAACGCGTGGCGGTCGTCCCGGGGAGCGCATTCGGGGCCCATGGGGAAGGGTACGTCCGGGCGTGCTATGCGAGCGGGTACGAACAAATCGAGCGAGCGCTGGAACGCATCGGCAGGTTCGTCCAGAGGCATCGCCATGACTGAGCGCACCACCCGTCAACCTGTCTGTCCCCGCAGCGGCCATGCGCGGGCCGACGCGCTCGTGCGAAGTCTATTCTGGTGAGGTAAGCGTATGAACAGTGTCATGAATCCGATCGAAACCGAGGCAACGGCCGACCTGCCGCCAGGGGCCGCCCCATCATTCGGAGATCTGGACACGGGCACTGTCCCCGAACCCGCGCCCCTCGTCCTCTCGGAGTCGGCGCACCGGAACATGCGGCCAGCCGAGCCGCTCCTCGGGTTGAACGGCCAGTTCCACCTGGACGACCTGGCGATCGATGGGCAGCTCCGGGTGGAGGCGAGCCACACGCCGGGAATGGTCCACATCCACGCGGACATGGCGTACATCCGGGGCGGCGAACTCCAGTACGACGCGGAAGTGCGCGAATCATGGGTGATGCGGGCCGGCGCCATGGACCGCACGGGCGAGTCGCGGGCCCGGGTCGCCAAGGCACTGGCGGACCTGGCCAGCATTCCTCGCCAATCGACCGTGACGGTGTCGTTCAAAGCCTGAGCGGGACGCTTCCCTCGTTGTCCGAAATCCGGCCCCTGTCGTGGAATGTACGACAGGGGCTTCGTATGTCATTCGTGTCCGGGATAGGAAGCCTGGCGTGAACCATCCACTTGCTATCGGCCACGTGGATGCTAGCATTCGGCGCCATCAATAGGTTTCTGAGGGGGTCGGTATGGTGATGGTGAGGAGGAGTGTGCTGTTGTCAGTGGCCGTGGGCGCGAGCCTGGCCGGAGCGTTGCTGGCGGCGGCCTGCGGAGGGGGTGGTGACGACGATGGTGGCGGGGGCAACGGGAACGCAGAGGTAAAGCTCGAAAACGTGAACCAGCAGAATGCGACCCCGACGCCGGATACGAACCGGCCGGAGGTGGTGGTCGAAGTCAAGGACAACTCGTTCACGCCGGAGACGATCACCATCAAGCAGGGCACGAAGGTCGTGTGGAAGTGGGTCGATACGGCCAACCCGCACTCGATCATGCTCTCGGGGGTGAAGTCACCGGAGCAGACTTCGGGCACCTACGAGCGCATCTTCGACCAGAAGGGCGTCAGTTACACCTACCAGTGCGGCGTACACGGCGCCTCGATGTCAGGTCGGATCGTCGTCGAGTAGGCGGGCGAGCTACTGGATTTCAGCCCGGCCGCCTGCTGCGTGGAGTTCACGCAGCAGGCGTTCTGCTTCCGCGGGGGCGAGGCCGGCAGCAACCACCGCCGGTGAGCGTTCGGCAGCGTCGGCCAGGTCCTTTGCCTCCTTCAGGCCGGTGTTGAGCGCTTCTCGCAGGGCTTTGATGACGGCGATCTTGTTACGCCCGTTGTCGAGAAGCACGACCGTGGTCCCCGGTTTGGCGGGCAGCGACCGGCTGGCGGCGATCTGACCGATGTTCTCGATGAGCCGTGCGGCTGCGCGGCGTTCGGCGGGCGGCGGCGTAGGCGGCGGGAGACCCGGCCGGAGGTTGGCACGGGCATTGCCAACGATGGTCGCAACCAGAGCGCAATCGGCCACGGCCCATCCGGCGATCGTGGCCCAGGTGAGCGGGCTGCCGATGCCGTAGACGAGGAACGAGACGGCGAAGAGCAGCGTCGCAAATGCGGAGATGATGGCGACGCTGAGGAGGCGGTTCACGGTGCCGGATCATAGTCCGGGGCGGTGCGGACGGTAAGCGGCGGAGGCCCCGAGGATAGTACGTGGCGAACCGGAAATGTTGGCCTGTTGACCCCTATACAAGGCAGGCGAATGGGTGCAGTCTGACAGGTGAATACAGCCGAGGAGGCAAGCCATGTCCGTCGCACGAGTGACCGAGATCTCATCGACCTCCGCAGTGAGTTTCGAAGACGCGCTGAAAGGCGGCATCGACCGGGCGAACAAGACCCTGCGCAACGTGAAGGGCGCGTGGGTGAAGGAGCAACAGGTCGACGTGAAGGACGGCAAGATCAGCGGGTATCGCGTGAACATGCTGGTGACGTTCGTCCTGGACGACTAGCGGCAGTTCAGGGCCGGCTGGCCCGTTGCGCCGCGATCACCCATCCTCGCCACGATCAATGACTGGAGAGACGGTGTGGTCCAGCGGCGCGTGCTGATGGTCGCCCTCGATGGGCTGGATGTCGGACTCCTGAAGCGGGCGTTTGCAAGCGGGAGGCTGCCGAATCTGCGCGCCTTCGCCGATGCGGGCCGCGAACTGGCGGTGCATTCCGATGGCGAACGCCTCGAGGGCACCGTATGGCCCACATTCACCACAGGTACGGGCCCGGGAACGCACGGCCACCACTGGTTCTACCAGTGGGTTGCCGAAGAGGCGCGGTTCGTCCCCGCGAGCAACGCCCACTTCGCGGTCGAACCGTTCTGGAAGAAAGCGCTCCTGGCCGGCAAGCGCGTGGTCGAGTTCGACCTGCCGTACACGCTGACGGTGGGGCACCCAAACGAACGCGCCTATAACGGCTGGGGGCTCCAGGACGAGATGGCGGAGTTCGCCCATCCGCCGGGCTTCCGCAAGGAGATCCTGCGCCGGCACGGGCGGAGCAAGGTCCACAAGGACACACTTCTTGTCCACACGCCGGAGGACCGGCTGAAGCTCGCCCGGCGCCTGAGGGTGGGTGCCCGGCAACGCGCCGCAGTCCTGCTGGACCTGGTGGGCGCGCGGGATTGGGACCTGCTCATGATGGGGTTTGGCGAGTACCACCTTGGCGGCCACCACCTCTCGATGCCGATGGAACTATCCCCGAAGGTGACCAACGAGACCGCCATGTACAGCATCCTCAAGCCCGTCGACGACGCCTGGCCGGAGATCGTTGCGGCGGCGGGGGATGACTGCGATATCGTCCTGTTCGCGCTCCACGGCATGCAGCCGAAGGTTTCGTACAACGAGGCGGTCTACCGGATGCTCCAGACGATGGAGGGCCGCCCGCTGCCGGAGCCACCGAAGGCCGACCTCCTGAGGCGGGCGCGCAATCTCCTCCCAGAACGGCTCCACCAGTCCATCTGGCTGCGCCTGCCCGCCGACCTCCGGATGGCGCGGATGATGAACGCATGGCTCGCGCGCATGGACCTCGCGCACGACCGCGCGTTCGTCTTCGAAGGCGATTGCTCGGTGGCGCTGCGGCTGAACCTCGAGGGCCGGGAGCGCCACGGCGTGCTGCCCCGCGAAGAGGGCCGCGCCTTTCTCGACGAGATTTTCGCGGAGGCGAAGCGCTACCGCACCGAGGACGGGAAGCAGGCGTTCGTGGACCTGTTCGTGACTGCCGACGCTTTCCAGGGGCCACGGCTGGAACGGCTGCCGGACGCCACCCTCATCTACAACCCCGACGTGCTCCGGACGCGCACGCTGACACGCGACGACGGGTTCGAAATACAGCTCTACAACCCGGAGAGCCGAAACGGCATCCACACCGGAAGGGGCTTCGCGTTCTACCACTTCTCCGGCGAGACGCAGGTGCACCGCACGGAGGTCGACAACATGGACTTCGCTCCGACCGTGCTGCAGCGCCTCGGGGTGACGCCGGGATCGGCGCTCCAGGGGAGCCCGTTCCTCGAATAGCCACTGGCGTCGTTCGGAATTCGGGGCGAATATGCGCGCCACGCAGGAGGTGGCCCATGGGCAGCATGAGCGCAATCGACGAGAAGACGGGGCGGAAGTTCTACCTGGACGACCCGGACGACCTTGAACCCGGCGAGGAGGTGGTCTTCATCCTGAGCCTCCACGGGGGCGGGTCCGTGGGGGCCTGGCAGCGCCTTTACTTCCCGGCGTTCGACTACAAGGAGAAGTACCGGCTCGTCATCGCCACACCCTCGGCCGCGACGAAAGAGCCTGCGCGCCGGTGGGTGGGCGAGGCGGACGACGAGCACCTGCGCAACATCGTGGATTACGTGTTGGAGAAGTACGGCCGCGAGAACGTCCGCTCGTTCTGGCTGGTCGGGCACTCGCAGGGAGGCATGACCTCGAACCGGCTGCTCCGCGAGGACCCGTTCTTCAAGGAGCGTGTGGACGGTTGGCTGAGCCTTTCGGGCGGGCGGATCGGGCCGGTCGAGCTGCCGGCGTCGTTCTTCGTGCCGGTGCGGGGACCGATGCCAGCGGCGCCGCAGGGAGATGGCGCGCCGCGGCCGGGGCGGGCGGTCGCGCCCGAGTGCGACATCTCGTTCATCTTCGCGACGGGCGAGCACGAGATGGTAGCGCTCCCGGAGGCCTCGCCGTGGGCGGAGAAGTACGGCGCGGGCCCTCGCGTGCGCCTGGCTGATGTCGTGGACGACCAGCCGGGACAGATCCACGACACGCTGCGGGAGGGGAAGTCCACGCCGGCGTGGGGACTGCAGCCCCGGCCCGGCACCGCTCAGGTGTATGTCTATCCGGGGGCACGCGATGGCCGCGTCATCGCGGACGTGGTGCGGCTGGACAAGGGTCACACGGAGGGTCTGGAGCCGCGCATCACGGAGACGCTCATCCGGATGATGGTGGACGCCCCGGGAGGGAAGGCGAGGTCGCTGGGGGACTGAGCGGAGCGCCGGGGCGGCTCCCCGGCGGAAGCAGACGGGCGGGCGGCCGGGAGCGATAGCCGCGGCCTATCGATGTGGCGAGATGCCTCGAGAACACGTGCTACCTGCAACAGTTTGCCAGCCGTAAATTGCCACCTCACAGGCAATCCCCCTGTAACCAACCGGAGAGGTTCTCCCGGGCGCCCAGAAGGCCTCCGGGGAAACCTCTTCCGGGTTTCACGAGGATGGAGGGCGACGTGTTCGAGGGAGACGGACGGTTGGCCGCGCTGCGCCAGGGCATGCGCATCCGGGACGAAGGCGGAAAGGTGATCGGATACGTACGCGAGGTGAACGGGCGCTCGGTACTGGTGGGCGAGGGGCGCGGGAAACGTGTTTTCTGGATCGATGGCCAGCTGGTGGCGGGTGTAGTGGACGGGGAGGTGCGGCTGCGGAGCGCCGAGCCGGCGGGGGCGAAGGCGCGGGGGTAGTTGCCGGAGTCCTGGTGGTGAAGAAGGGGACGCCGGCAGCCGAAGGCGGCGCGAGGCAGCACGCACTACTGTCCGCCAAGGGCTCGCACGGACATTTCAAGTAGCTGCTCGAACTCGTCGTCCGCCAGGCGAGTGTTGCCGATGACGCGCATCGAGATGAGTGGACCCTGGACGAGGTGCATGGCGAGTTCGATGCTCGTGTCCGTGGGGATCTCGCCACGAGCGATCGCCCGCTGAAGGGCGACAACGGTGGGGCCACCCGGCTGGATGCGGGCAGCGGCGAACAGTGCGGCGCCCCGGGCGCTGGCCATGGCCTTCGACAGCATCCAAACGAACAACTCACGGCCGAGGGGATCCTCGAACATTTCCCCGTAGCCGCGCAGGATCTGGCGGAGGTCCTCCCGGAGAGAGCCGGTATCGGGGCTTTCTGCGACCGCGACGCGTGAGGCGACCAACGCGAACAGGAGACCGTCGGCGCCGCCAAAGTGGCGATAGAGCGTCGACTTGGCGACGCCGGACCGGCGCACCACTTCTTCCACATTGAGCGAGGAGACGCCGCTGTCCGCAAGGATATCGCTGGCAGCCTGCAGCATCGCAGCCCGGGCATCCTCGCTGGGTGGTCGTCCCATTGCCCGGCATTGTACCAGCCGGCAGCGCGGCACCCCGCGTTGACGCCCGAAGCCCGTGGCAGTTACGCTACGCAGCGTTTCGTAATGACAGAGTGTCGAATGGCCGCAGCTTCACCTGGAGGTTCCCCATGCAAACCACCACCGGCTACCAGGATTCCTGGATCAACCCCCGGCTGAAGATTGCCGCGCTCTGGACATCGATGTTGTTCCTGTTCGCTTACGTCGACCTGTTCAGCCTGTACCGCGAAGACATCCGCGCGGATATCGAGACGGGGGAACTTGCCGGGTTCACCATCGGGCAGGCGTTTCTCTTTTCCGTCACCACGTACATCGCCATCCCGAGCGTCGCGCTGTCGCTGAGCCTCCTGCTGCCAGTACGGGTGACCCGCCTGGCGAACCTCGTGCTCGCCGCCGTCTACAGCGTCACGATCGTGGGTGGTGCGGCCGGGGAGTGGGGCTACTACATCTTCGGGAGCGCGATAGAAGTTGCCCTGCTCGTGGGCGTCGCCTACTACGCCTGGACGTGGCCGAGGTTGGAGCCCGAAGGCGGTTCGGCATAGGGCTGTTGAAGGCGTTTCGGGAAGGACTGGTCGGGGTGCCGCGATTCGAACGCGGGACCTCTTGAACCCCATTCAAGTGCGCTACCAGGCTGCGCTACACCCCGACCCGGGGATGCCGCCCGCCGCACGCGGGCAACAGAACCAATCTACGGAGTGACGGGCGCGGGGTCAAAGTCTTAGCGCCCGCCGCCTGCCGGGTTGGGCTCCAGCGGCGGGCCCGGAGGTGGTGGTTCGGGTTCGGTTGTGTGCCGCCCGTGCCCCACAACCATCCCACCCGAGCGTATCTCGGCGATCCGGCGGCCCCAGAGGAGCGCCACGATCGCGGTTAGCCCCATGATGGTCGCCCCGAGGACGAACAGGCCGGGCCGGACGCCCATCGCCTGCACGAGCGTGCCCGAGAGGATCGCGCCGACCGGGATGAGGCCGCGGTCGAGGCTGAGCAGGGACATGACGCGGCCGTGCATCTCGGGCTTGCTGTATTCGAGCAGGATGCCGTTGGTGAAGGCCATGTAGGTCACGGTCATGCTCCCTGCGACCGCGAGGAGGATGGCCGTGCCGATGAGCGTCGCCTGCAGCGAAATGGCCACCAGCGCGCCGCCGAAGATGAGCATGTTGATCATCAGCTGGAGGCCGGGACGGGCGATGTTCGAGCGCGAGGCGACGAACAGCGACCCGGCGAAGGCGCCCACACCGGTCGCGCCCGCGAGGAAGCCCACCCCCGATTCGCCCATGTCGAGCGTGCGCGTGGCGAGCAGCGGGACAAAGACTTGCTGGTAGGGGAACCCGAACACGAACAGGATGAGGGCAAGCGCGGTCACGATGCCGAGTGTCGGCGTGGCGGCGATGTAGGCAAAGCCTTCCTTGAGGTCGCTGAAGATGCCGGTATCGGCCTGTTTCTTGTTGCTGGAGCCTTCGCTGAACTGCATCATCCAGGTGGTGAGGATGACGAAGACGTAGATGCCAGCGGTGATCGCGTAGACGCCGCCAACGCTGAAGGGGATGAGGAGGACGCCGGCCATGGCGCCGCCGCCGATGCGCATGAAGCTCAGGGCGGTCGAGTTGAGGGCGACCGCGTTCAGGAGGTCTTCCTTGGGGACGGTCATGGGGATGAGCGACTGGCGGACGGGCTGGTTGAAGGCCATGGCCGTGCCGGCCACGAGGGCCGTGGCGAAGACGTGCCACGTTTCGACCACGCCGGTGAGGCAGACGATGGCCAGGAAAGCGTGGCAGGCGGTCGAGACCATCTGGGTGGACATGAGGATGCGCTTCTTGTCGTAGCGGTCGGCGACGGCTCCGGCGATAAGGCCGAAGAAGAGGATAGGCGCGAGGCGCGTGGCGATGACGAGCGACAGCATGACGGCGGAATCGGTCAGCTGGAGGATGAGGACGGCGCGGGCGACCTGGTCCATCCAGAGGGTGGCGGAGTGGCCGGTTTGGCCGAACCAGAGGAGGCGGTAGTTACGGTGACGGAGCGCTCTGAATGTCTGACTGGTACTTGCCGAGAAGCGCGACCGCATGGTCCACACTGTACCCTTACGCGAACGTTAGGGCCACCGGTTGCGGTTTACGAATCGACATCGAGCTCGATACCGACGGGGCAGTGGTCGGAGCCCATCACCTCTTGCTGGATGAAGGCGCGGCGGACATTCGGGAGGAGTTCGCGCGATACAAATACGTAGTCGATGCGCCAGCCGATGTTGCGGGCGCGGCGGTCGCGCCAGGCGTCCCAGTAGCTGTACTGGTCGCGTGCATCGGGGTTGAGGGCGCGGAACGTGTCAACGTAGCCTGCGTCGATGAGACGGGTGATCCAGGCGCGTTCGACGGGGAGGAAGCCTGTGCCTTTGAGGGCCTCATCCGGCCGGGCGAGGTCCATCTCGGTGTGTGCGATGTTGAAGTCGCCCATGAAGACCAGCCGCTTACCGGAGTCGCGGAGGTGGTTCACGCGTTCGAGGAAGGCGGCGTAGAAATCGAGTTTGAACTGGAGGCGGTCGTCGCCGCGGCCGGCGTTGGGGTAGTAGCTGGTGATGACGGTGTAGCCGGGGAAGTCGGCCTCGATGACGCGGCCCTCGGCGTCGAAGCGCTCGATCCCGAGGCCGAGGCGGACATCGAGCGGTTCTTCTTTCGACAAAAGGAGCGCGCCGCTGTACCCTGCACGTAGGGCCGGGTGCCACCAGCACCGGTAACCCATTGCTGTCCACGGTTCATCCGGGACTTGCTCGGGGAGCGCCTTCACTTCTTGCATCCCGACGATGTCGGGCGATGAAGCCTCCAGCCACGCCGGCAAGTTCCCGCTCTTGATAGTGGCCCGAAGGCCGTTGACGTTCCACGAACAGATCTTCAGCGTCCTCACGGCGCAAAGTTGAAACGGAAGACACGCGAGGCGCAACTCTGCGCCCGGCATGACCTTGCGGTGCGCGACGCGCTTCACAGTCAGGCAAGCGGCAATTGGTGAAACTGGAACCCGAACGCGGCGGTATCGGCGCGGCCGGGCGAATTGGCACAAGAACGCGGGTGAACCCTTATCCGAACGTTCACAAAGCCCGACGATACTGAAGAAGAAGAACGAAAGAAGGAAACGAGAATGACCGTCTGCCCGAATTGCGCGGCACGGTTCTCGGCAGCTCCAGACGTTGAGCGCCAGTGGCTCGAGCGGCACACCAGCCGCAGCCACGGTATCAATCGGATGCAGCGCGTGGCGGCAAGCCTCGCGCGAAATGCTCGCCGGGAACTTAGCCCCGCAGCCTAAACAAACGAACGCGTGAACACGACGGCCGCCGTGGCTACGGCCGTCACCAACACATATTCCGCCGTGGTGCCCCACTCCAGATCGTGGTCGAGCATGTGATGCACGAGCCCGGTCGCCAGGTAGAAGGCGATGATCAGCAGGGCCCCGGCCAGCAGTCCATCGAGCGGGAAGAAGTAGAGCGCGAGCCGCAGTTCGGCGAGTGAGATACCGATGGAGACCCCCACCAGGACCGAGCTCGGCCCCGTGAGGCGGCTCTCGCGCAGCAGTTCCATGGCGAGCAATGCCGCGACAAAGCCGACCATTGTTGCGGCCAGCGGCAGGTCGTAATCGCGGGTGTAGATGACCGTGAAGAACGAGAAGGCCACCAGGTAGGTGGCAATCGCCATCACCAGCCGGAAGGCCCCATAGAGCCGGGAGCCAAAGTCCACGGTCTGGTATTCGCCGAAGGCGACAGCGCCGACGCTGACCGCCGCCCCAACGGCGAACAGCGGGCGGGCGTAGCCGTCGATCGCGTGGTCGATGAACAGCCCCGAACCAAGGACTCCCAGCGCGGGGAGGAACGTGTAGACGACCGAACCAAGCGCGCTCTTGTCGTCCCAGCGGGGATGGCGCCGGACGAGGCCATCAGTGGCGAGAGCCACGAGGCCAGCAGTAAGCCAGAGGATCCAGGGTTGTTCGGGACGCATGGTGACCCACGCGCCGAGGCCGAGCGCCGCCACTCCGGTGAGGAGGACGGTGCGGGCCGAGAGGTTGACGGTGCCGGCGACGTGCCGGGCTTCAGCAGCCAGCCGCTATTCCCCCGCGAGCGTCGGCGTCTCGAGGCCGTAGATCTCGGCGGCGTTGCGCCACCAGAGGCGTTCCTGTTCGTCTTCGGTGAGTCCGAGTTCTTCGTACATCGCTTCGAAGCGGTCGATATGGGTGCGGATCTCGTCCATGCCGCAGTCGCTCCCGAAGACGAGCTTTTCCACTCCGAATTCACCGCGCGAATTGGCGGCGAGGAGCTTGCGTTCGACGAGGTGGCGTTCGATGGTCTCGCCGCCGCTCATATCGAAGTACACGTTGTGGCGCCAGCGGGCGACGGACGCGGCGTAGTCGTAGTTGCCCTGGTTGCCGACGTGGGCGCCGATGATTTTCAGCTTCGGGAAGCGGTTCGCGATGGTATCCAGGTGGAGCGGCGCCATACGGGTGGCGGAGACGTTGCGCGGGGGCATGCGGTCCTGCATGGCCATCATGCGCTGGTAGGCGGCAGCAGCCGCGGCCTCGCGCCGGGGGTGGGTGATGGAGTAATCGAGCCCGCCGCCGATGACGCCCATGTGGAAGAGGACGGGCATGTTCAGGTCCTGCGCCTTGCCATAGGTGGGCATGTAGTCCGGCTCGTCGTAGGGGCGCTGCACGCCGATGAGCTTCAACCCGCGATAGCCCATGTTGTAGAGCCGCTGCACGCCCTCCCCGTCGATCTCCTCGGGGTCGATCACGGCGACGGGGATGAAAAGGTCCAGGTATTTCTGGAGGATCTCGATCCCGCGTTCGTAGGACGGACCGAAGCGGCCGCCGGTGAGCATGCAGCCTTTCGTGATCCCGGCAGCGGATGCGACTTCGTACAGGCGGTCGACCATGGGGGCGGGATCGTCGTCGGGGTTCTCCCAGTTGCGGGGGAAGTGGATATGGACATCGAAGATCTTCATGCGGACCTGCAGGGCGAGGGCGTTCGTGCGAGTGTAGCATCCGGTTTCGCCGGGCTCACGGCACACGCCTAAGCGGTCTGTACGCTAGTCTCGATCCTCATGCGATCTCGTCCGTTCGTCGCTCTCTACGTTGCGGTCTTTGTGGCGACGATGGGGATATCGATGGTGAGCCCGCTGCTTCCGGTGTACGCGCGGGAACTGGGGGCGAGCGGCGTGTGGCTGGGTCTCACGTTCTCGGTTTTCGCCATCGTCCAGACCTTCGTGGGCCCGTTCGCCGGCCGCCTTTCGGACCGCTATGGGCGGAAGCCGTTTATCGTTGCGGGGTTGCTGATCTACCTGGTCGCGGCCCTGGGCTACCTGACGGCAACGAGCTTCTACCAGGTCATCGCCTTCCGGGCGTTCAGCGGGCTGGGGACGAGCCTGATCTTCTCCGTGGCGCGCGCGTATGTGGGCGACATGACGCCGAAGGGGCAGGAAGGGCGCTGGCTGGGCGTGTTCGCCACGGCGGACATCATTGGTTTCGGCACGGGCCCGCTGGTTGCGGGTGTGTTCCGCGAGTTCATCGGCTTCAAGTCGGTCTTCGTTGCGATGGCCGCGATGATGGGACTATCGGCCACCATCCTGTTGTTCTGGCTGCCGCGGCATAGCCCGCAGGAGATTCTCCGGCGGGCCGACCGGAAGCTCTACGGCGCACCGCTCACGGTGTCGTTCGCGACCGCACTGCGCGACCGGCTGGTGCTGGCGGTTACCACGCACCAGGGGCTGCTCTCGCTTTCCATGGGCGCCTCGTTCAGCTTTCTCGCCCTGCGGCTGGAAGAAGGACTGGGGATTGGGCCGCTGCTCATTGGCATCGCCTTCGCGACGCAGGACATCACCGGCGGGCTTGCCCAGCCGATTTTCGGGCGGATGGCGGACCGGTACAGCCGACGGGCGCTGGTCTCGATCGGGCTGCTGGTGAACGCGGCGCTCCTCGCCTGCGTTGGCATCGTGCCGAGCTACTGGCTGATGGTGGTGGTGCTCATGAGCATGGGAGCTTCGGGCGCGATCTCCCAGGTAGCTTCGGGCGCGATCCAGGTGGTTGCCGGCCGCCGGGTCGGGATGGGGACGGTGCTCGGCCTCGGTTCGGCTTCGAACGGTGCGGGGATTGTGATCGGTTCGGTCGTTTCGGGCTTCATCGTCGATGCGCAGGGGCTGGCGGCGGCATTTTTCCTCGGGGGAGCAGTCATGGCTGCCGGTGTGCCGGTGTTCCTGTTCCTCACGCGGGGGCTCGTGACGAAGGAAGTTGACGCTCCGCCAGCGATGGCCGCGGAAGGGACCGCGGAAGCGGCAGCCGGAGGCTAGACCGGACGCCCGGGTAAGATCGCAGCGTGACATTGCCCTTGTTGCCGCCGAACGACCCTGCCCGGAAACCGGCGCCCGGGACCCTCTTCGCCGATGTCGCCGTGAACGCCGCACAGCCCGCGCGCCAGCCGTTCACCTACAGCATCCCGGAGGGGATGACGGTCACGGCCGGGATGGCCGTGTTCGTGCCGTTCGGGCCACGCATCCTGCAGGGCATCGTCGTGGGGGTCTCGGGGGCGACGATCCTCGAAGCCGTGCGGCCGATCGCGGCGGTCGCCGACCCGGAGCCGGTCCTCGATGAGGCGCACCTCGCCCTGGCGCGGTGGATGAGCGCCGAATACCTGGCTCCGCTATGGGACTGCGTCGCGTGCTGCCTTCCATCGGGGTACGGCCAGAAAGCGGTGACGATGGTGTCGCCGGTGGACATCCCACCGCTCTTCCCTATCTACCCGAAAGACCGGCGCATCCTGCAGTACATCGCCAAACACGGGCGGGTAAGCCTCGACGCGCTCCGGGATTCGGTCGGGGACGTGTCGCTGACGACGCTGAAGCGACTCCAAACCCATGGTCACCTCACGGTCGCCCAGGGGCTGGCGCGGCCGACAGGGCGTCCGCGATTCGAGCGGCGGATCGCGCTCGCGGCCAAACCCCTGGATGCGGAACTCCATGCAAAGCAACTCGCGGGCAAACGGCCAAACTCGGTCCCGGCGCGCATCCTGGCCCACCTGGCGGTCCACCCCGACTGCTCACTGACGGAGGTCCGCGACCTTGGGGCCACCCCGGCCCACCTGGCGAAGCTCGAAGAGGAGGGCTGGCTGAGCGAATACCAGCACCAGCTGGAACGCGACCCGCTCTCGGAATACCGCTTCGCATCGAAGCCGCCGGCACAACTCAGTGCCGACCAGCAGGCGGCCGCCGATGCGGCCTGGGCCGAGCGGATGGCGCTGCTCCATGGGGTGACCGGCGCGGGGAAGACCGAAGTCTACCTGGACCTGGTCGGCCGCGCGCTCGAAGGCGGCGGCAGCGCGATCGTGCTCGTGCCGGAGATCGCCCTGACGCCCCAGGCCATCCGGCGGTACGGCGAGCGCTTCGGCGAGACGCTCACGGTGCTCCACTCACAGCTTTCGACCGGGGAGCTGTTCGACCAGTGGTTCCGCATCCAGCGGGGAGAGGCGCGGCTGGTGGTGGGGTCGCGGAGCGCCGTGTTCGCGCCGGCGCACAACCTGGCGCTGGTGGTGCTCGATGAAGAACACGAGTGGAGCTACAAGCAGGCCGACCCGCAGCCGCGCTATCACGCCCGCGACGCGGCGGAGAAGCTCTGCGCGCTCACGAATGCGCGGTTGGTGCTGGGCAGCGCCACGCCGGACATCCTGACCTACCACCGGAGCGAGGTGGGCGTCATCCGGCGGATCGAACTGACCCAGCGGCTCTCGCCGACGGCCGGGGGCGGCACGACCGAGGGCGCCATGCCAACGGTGCAGGTAGTCGACATGCGCGAGGAGCTGCGCGAAGGCAACCGGAGCGTATTCAGCCGGCCGTTGCGCCGGGCGGTGCACCTGGCGCTGCAGGCGGGCGAGCAATCCATCCTGTTCGTGAACCGGCGCGGCTCGGCGAGGTTCGTGCTCTGCCGGGATTGCGGGTTTTTGCCGCTGTGCCCCTCGTGCGAGGTCTCGATGAGCCTCGACCTCTCGACGCCGATCCACGCGCTGTTGCGCTGCCACCACTGTGGGCGGCAGCGGCGGCTCGAAGACCGTTGCCCCAAGTGCCACAGCGCCCGGTACCGGCCGTTCGGCGTGGGCACGCAAAGGATCGAACAAGAAGCAAAGGCAGTGTTCCCCTCGGCGCGGGTTGCCCGCTGGGACAGCGATGTCTCGCGGCAAAAGGGCAGCCACGAGCGCATGGTGCAGGCGCTGGAGGCCCGCCAGGTGGACATCCTGGTTGGCACGCAGATGCTGGCGAAGGGGCTCGACCTGCCGGAGATGACCGTCGTCGGGGTGGTCGATGCTGATGTGGGGCTCAGCCTGCCCGACTTTCACGCCCACGAGCGCACGTTCCAGCTGCTTTCGCAGGTGGCCGGGCGGGCCGGGCGGCGCGACAAGCCCGGCTGGGTGTACATCCAGACGTACGAGCCAGATGCCGGGCCCATCGTGGCGGCGGCGAACCACGACTACCGGGCGTTCTATGAAGAAGAGATCGCGCACCGCCGGCGGGCCGGGTATCCGCCATTCACGCGCATTGTCCGCCTGGTGCACCGCGATGGGAACGCCGAGCGCGGGCTGGAAGAAGCCTCGCGGGTGGCCTCGGAGATGCGCGTGAAACGCGACGCCGCCGGGCGGGCCGAGCCGGACATCCTCGGGCCAACCCAGGCGTACATCGCCCGGGTGCGGGGGGAGTACCGCTGGCAGGTGCTGTTGCGGGGGCGCAACCCGGCAGCTCTGCTGGGAGACGTGCGTCTCGGGGAGCGCTGGCACGTGGATGTGGACCCGGCGAGCCTGCTCTGAGCGCCAGCGGGGTCGTTCGCATCTCGCGAATCGTCGCCCCACGCGCACCATGCTGCTATCCTCCCAGCGAAACGGGCGCCCGCACGCGCCCATCGGAGGGCAACCGCTCCGGATGGACCAGGAAGTAAAACCGTGGAGCCGGCTCGCGCTGATCTTCCCCGGGCAGGGGTCGCAGCACGTCGGCATGGGACAGCGGCTCGCGCAGGTCTCGAAGGCTGCCCGGGACGTCTTTCAGCGCGCCGACGATGTCCTCGGACGCAACCTCTCGAAGCTCTGCTGGGAGGGGCCCGAGGACGAACTCGAGTCGACCGCGAACCAGCAGCCGGCGTCGTTCGTGACTGCCATCGCCTGGCTGGAGGCGCTGCGCGAGCGCTGGGCCGAACTCGGCAAGACGCTCGAACCGCGGCTCGTGGCCGGCCATTCGATGGGGGAGTTCACGGCCGCCGTTGCCTCCGGGTCGCTCGATTTCGACCAGGGCCTTGACCTGGTGAACAACCGCGGCGTGCTGATGGAGGAGGCGGGGCAGGAGAACCCGGGCGGCATGGCCTCCATCATCGGCCTCCCGGAACAGACGATCATCGAGATTTGTGAAGAGGCGTCGAAGGAAGGCTATGTCGGCCTCGCGACGTCCAACTGCGAGGGCCAGAACGTCATTTCGGGGTACCTCGGGCCGTTGAAGCTCGCGATGGAGCTCGCGGAGAAAGCGCGCGCCCGCAAGGTCGTACGCCTTTCCATCTCGATCGGATCGCACTCCCCGCTGATGAGCAAGGCGAGCGATGGCATGAATACACTGCTCCAGAAGGTCCCGTTGCGCGACCCGGTGACGCCGATGGTCGGCAACGTCAACGCCGAGATCCTGACCACGAAGGAGCAGGTGTACGCCGAGCTCCGCGACCAGCTCACGCACGGCGTCCAGTGGCAGAAATCTGTCGAGAAGATGGGCGCGGAAGGAATCGACATGTTCATGGAGATCGGGCCCGGCAACGTCCTCACGCGGCTCGTGCGGCGCATCAATTACGACGTGAACAGCCTGGCCATCAGCGATGAGTACGAGGGCCTGCTGAGCGACAACTTCCGGCTCGTCGAGGCGGCAGCCCAATGAGCCGCCGGGTGGCTGTTACGGGAGTCGGGGCGGTTACGGCCGTGGGGCACACCGCGGAAGAGACGTGGCAAGCGATGCTCGCGGGCCGGAGCGGCATCGGGCCCATCACCGCGTTCGACCCGGAGCCCTACCCCGTGCGCATCGCCGCCGAAGTGAAGGGTTTTGAACTGGGCGACCGCGTCGACGCGAAGCAGCAGCGATACATGAACCGCAGCGTCACCTTCGGCATGTCGGCCGCGCTTGAGGCCCTGCAGGATAGCGGCTACCAGATCACCGAGGAGAACGCCGACATGGTGGGCGTCATCTTCGGTTCGGGCGCGGGCGGCACGGACATGATCCTGGAACACCAGCGCATCCTCGACGAGAAGGGCCCGCGCCGGGTGACCCCGTTCCTTGTGGCGAACTTCATCCCGGACGCCTGCAGCGGCCACATCGCGATCCATACGGGCGCGCGCGGGCCGAACTACGCACCGGTTGCCGCGTGCGCGACGGGCGGGGTGGCGCTGGGGGAGGCCTTCGAGACCGTGAGCCGGGGCGATGCGGACATGGTCATCGCGGGGAGCGCCGAGGCGGTGCTGCTGCCGCTCTACCACGCCACCTGGTGCTCGATGCGGGCGCTTGCGGGCGATAACGAACACCCGGAGAAGGCGCTGAAGCCGTTCGACCTGAACCGCGACGGTTTCATCGCGGGCGAAGGAGCGTGCTCGATGATCCTGGAGGATTACGACCAGGCCAAGGCGCGAGGGGCCAGGATCTACTGCGAGGTCGTGGGCTACGGTTCTTCGAACGATGCGTACGACATGATCGCGCTGCACG
>WBZO01002937.1_pt1 | contig 20973 bp, 17 predicted proteins | sample 5204261 | NCBI WGS metagenome assembly WBZO01 (sample SAMN12412400, study PRJNA552823) | activated sludge metagenome | isolation source: activated sludge from anammox sidestream of wastewater treatment plant... | place: USA: North Carolina | collected 2017-09 | reverse complement strand
ATTCAATCTGATAAACCGTATGACTTCCATATCTATAATCCATGCCACACCTCCTGTGTGGCATATTCTCGCAGCTAAAGCTGACCGGCTGAAGCCGGTGGTTTTAACCTTATGATGGACAATAAAACTTATATGAAAATTTCTAACCTTAAAACCACGAGTGATGGAAATAATATAAAGCTTTCAGCAATTGTCGATAGCGAACAATTGGGGAATAAGGAGCTTTGGTTTTCTATTCCTAAGAAATATGAACAAGGTCTGTGCAAAAGTAGAATGGATGGTTTTTTAGTGGGTATGCTGTTTCCCGCGATGCGGCATGGGGAAAATATTCATGTCGAAGGCTGCATATCCGCGCAACTATTATCCAATTTAAATCAATACGTAATTCCAATGCTGATGACATTTCTTCCAGCATGTAAGCGGATAATGATAACTGCAGTTGAAACCAGTACGGAGCGCTTCGATTGTTCGGGGGTGGGGACTGGTTTTTCAGGTGGAGTTGATTCGTTCTGCACATTTTTTGATCATTACGAATTGGAAAATAATACTGAGAATCGGATCAATAGTTTGATTTTTCTAAACGTGGGTTCCAATGGTCCAGGGCGTACGGATGAGGAATTGATGGCCGCTTACAACAAGTTTTGCAGTCGATATGCGTATCTACGTAAATTTCCAGAAGAGCTTGGCTTAGATTTTATTCCTTTAGACTCGAATCTGCATTCTTTTCATCCTTGGGGGCACCAATTAACGCATTCATTGACAACAATATCGGCTGTGCTGGTTATGCAAAATATATATCGAAAATATTTTTATGCCTCGGGCGGGTTATCTTATCTGGAATTATATAAATTTCATGATCTCTTATTGAAGAAAGATACTGCATTGATTGATCCGATGTTGTTACCGTTACTTTCGACAGAATCATTAGCTTTTGTTTCTGATGGTACACAATTTACACGTGTAGAAAAGATTCTCCGAATCATAGATTATGAACCCGTGCAGCGTTATTTAAATGTATGCGTTCATGATAGTGAGTCCCATGAGAATTGTTCGGTATGCAGCAAATGCTGCCGAACACTGATGACTCTTAATTCGATAGGAAAGCTAGAAACATTTTCTCAATTGTTTGATATCGGAAAATATAAGAAGCGCGCTGAATTCCTATATCTTTGCCAACAGGTTGTACTTCAGAATAAAGACCCATTTGCACGAAATAGCATTAAGCTGGCAAAAAAGAACAATGTCAAGTTGCCCTCCTTTGTGGTCAGCTATCTTTTAGTTTTGCTGATTAACTTTACCCGGGCTTGGATTCCGCCAACTATTTCTTCCAAAATTAAATCATTCTTAACAACTTGAATCAGAATTAGGTTATTACATTGAGCGTAGTCAAGCAGATTATACGCAATACCTTAAGCGGATGGCTGGCTGTAGGGATTCGCGGGATTCTTGCACTTATTATGGTGCCGTTCCTTCTCAGTCATTTAGGCAAAGAAGGGTTCGGATTAATTGGAATACTAAGTGTGATTGTTAGCATGGCTGTTGTGGCGGACTTAGGATTACGTAGCGCACTAGGCCGAGAATTAGCCGAACAAGTCGCTCGTAATGATCTGAAAATTTTTAATGAACTGGCAAGTACTGCGTTAGTTCTTTATTTTTTCCTTGCTTGCATATTAGGATTTACCGGGTGGTTCCTAGCACCTTGGATTGTTGATTTCTTAAAAGTTTCAGAAGCGTTACGTGAAGATGCGGTAAATTCAATACAGATTTACGGTACCGTATCCGTTATTCTTTCTTTTATTACACCGGTTTTTTCTGCTGCGCTATCAAGCTTTCATCGTTTTGATATTATTAATTCGGTACAATTGATTGTGGGTATCATTTCCAGCATTGTACTTTTTGTCGTGATCCCGAATGTTGAGAACCCGCTTTATGGATGGGTAGGGGTCATGCTGGTGTCTGAGGTATTCATTTTATTGCTGACGATAGTTTTTTTTCGAAGATTTTGTCGAGGTGTAGAGATTCGTTTTGGTTTTCTGAATGCTCAACGCCTGATTCCATTGTTTCATTTGGGGGGGTATTTGTACATCATACAACTCGCCCAAACTCTTACTAATACCGCCAATTCGATTGTTTTATCTTTTTTTCTCGGACCTATAGGTGTTGCCTTATACCAACCGGCTTCAAAGTTGTCGGCAATGTTTAATCCGATAGTCATGACTCTTTCGGAGCAACTTTTTCCACTAACAACAAAATTCCATACAACAGAAAATAAAGAAAAACTTCAGGAAACTTTTTTCTGGGGGACGAAATATACTTTATTATTGGGTAGCTTCGTGTCCGTGAGTATTTTTATTTTTTCTGAACCGCTGGCCAGGCTGTGGCTTTTCGATTCTTTAGGAGAGGATTATATTGTCGTAGCAGAGGTTATGAAGATTTTTGCCATTGTTGATTTGATGACATATGCCTCGGGAACGCAATGGCCAGTTCTCCTGGGAATGAAGAAACTGAAGTATCTGTCCATTTTGCTGATAGTTACGGCGATTCTAAATATTCTAGTATCGATATACTTTGTTGGTTTCACCGCAGTCGGGGTTGTCGGTGTGCTCTATGGCACTATCATTAGTAAATTCATAAGAATAGTATTATTAACATTTTATGTTCTGGAATTACTGAAAGCACGGTTCTATGTTTTTTTTCAGCGATCCATCTTGGGGCCTTTAGGTTGTTTATTTTTTCCGGGGCTATGTGCATGGATTTTAGTACATTTTTTTTCGTGCGAAACGTGGATTGGTTTGTTGTCAATGGTTGCAGTAACTGCTGGATTCTGGATTTTTTGTTTCTGGTTCATCGGGTTGAATTTCAATGAACGTAAGCAAGTAGTTACCGCGATTAAAAAAAATTTCAGAAAATCTGATTCAAATCCACCCGGCTTGGTTTGATAGCGCTTAAATTCATGGGTAATCTCCCAATTCACATTATCAAATTGATACATTATTACACGCTCAAACCTTCTACTAGGAGGAACGATATCGCCATCAAGATGCCTTGACATGATTAATTCTCGTTTGCCCAAAATCTAGGGGACTCTCTTAAGACAGTATTCTGGTTAATTTTTTGTTGTATCAGATTTGACGATGGCTTAATTCATCCCGACGCTGGTCGGTTTCAAAAAATGAAATTCTAAATTATCCTCTTAAAAATATGATTACTGTAATGCTACTCGGACCAAGTCTAACCGCCGTAAGCGGTGTCAGTACCCATTTGAATCAATTATTGCAATCGCCACTTGCTGATGAGTTTAATCTCATTCATTTTCAAGTAGGCGGGGAGGGACGAAACGAAACATCGGTTACCAAGCTAGTTCGTCTATTTCTGAGTCCTATACAGTTTTCTGCGGAAGTCGTTAATAAAAAACCGCAGATTATTCACTTGAATACCTCGCTAGAGCAAAAAAGCTATTGGCGGGATATTGCGTACTTGCTGATCGCCAAAGCGTTAAGAAAGAAAGTTGTTTATCAAGTACACGGCGGTGCGTTGCCGCAGGTGTTTTTTAAAAATAGCCGGTTTCTGACAAAAATACTTAAATGGGTACTCTTATCGACAGATGTTGTTGTATTACTCTCGCAAGAAGAGTTACATGCTTACCAGGATTTTGTGCGGAATCACAATTTGAAAGTGATACCTAACGCAATTGAGATAGGAGAGGATGCTCACTGGAAGGTTGATCTATCTTTGCAAAATAAACCACTACAATTGATATATGTAGGGCGTTTGGCTGAAGTTAAAGGGATTTTCCAAATTATAGAGGCGTTAGCTTTTGTCCGTGCACAAGGTAGAGATATTCGTTTGGTCATCGCTGGGAGCGGGCCGGATATGAAGAAGTTGCAAGCTATTGTAAATGATAAGAATCTGAATGCTTATGCTAGCTTTGCCGGCGCAGTGTATGGTGAGGAAAAAGACCGGCTTTGGAGAGAAGCTGATTTATTCGTTTTTCCGACATATCATCGAGAGGGGCTTCCTTACGCAGTCCTGGAGAGCATGGCAGCGCGCACTCCGCCGATCGTGAGTCCGGTAGGCGCTATTCCAGATGTGATGGAAGATGGGGTGCACGGTTATTTTGTTCCATCTCGCGATCCAAAGGCTTTGGCTGAGATAATTGAACGACTGGATGATGATAGGGCCTTGATCCGCAAAATGGGGCAAGCTTGCAGGGAAAGAATAGAAGATTACTATACAGTGATCAGATTAGCAGAAGACTTTCGTAATCTCTATCGTAATCTTATGAAATAAATAATTTTTATTGTCAAGAGGAAGAGTATTCCAATGTGCGGTATCTCGGGATTTATAGGATCGCTTACCAATCGTATCGATTTTTCTGGCGTTTTGCGAAAAATGTCCGGCAAAATTAGTCATCGAGGTCCGGATGATGATGGATTCCTAGAAACCACAACTCGAGATAGCCGCTATCGGATAGGTCTGGCACATCGCCGTTTATCGATTATAGATTTATCAACCGGACATCAACCCATCGGGAATGAAGATGGTAGTGTCCAGATTATATTTAACGGTGAGATTTACAATTATCACTCATTACGTGAGGAATTAATTGCTTGCGGCCATCAGTTTGTAACTGCTTCCGACACTGAAACAATCGTGCATGCTTATGAACAATGGGGTGAACGTTGCGTGGAATATTTTCGTGGCATGTTTGCTTTTGCTATCTGGGATGCGCGTCATGAGCGGCTTTTTCTTGCGCGTGATCGTTTTGGCAAGAAACCGCTATTTTTATATGAAGCGAATGACGTTTTGTTGTTTGCTTCCGAAATCAAGTCGCTGCTTACTTTCCCGGGAGTTAATGTTGAAGTGGAGCCGGAAGCAGTTTGGGACTATTTAATGTATCGCTATGTGCCAGCGCCCAATACATTATTTCGGGGGATACGCAAGTTAATGCCGGGTTGCTATGCGGTTTGGGAAAAAGGCAAATTAACCGAACGGCAATATTATCAACCTCCGGATCGTGAAGCGTTTTCTGAAATACCCTTACCTGCGGATCCAGTGGGAGCTTTTCTTGATAAGCTCGATGAAGCTGTGAAGATTCGAATGATTTCCGATGTGCCGTTTGGTGCGTTCTTGTCTGGGGGTATAGATTCATCGGCGGTGGTGGGGCTCATGTCGCGTCATTCTTCGCAGCCCGTCAAGACTTTCTCGGTTGGATTCTTGGAATCGAAATATAGTGAGCTGGCATACGCTGGGACGATCGCTGGTCAATTTAAGACCGACCATCATGAGTTGGTTGTTTCACAGGAACATCTTATCGAACATTTGCCGGCATTGGTCCGCTTTCGTGACGCACCCGTTGCCGAACCTTCTGATATACCCATTTACCTATTGGCGAAAGAAGCCAGACAATCCGTCAAAATGGTGCTCACGGGAGAGGGAGCCGATGAATTTCTGGGAGGATATCCCAAGCATGTTTACGAACGGTATTCGGCTTGGTATCAGAAAATACCGGGTTTCGCTCGTCATGGCATCATTGAACCATTAGTTCAGGCGCTTCCCTATCGTTTCCGGCGTGCTAAAACCGCGATCGTTAACTTAGGTTTGGAACATTTCGAAGAACGGATGCCTCGCTGGTTTGGCGCGTTATCCGAAGCTGAAAGAAAGGATTTAGTCGCGATGCCGCACCCGCGAGCTCTTTTAAACGAAGTACAGTTTAATTCATCTTCTGAAAGTAGTGCGTTGCGGCGTATCTTGTATTTTGATCAAACCAGCTGGCTGCCCGATAATTTGCTGGAACGCGGTGATCGGATGACTATGGCTGCTTCTTTGGAAGCACGGATGCCATTTATGGATCATGAGTTAGCGGCTTTTGTATCAAACTTACCCGACAATTTCCGTGTCCGCGGTCATCAAACAAAATGGATATTGCGCGAGGCGATGAAACGGATATTACCGCCCAAGATCCTGGAACGCCCCAAAGTGGGATTCCGCGTGCCGGTTAATGAATGGTTCCAAGGGCCGATGCGTGATTATTTATACGAACATTTAACCGGAACTGCATCGATCACGCGAAATTATTATCAAATGAAAAAACTTGAAAAGGTTTTAGCGGATCATGCGGCGGGTCGCCAAAACCACGAAAAGCTGCTGTGGAGTCTGCTTAATCTCGAAATCTGGCATCGTCAGTATTTGAGATAATCATTAAATGACAAACCGGTTATCTAAATGAAAGATACGAAATCGAATTATTATATACCGTCACTGGACGGGATGCGGGCCGTTGCAGCAATGCTGGTCTTTGTATCGCATGCGGGTTGGCCGCATCTCATACCGGGTGGATTCGGAGTAACGATTTTTTTCTTTTTAAGTGGCTATTTAATAACCACGCTTCTACGTAGAGAGTATGAAAGTACTGGATCTATTAACTTCAAGAATTTCTTTTTGCGGCGCGCGTATCGTATTTTTCCTCCTTTATATATTGTTTTATTCTTAATTGCACTATTGGCATTTGTAGGCGTAGTTGAGCATCAAATGCAACCCTGGGCGGTGATTTCACAGATTTTTTATTGGACGAATTACTATATTATTTTTTATGGAAAAGACCATTTGGTGCCGGCTACGGCAATTTATTGGTCTCTTGCCATTGAAGAGCATTTCTATTTGATTTTTCCATTTCTTTTTACGTTTGCCATTCGTAAGTACTCATATGCAAAAGCGGCTATGATATTTGTTGTAATTTGTATTTTTGTGCTAATTTGGCGTTGCTGGCTGGTTTGGGAAGTGGGTGTGCCTCCAATTCATACCTATTATGCGACGGACACTCGTTTTGACTCGCTATTGTTTGGATGCATTATGGGGGTATGGAGAAACCCGATGATGGATGACACTCAGAAGTTTAGTGATTGGACCAGCTATTTAGTACTTTGTGTAGCAATTGCGGTATTGTTGTTTTGTTTGATATGGCGAGATGTTTTTTTTCGAGAGACTTTTCGCTATACCCTTCAGGGTGTAGCTTTATTTCCAATTTTCTGGCTGGCAATCCGCCATCCTGACTGGTTGATATTCAAATGGCTCAACTGGCGACCTGTGCGTTTTTTTGGAGTCATTTCTTATACTTTTTATCTCATTCATGTTTTTTTGTTGGCGATAGTGGATCGTTTTGTCGATTCAGATCATCTGACACGATTGATATTTAGTTTTGTTTTGACGGTTTTATTTTCCGCTTTAATGTTTTATTTGGTTGAACGTCCAATCGCGGGTCTGAGGCGACGTTTGCATAATTAATCCATTATCAATTTATATTCTGTGAACCTTAAGTGTTTGCTAGCAAAATGTACCAGAGAATTCATTTAAACCTTTTACCAAAGAGTCAATGATCTGTTACTGTCATAGCAGTCTCATTTAAAAACATTGGCTACTATTAATCAATATGAGTAGTTTGAATTGGAAATTCAATCGATTGCGAACGATGGGATTGCCTGAAATAGGCCATCGGGTACGGCAGGCTGTTCAACTGAAACTTGAATCGTTTATGCTAGCGCGGTCTAAGCAGCAAACATCTCCCAGATTGTCACGTTTCGGCAAGCCGTGGATAACTCCGTTGCCGTGCCGATTCGGTGCCGGATTATATTGCGATGCTGCAGACCGTATTTTGGCGGGTTATTATGACGTCTTTGCGCTGAAAGGCGTTCACCTCGGTTTTCCGCCAAGATGGAATCGTGATCCCAAAACGGGGATTGAGGCGCCACTGGTTTTTGGTAAAACGCTTGATTATCGTGATGAGCGTATCGTGGGTGATATCAAATATCTGTGGGAGCCCAACCGGCATCTGCATTTAACCACTCTAGCACAAGCTTATCATTTGAGTGGCGATAAGCGCTATGCAGAAGGTATTCAAGCTTTTCTGGATTCGTGGTTTGATCAATGTCCTTATCCATTAGGCGTAAATTGGACTAGTTCGCTTGAGTTAGCGATACGGCTGGTGAATTGGTCTTTTACCTGGCATCTACTTGGCGGCGGTTCAAGTATTCTTTTTGCATCTGAAGAAGGCCAGCGATTTCAACGCCGATGGCTGGATAGTATTTATCAACATTGTTATTTTATAGCCGGATTTCTCTCGCGGCATTCATCTGCGAACAATCATTTGTACGGTGAGTTGATGGGTTTGTTTGTGGCGGCTATCACTTGGCCTTGTTGGCAAGAAAGCGATCAATGGAAGGCTCAGGCGTATAGAGAACTGGAATCGGAGACGTTAAAACAAAATGCTTCTGACGGCGTGAATCGTGAACAAGCGATCTATTATCAGCATGAAGTAACCGACATGATGTTGATTTGCTGGCTGACTGCGTGTGCAAATGGTATCGAGTTCTCGCAGAATTTTTCTTCAAGATTGGAAAGAATGCTTGAATTTATTGCATCGGTCATGGATGTTTCCGGGGCGGTACCGATGATCGGAGACGCGGATGGTGCTCTAATGGTGCATTGGAGTAAAGAGCATGACTGGAATGTTTATCGCTCGCTGCTGGCAACCGGTGCGCTGATATACGATCGCGCAGACTTTAAAATGAAAGCAGGGAGCTTCGATGATAAAAGCCGGTGGTTGCTAGGGGATGAGGCAAAGTCGCAATTTGACTCGATTGCTACAAGCGGTGTACGGGTCAAACCTCGTCAGGAATTCAGAGAAGGCGGCTATTTCGTGATGGGAGATAATTTTGATTCAGATGATGAAGTGCGCATCGTGGCTGACGCCGGACCACTGGGTTATCTTTCTATTGCTGCACATGGTCATGCCGATGCATTATCGTTTACGCTGTCGGTAGCGGGCAATTCTTTGCTTATTGATCCAGGTACTTACGCTTTTCATACGCAGAAAAAATGGCGCGATTATTTCCGAGGCACTTCCGCGCATAACACAATTAGAATCGATGGAATGGATCAATCCGAATCCGGTGGTAATTTTATGTGGTTGCGTAAAGCGGCTGTTCTTTGCGAGACTTGGGAAAGCAATCCAACCAGAGACTGTCTAGTCGCCCGTCACGATGGTTATGCAAGGTTGGTGGATCCGGTGATTCATCGCCGTAAAATCGAGTTTCTAAAAAAAGAAAAAATGATTGTGGTCGAAGATGTTCTGGAATGTTCCGGCGCGCACGATATCGAGTTTAATTGGCACTTTTCGGAAGCCTGTCAAGTGGCCGTGGAGGACAATAAAGTTGTGGCAATGGTTGCTAATGTGTGTGTGGAAATGACCATGCCTCATGATAATTTCCGGCCGGAGTTGGTCTGTGGAAACGACGAATTGCCGCTGGGTTGGGTTTCACGAAGTTTCGATGAAAAAGTGCCTGCGCCGGCCGTTATTTGGCGAGAGAAAATTAGCGGTACAGCTCGAAGATCAACGATTCTTAAAATATCATCGGGTTATAATGCCTGAATTGTTTGAGGCAGGTTGAAAAAGAGATTCTGATCAACAAATTGAAGGAGTCACATGAAAATAAGTATTTTTGGTTTGGGTTATGTGGGTACTGTTTCTGCCGGTTGTTTAGCCACAGATGGGCATTTTGTGATCGGTGTCGATCCGAACAAAACAAAAGTTGATCTGATCAATCAGGGTACTTCGCCGATTGTTGAAAAAGATATCGGAGAAATGATTGCTGCAGCAGTGAAAAACAATCAGTTACGAGCTACTCAGGATGTGCGTGACGCCGTGATGCATTCGGAAATATCCTTGGTGTGTGTCGGAACACCGTCGCAACTGAACGGTAATTTGGATCTGAGTCATGTGCGCAAGGTGTGCGAACAAATTGGCGCTGCTCTTAAAGATAAAAGTGATTTTCACGTCGTCGTGGCCCGCAGTACGATGCTTCCGGGTTCTATGCGCAATGTTGTAATTCCGGCATTGGAATCGTTTTCGGGTAAGAAGGCGGGAATAGATTTTGGTGTATGCAATAATCCGGAATTCCTCAGGGAAGGAACAGCGGTATTCGATTACTACAATCCTCCCAAGACAGTTATCGGTGAGACCGATACCAAAGCCGGCGAATTGCTGATGCAGTTGTACGCGAAAATGGCCGCGCCGTTGATCCGAACCGGTGTCGACACAGCAGAGATGGTGAAATATGCGGATAATACCTGGCATGCTGTTAAAGTGGCTTTTGCCAATGAGATCGGTAATCTCTGTAAAGCAGAGGGAATTGACGGCCATAAAGTGATGGAGATTTTTTGTCAGGATACAAAATTAAATTTGTCGCCTTATTATATGAAGCCCGGCTTTGCTTTCGGCGGTTCTTGTTTGCCCAAGGATGTACGAGCTCTGATGTATAAGGCAAAAAGTTTGGATATCGATTTGCCGCTAATTAATGCGATTCTCCCATCAAATCAGCGGCAGATTGAGAAAGGTATCACCATGATCGCTGAAAAAGGGAATAAAAAGGTTGGTATTCTGGGTTTCTCTTTTAAAGCAGGGACGGACGATTTGCGGGAATCACCGCTGGTTAATGTGATTGAATACCTAATCGGCAAAGGTTACGATTTGAAGCTTTACGATAAAAACGTTAATCTGGCCGCTTTGACAGGCGCCAATCAAGATTACATCCTGAACCATATTCCACATATTTCCAAATTAATGGCGGCTTCAATGGATGAAGTGCTGAATTTTGCAGAAACGATAGTGATAGGCAATGGAGCGGCGGAGTTCCGCAATGTGCCGAGTGAATTGAAATCGGGCCAAGTCGTGGTTGATCTGGTGCGTATCGTTCCTAATCAGAGCGGGGATCGTTATGACGGAATTTGTTGGTGAAACTCAAATAGTATGAATGCCAAACCGGAAGCGGGTGATGAGTATCTTGTATCTATTTCATGGGGCAGCGCTAAGTTAATTTTTGTTACCGATAGATTTATTCGAGAGTCGAGAAATTTTAATGGCAATGAATCAGAAAACATCTTTCATCATTGAAGGCGCTGGAAACCTGCTTGCTCGTTTCCGGACATCATCTCGTCAACGCAGGGCAAAAATGTTTTTGGATCACTTTGACTTGACTTCAGAAACTAAAATACTTGATTTGGGAGGATGGAATGGTGTTCATATTCATGCGGTACTGGAGAATTCTCCAGTGCAACCAGCCAACGTATATATTGCTGATATTGACGGGCAAGCAGTTCAGCAAGCTTCGGAGCGCTTTGGGTTCGTCCCGGTTGTAATTCCAGAAGCAGGTCCGCTGCCTTTTCCGGATAAATTTTTTGATATTGTTTTTTGTTCTTCTGTCATTGAGCATGTAACTGTTCCAAAAGATAGCGTATGGACATTGGTTTCCGGTCGTATCTTTCGCGAAGAAGCGCAACGCCATCAGGGTGAATTTGCAAGGGAGATTATTCGTCTGGGTAATGGCTATTTTGTGCAAGCGCCTTATCGTTGGTTTCCTATTGAAACACACTCCTGGTTACCCTTTGTCAGTTATTTGCCACGCCGGCTTCAAGTTCCTTTGTTCCGATTTACCAATCGCTATTGGGTCAAGCAAACGAGTCCGGATTTTTATTTACCAACCGTAAAAGATATGCAGCGCTATTTCCCTGAGGCGAATATTCTTGAAGAGCGTGTATTGGGTTTAACCAAGTCCCTAATTGCTTATCAGCGAAGCTAATAAATGTTGCCTACTCCGCGCAGAGTCCTCATTATAGTCGAAAATCTTCCATCGCCTTTTGACCGGCGCGTATGGCAAGAAGCGACAACCTTGCATAGCAGTGGTTATGCCGTTTCAATTATTTGCCCGACAGGTAAAGGGTATGAAAAAGAATATGAAATGATCGATAACATTCATATCTATCGCTATCATCTTCCGTTTGAAGCGGAGGGTGCGAAGGGTTATCTGATTGAATATTCACTTGCGCTATTTCACACCTTTCGTCTCTCCTGGAAAGTATATTTTAAACATGGTTTTGACGTAATTCATGCTTGTAATCCACCGGATTTATTATTCTTGGTTGGCGGATTCTTTAAAGTGCTAATGCGGAAAAAATTTATTTTCGATCACCACGATATCAATCCTGAACTCTATGAAGCCAAGTTTGGCCGGCGCGATTTATTCTATAGATTACTCGTATTGTTTGAACGCTGGACATTTAAGACTGCGGATGTTTCGATTGCGACGAATGAATCATACAAACGAATTGCCATTGAACGCGGCGGTATGGATCCGGATAAAGTTTTCGTGGTTCGTAGCGGGCCGAAGTTAGATCGATTGAGAATCATACCGCCCAAAGAAGAGCTTAAGTGCGGACGAAAATATTTAATCGGCTATGTCGGCGTTATGGGAGCGCAAGAAGGAATTGATTTATTACTGCAAGCAGCACGTTATCTGGTTAAAGATTTAGGACGGACAGATGTACACTTCGGCTTAGTCGGCGGCGGTACATCGCTGGTTGAAATGAAGCAAATGGCGATAGATCTTGGAATAACCGATTTTGTCACTTTTACAGGCCGGGTACCGGATCAAGAATTGTTGGAGATGCTCAATACTGCGGATATATGTGTCAATCCGGATGTGGCTAATGAAATGAACGATAAATCAACTATGAACAAAATCATGGAATATATGGCGCTCGGTAAGCCAATTGTTCAATTTGATCTCACGGAAGGAAAAGTATCCGCGCAAAGAGCATCTTTATATGCCAATAAAAATGATCCAGTCGATATGGCGAAAAAAATTCTGCAATTATTGGATGATGTGGAATTGCGTAAACAAATGGGTGAATTTGGCCGCAATCGGGTCAAGAATGAACTTGAGTGGCGGTATGAAGCGCCAAAATTGCTATCAGCATACGATACAGTATTCGCCGATAAAAATAATATCTGAGATATAAGCTTTATATTTGGTACTTAAAGAAAGACTGCGTGAAATAGAAGGAACACGACATGGTTCAAATGTATGATGATGGCACGTATCATGAAAATAACCCAACATGGCATGAAGAAGATTCGCCATGGAAAGCAAAGCAGATAATAAAAATTATTGAGAAGAACCGTCTCAACCCCCAAAAAATTTGTGAGGTCGGTTGCGGTGCGGGAGAGATCCTGAATCAGCTATCTCTTTATTTCGGAACGGATAAGGAATTTTTTGGCTACGAAGTATCGCCTCAAGCTTATCAGCTTTGTCTAACGAAAGCGAAACCGAATCTAACATTTCAACTTTCAAATCTTCTGAGTGAGGATACGGAATTTCTTGACATAGTTTTGGCGATTGATGTCTTTGAGCATATTGAAGATTATTTCACTTTCCTAAGAAAGTTAAAAAACAAAGCCCAATACAAGATTTTTCATATTCCACTCGACCTCTCAGTTCAATCAGTTTTACGATGTTCTCCAATTCTTAAGCTCAGACGGTCTGTTGGTCATATTCATTACTTTACCAAGGAAACAGCGCTCGAAACGCTAAACGATACCGGTTATAAAGTAATTGACTATTTTTATACAGGAAATACCATTGATTTACCGAATCGTGGATGGAAAGCGAGCTTAATGAAAATTCCAAGAAAGTTAGCTTTTTCGATCAATAATGACCTCGCTGTCAGAGTTCTGGGAGGTTATTCGTTGCTGGTATTAGCGGAATAATTGACTTCGTAAAACCCGAAGTAATATCTCACCTAATAGAATTATTTTGGAGCAGTGAGCCGATTTTGCTTACTGCATAATTTTAGTTGCTCTTATTACTCGAATTCACCATGGTTTATCACATGAAAGTCAGTATTATCATCAAAGCACTCAATGAAGAGAAGAATATTGTTCGCGCAATTGAATCAGCCTTAGCCGCTGTTGATAAAGTAGGTAGCGGTGAAGTAATTTTGGCTGATTCACTATCGACCGACCGGACCGTGGATTTGGCTAATCAGTTTCCGATGCGGATTGTGCAGCTTATCAATCCTCAAGATCGCTGTTGCGGGGTAGGTGCTGAACTCGGTTATCGTATTGCACTTGGCGAATATGTATACATTCTTGATGCAGATATGGAATTGGATGGTGATTTTCTGGTTGCCGCAGTTGCGGCATTGGATGCAGATCCGTCGTTAGGAGGTGTAGGGGGTGTTATCGAGGAAATGTACATAACGAATGCTGAATTTCGTCGTCGTACTGAAGATGATATCTTTAAATTTGGTGAAGTTGATTGCTTGAATATGGGAGGATTGTATAGAAAATCAGCTGTAGAGCAGATTGAGTATTTGACGAATCGCAATTTACATTCTTACGAAGAGTTTGAGCTCGGTTTGCGGTTGCGTGCGAATGGATGGCGCTTACAACGATTAAATCTACAAGCGGTTAAACATTACGGTCATACCGATACGAGTTTTAGATTGCTATGGCGGCGCTGGTGTGGCCGTTATATTTGGGGAGCGGGTGAGTTATTGCGCGAAGCATGGGGAAAACCTTATTTGCGGGCAGCTTTAAGGGGGGTTGTCCAGTATCGTTTATCACTAGTAGTTGGAGTTTGGTGGTTGAGTCTCTTGCTGAGTGCTATTGGCGGATTTTACCATCCTCTGGGCTGGTGGATATTCACCCTTTTATTATTAGTTCCATTGCTCTTCGGGGTGTTTCGAAGAAAGTCTCTGATGGATGGTCTCTATATGGTGGTATCGCAAAATCTTCATACTGCTGGTGTTATCATGGGTTTTTTTTCAGCCCGGCGCGGAGATCCCGCTCAATCTCCGGAGTTCCGGACAGTTAAGTAGTTCGGGCCTATTTAAAGCCGTTTATGCGATGAAGTTTTTGATAATAAGAGTTTTCCAGCAATGATATTAGGTTTGCTCAATACCGGATTATTACAAGAAAAAATGATGGGGTTTTTAGCAGGTAAAAGCAATTATTTTAAAGCGCTATCATTAATCTTTCTTGGTTTGATAGTTCCTAATGTTTATGCCGAGAAAGGTTTACTTTTCAAATCGAATTTTGGTCCGGGTGTTTCCATTGGCGAACCCCACAATTTCTTTCCAACTGGTAATGGCGGCTGGCAGGCAATTACCGGTGTCGATTCGGTAACAGGTTATAGTTGGCCGGTAAAAGCATTTGGCTCAGTTTTTTCTGGTGTTCAGCTCATTACGATTGATCCCATTACTTCTGAGTCTATTGGCAATTATATAACCAATGAAATTAGAACAGTTATCGGGCCAAGGGGAGAAGCAACCAACGCGCTTTTTCAGAGCGTAAAAATCAAAGGGGCCGTTGGACAAGCCGGTTCACAGGCGCCATTTATTTTTCTAAGGCCGCCAACAATTAGCGATGTCACGGATTTATATATCGCGTACTGGATCAAATATCCGCCTGATCTTATAGGAAAATTGGATCCTACAGTTTCAGCTGGAAATTGGCGTACTCAGTTTGAATTTAAGACGGGCGGATATGGCGGGAATGCCAGTAGCGGTGATTACCGGATCGTGACAAATATCCTGAAAGACGTCGATGGCAGACTCTACTGGATTACAAAAGGAGATAGTGTTGCGAATGGTCCTATTTCCGATGTTACTTACTGGCGAGTAGAGAATCGCTCAGTCCCGGTGCCTGTTGGTGAGTGGTTTAAATTTGAAGCTTACTGGCATCGTTCAAGTGGCAAGGATGGGCGATTCTGTGCTGCTGTCAATGAACGGGAAATAGTTAAGTACCAAGGGTCTACCATGGGAGAGCACAATCTTCCAATTACCCGGATCATGGTTAACAACGCCTACAGCGGCGGGCATGCCCCCATAGAATCTTATACGACAGGATTGGAGATATGGGAAGTGATTCCCGCTGCTAGAATTGGAAAATTTTGCTTTTTTGATTGAGATCTGAATGGATACACTGATTCCTGTTATTTTATCGGGCGGTTCGGGAACGCGACTATGGCCGCTTTCACGCGAGAAGCATCCAAAGCAGCTATTATCGCTCATTGATGATGATTCGCTATTGCAAGCCACTGTCCGCCGAATGGATGGCCTGGAGGGTATTACAGTTAATGCTCCCATCATTGTTTGCAACGAAGAATATCGTTTTGTCATAGCCGAGCAATTGCGGCTGATGGATAAAAAAGGCACCATCCTGCTCGAACCTTTCGGAAGAAACACGGCGCCTGCGCTAACTCTGGCAGCACTTTCCGCCATGCGGATGGATAAGGATCCGGTGTTATTGGTTATGCCGTCTGATCATGTCATTTTGGATATCGAATCTTTTCATGAAGCTGTTTCAATGGCGATGCCGCAAGCATTGACCGATAGCATCGTTACGTTCGGTATAACTCCGGATGCACCGGAAACAGGGTATGGCTATATTCAGCTTGGAGAATCGTTAACAGAAGAAAATACTGCATATCATATTACACGCTTTGTAGAAAAACCGGATTTATCAACCGCGCAAGCCTATTTGGATTCTGGGAAGTATCTCTGGAATAGCGGGCTGTTTATGATGCGTGCATCGATATGGCTGGCTGCAATTGCAAAATCTCGACCTGATATTCTTGTTGCATGCCAGGGTGCGTGGGAAAAAGGATCGGAAGATGGTGATTTTTTGCGGGTGGATAAAAATGCCTTTGAACATTGCCCCAGCGACTCTATTGACTATGCCGTGATGGAGCGAATCACCGATCCCCGGAATGAGCTGCCCAGTGGTGTCGTCATTCCTCTTTCGGCAAAATGGTCCGATATCGGTGCCTGGAGTTCTTTATGGCAAGTACTGCCTAAAGACGAATCAGGAAATGCTTCAAAAGGCGATGTATTATTGAATCACTGCAGCAATACGCTTGTCATTTCAGAGAATCGCTTGGTGACCTGTGTGGGTGTCGAAAACATGATTGTAGTGGAAACCGCTGATGCGGTATTGGTTGTCAATAAAGACAAAACACAAGACGTGAAACTAATCGTTGATTCCCTGAAAAAACAAGATCGACTGGAAGGCCGTTGGCACCGTAAGGTATTTCGTCCATGGGGATGGTACGATGGCATCGATGCGGGTGAACGTTTTCAAGTGAAGCGAATTGTTGTCAAGCCTGGTGCGGCATTGTCATTGCAGATGCACCATCATCGGGCTGAACACTGGGTTGTCGTGCGGGGTACGGCGCGGGTAACGCGGAATGAAGAAATTTTTTTAGTTTCCGAGAATGAATCAACGTATATTCCCCTCGGCACTAAGCACAGATTAGAAAATCCCGGCTGTGTTCCGCTGGAGATGATTGAGATTCAATCGGGTTCGTATCTCGGTGAAGATGATATCGTGCGTTTTGAAGATATTTATGGCCGGCGGATTCAAGGTTGATGTGTAAAAGTTCATACACATCAACCCTAAAATATAAGAATCGATTCCAAGAAGTTTAGTGACTTAATTTTATGCATTTTCATGTTGTTTGTTTGCACCAACGATGGTCATGATATCACCTGCTTGCAGATGTAACAGCTTGGCAATGTCTTCATAATCATCCGGCAAGGCTGCATCATCCCATCCATTGGCGGAATGTCTCGCCAGGTTTACCGCGAGTATCACATTGCGGACGCGTTGAAACCCGGAACAGTTGTCGTCCATCAGGGTGATTAACAGTTCCGGAAGTCTCCATTTAATCGCGAGTTCATGTTGTAACTGATTCAGCGGGAAACCGAATATTTTTTCTTGCGCGGCGGAGCTTCGTAGCGTTTTGTCTTTCTTTTGTAATTGCTTGATTTTCAGCATTTCGTTGGGCGCGAAGCACCACATCAAGATTTCGGCGATATCATGCAATAGCGCCGCGAGCCGGATATCTGCAAAGTGCAAATCATGCAAACGGATTGCCCAGTCGAAAGCATAAGAAGCAGCCAAATTTGCACGATGGGAAGTTTTTAACAGATAGACGAGGGCGCTCCTATTATCTTTTCCAAGAATATCTTCCACCAACGGCGTGGCGGGAATCAGCCGGATTGTATTTTCAAGTCCGAGCATCAATACGATTTGCTCGACTTCCATTACATCATGTTCCTGACAGCGATGCTTATGCTTTTGCATATAGCGCATCAGTTTTACCGTCATTAAAGGATCATTTTTTACAATATTCGCGTAGCTGCGCGCATTCAGGTTATTTTCATCCTGTTTGAGAATTTCAAGATTTCGTGCGGTTTGCTTGAGAACAGGAATTTCTGCTGTCGTAAGAAAATTAACCCAATCCGATAATTTTCTTTGATTTTGTTGTAGCATTTCTGAACTCCTGATTTATTGTCGCAAGGAGTTTTTTTACGACATTCCTATATAAATCTTTAGGAAACAATAATCTACCAATAAAGTTCAGTTGTTATCGGGAAAATGTTTTGTTAAGTATGCCGGGTCGTAAAGAGACCGCTTAGAAAAATAATCGAGCAAGCTCAACGCCGGGATCGGCGGCTCGCATAAAGGCTTCGCCAACGAGGAACGCATTGACCTGATGGGTGCGCATCAGTGCAACATCCGCGGGTGTATGAATACCGCTTTCGGTAACGACTGTTTTATTTGACGGGATTTTATCCAATAATTCCAGCGTGGTATGCAAAGTTGTCTCAAAGGTTCTCAGGTTGCGATTATTAATTCCAATGAGCGGTGTTGAAAGCCGGAGCGCCAATTCAAGTTCGGCGGCATCATGGACTTCAACCAAAACCGCCATGCCCAGCGATTGAGCCAATTGCTCGAGTCTTATCATACGTGCGATGGGATCGCTGGCCGCATTATCTTGGCTGGAATCGTTCTCGAGCAAGAAAGCGCTTACAATTAATAAAATGCAATCGGCATTCATCGCACGCGCTTCCGCTATCTGATATTCCTCAAGAATAAAATCCTTGCGCAATACCGGCAGAGAACAAGCCGCGCGCGCGGCTTGCAAATATTCGGGAGCTCCCATGAAAAATTGCTTATCCGTTAACACCGAAAGACACGCCGCACCGTGCTGGGCATAAGTTTTGGCGATTTCGCCGGGCACGAATTCAAACGCTTGCGCATCACCGGATGCCGGGCCGCGCAAAACGCCTTTGCTGGGGCTTGCTTGCTTGATTTCCGCGATGACCGCTGATTGCCCCGTTTTGATTTTGTTTTGGATTGCGCCGGTGAAATCCCGCGCTGGCGGCGCAGAGTGCGCTTCTTCAAGCAGCGCTGCATAGGGCTTTTGCGCCTCTGCGGCAGCAATCTCTTGCTTCTTGACGGTCAGAATTTTTTTTAAGATATCGGACATAATTTTTTACGCGAGATCCCGGTTGGTAAATTCAACAAGATCGTGCAGTTTCTTTAAAGCAGCACCACTTTCGATCGCACGGAGCGCCGCTGTTATTCCTGATTCGAGCGAACCGGCAATTCCGGCGGTGTAAATGGCTGCGCCAGCGTTCATCAAAACAATATCCCGCGCCGGTCCCGCCGCATTTTCCAATACCGAAAGCAGCATTCTTCTGGCTTGCTCATTGTCCTTGACGCGGATGGTGTCAAGCGAAGCGGTTTTGAGATTAAAATCCTCCGGCCTGACCGAGAACACAGTAATCTGATTATTTTTCATTTCCCCAATTCTGGTTTCGCCCGCAATCGTGATTTCATCCAATCCGTCTTTGCCGTGAACGATCAGCACATGCTCACTTCCCAAGCGCTGCAGCACTTGCGCCAAGGGCTCGACCAATTCGTCGGCAAACACGCCTAGAACTTGTCTTTTTGCATTCGCCGGATTGGTTAACGGCCCCAGGATATTAAAGAGTGTTTTGATGCCCAATTCGCGGCGTACCGGCGCTGCATGTTTCATTGCGGCATGATAATTGGGCGCGAACATAAATCCCACGCCGATTTCACGGATGCTTTGCGCGACTTGTAATGGTGTTTGATTGAGATTGACGCCCAACGCTTCCAATACATCCGCGCTGCCGGATTTGCTGGAGACCGATCTGCCGCCATGTTTCGCGACGCGCGCACCGGCGGCGGCGGCGACAAATGCCGATGCGGTTGAAATATTGAAGGTATGCGCGGAATCGCCGCCGGTGCCGCAGGTATCAACCAGGTAAGTTTTGTCGGCGATATCGACTTTGGTTGCGAATTCGCGCATGACTTGCGCTGCTGCTGCGATTTCCCCGGCGGTTTCTTTTTTTACACGAAGACCGGTGACGATGGCAGCAATCAGAACAGGGGAAACTTCGCCCTGCATGATTTGACGCATCAAGGAAATCATATCCTCGTGCAGTATTTCCTGATGCTCGATCAATCGCTGAAGCGCTTCTTGTGGATTCATTGGATTGTCTCCGGGATTACAGCACTACGCACGCTTAAGAAAATTTTCGAGCATTTGATGTCCATGTTCGCTCAAGATTGATTCCGGATGGAACTGAATGCCTTCGATCGCGAGGGTTTTATGGCGAACCCCCATGATTTCATCATCTTCGGTCCACGCCGTAATTTCGAGGCAATCCGGCAATGTCGACCGCTCGATCACGAGGGAGTGGTAGCGGGTTGCAATAAAGGGGTTCGGCAAGTTGCGGAAAATTCCAATGTTATGGTGATAGATCGGCGATGTCTTGCCGTGCATCAGTTGTTTCGCATGAACAATGTGTCCGCCGAATGCTTGCCCGATACTCTGATGCCCCAGACATACGCCTAGCACCGGGATTGTTTCACTGAATTTTTTGATAACGGACAATGAAATACCGGCTTCGTCAGGTGTGCAGGGCCCCGGAGAAATCACGATCCGGTCAGGCTTCAACTTCAAGATCGTATCCAGGGTAATTTCATCATTTCTATATACCGCGACTTCTTCACCCAGCTCCGAAAGATATTGCACGAGGTTGTAGGTAAAAGAATCGTAGTTATCGATCATTAACAGCATTTTGAACTGGTATTCATATAAATAATTATCAGATTATACCAAACGGCGAAACAAGTTTATTGTCCATCATAAGGTTAAAACCACCGGCTTCAGCCGGTCAGCTTTAGCTGCGAGAATATGCCACACAGGAGGTGTGGCATGGATTATAGATATGGAAGTCATACGGTTTATCAGATTGAAT
>WBZO01002932.1_pt1 | contig 20985 bp, 11 predicted proteins | sample 5204261 | NCBI WGS metagenome assembly WBZO01 (sample SAMN12412400, study PRJNA552823) | activated sludge metagenome | isolation source: activated sludge from anammox sidestream of wastewater treatment plant... | place: USA: North Carolina | collected 2017-09 | reverse complement strand
GCCGATAATGCCGAGCCGATCGCCATCGCGCAGCAAGTCGGGCAAGACGCGGCCGGCACGCTTGGCGTTCTGCATGCGGGTGCCTTCGCCTAACGTATCTTCAGTGTTCATCGAGTTCGATTCATCAAACAGATAAACCGTGTCGACATTGCCGGGATTGACATAAAGCAGGGCGTCGTTCTCGGAATCGCAGATCGAGCCGTTGAGGCAGACCTTGTAATCCACGAACGTCGTGCCGTTCGGCTTCACCGGCGGCACAATGGCCGCCCAGTATTCTCCGGGGCCGACTTCCTGGAACGAGCCTGCCACCAGCGTCGGCGCGGCGCCTTCGGCGTCGAAGCTGATAGCCGACGGAGCGATACCGCTGACGCCCAGACCGCTGCTGCTGGTGACTCTGAAGCGGGTCAACGTAGCGATCGGGTGACTGGGCGCGCCGACCATGGCGTGGCCGGGATTATGGAGCGGAGTCAGGATGTTGAGCGTCGGTGTGACACATGTCGCTTCAACCTTGTAGGTCATCTTGCTGTCAAAGCTGGTGACATTGGTCACCAACTCACTGTTGGCCGGAGAGCCAGCGAAGAGCCGGGTGGCTTTGTCGCCGATATGGGCCGAGCGCTGGACCTTCGTCCCGCCCGCGTTCACGGCCATGAAGTTGATACCTACTTCGCCCCCCGCCGGTTGGGTCTCGACATGCAACTCCACAAAAGAACAACCGGTCTGCGGCCGCACGCGATAATACCGGCCCGTCCAGGTATCCGGCGAAGTCTCGACCCAACTCTGACTGCCTGTGGACATGCTTACATCCTTGGCGTAGGCCGGCCGGCCGGTGGGTTTGTCGTCGTTGTCGGGAAAAACCAGATCCGGTTGAGTCGCCGGATCGGCATACGGGTAGGCGTAATAGGCCGCCTCGAAGTCGACGAAGGCCGATTTCTCAGTCTTGGTTCCACCGGTCAGCGCCATGATCGTCTCGTTCATCACGAAGATGTCATCATACTGGTCGCATTGGCGGTAATGCTCATAGACCGCCTTCACGCCGAACGCCGAGTCACCCGGCGCGCCATTGCCACCGAAATGCTCGATGAGATATTGCGCGTGGAGGTCGGTGTAGTCGAGCTTGTAATATGATGTATCGCTGTTATACGACGAGACGTTATAGCTGGCATCGGTGGCGGCGTTGGTAGCGTTCAGGCCGGCCAGGTTGGCCCAACCCTCGATCCAGGCGTTGCCTGCTGAATAGAGAGGCTGGAAGTCGGCGTAGCACCCATTATCATAGGAATACTGGGTGTAGTGCTGGACCTCATGGAAAACAACGCCGTCGTCGCCGGTGCCGACTCCGTCAGAGATCATCGGCGCGTCGATGCCAATCCGGCAATGGCCCGGCGCCCCCCAATAGGCGATGCCCGACCAGCCTTTGCCGTCGCGCAATTCGATATTGAGGACGCTGCTGCAACCGTTGATGTAAGGTTCGTGATGCGTGTTGCCGCCGATGGCGCTATGGTCATAGACCGTCTGCCAGGCTTCCACGACGGCGTCGGCGACGTCAGATGCCTGCGCTTCGCCGGCGATCCCGTGCACATAGGTTTCACCATCGACGGTGTAGGCCGTGGTATCGGTCGTATACCACACCCGCACGGTTCGAGGGTTGCCGCCAACGGTGAAGTCCCGCTGATAACACAGGTTTAGGGTCGTGCCCTCGACCGACGGCGCGGTGCCGCCCGTACAGGCCGCATTGATATCGCGTGGTTCCTGGGCCGCTTCAGGCGCGGCCTGATGGTCAGTAGCGAGCGCCGGGGCGGCAGATACCGGCCTGGCTCCGATAGGGGGTTTCGTGGTTGCTCCACCGAAACCCAAAGAAAAGATCATATAGCCCATCAGCAGGCTGAGGACCAGCGCGACGATGGGCGCGCTCGTTCCCGAACGACGGTTCACTTCCACCTTTCTATCTCCTTGCCACAGACCATGCTCAACAATGGACGGCCATGGCGATTAAGACCAACGCTCGATCGTCTGTAAGCGATCAGACCTGTAAAGCTCCGGCAACGTGTGATGCAGGCTTCGATGTGGAACTGGCCATAGGCACGTCGGGGAGGTTATAGAAATAGGATAGAACGATTAGTTCGCCGGCGGGAGCCGGGCTATCGAGGCATGGGGGATGGATTAACGGCCGATTGGGCCGGCAATCCTGCCGAGCGATCATTTTGAGTTGCTTCAGCATTGCAGCTCTAGCTTGTTCGGACATATCCCGCCAGCAGAAGCGCCAAGAATCTTCAAAATGTCGCGGACCGGTTACATCATAGAAGAAAAATATCGTCGCTGTCAATATTGGGAAATGTTGCACAATAAGGCCTCGGGCCCGACCAGCTCCGGAAAATCCATCAGGTTTCCTTGCTCCCCGCGTCCACCTTAAAACCCCCAATTCTTTAAGCCGCTTGTCCAACGCCCAACCAAACAGTTGTGCTATACTCGCCCTCATGTTGGGGACCGTAACCAATCCGCCCGAAGCGAAGCATCAACCGTTTGTTCATCTGCACGTCCACAGCGAGTACTCCTTGCTCGACGGGCTGAGCCGCCTCGACCAGTTGGCCAAGCGAGCCAAGGCCCTGAACCAGCCCGCTCTGGCCCTGACTGACCACGGGGTCATGTTCGGCGTGATGCCTTTCTACCAGGCATGCAAAGACAACGGCATCAAGCCGATCATCGGCATGGAGTCGTACGTGGCCGCGCGCGGCATGACTGACCGCGACCCGCAATTCGACCGCGAGCGCACCCACCTGCTGTTGCTGGCTGAGAACCAGACCGGCTATCTGAACCTGCTGCAGATCGCCAGCGCGGCACAACTGGACGGCTATTATTACCGGCCGCGCATCGATCTCGACTTCCTGGCCGGCCACAGCGAGGGGTTGATCTGCACCACCGGCTGCATGGCCGCCGACGTGCCCCGCGCCATCGCCGCCGGCGACATGGACAAGGCCCACGCCCTGATGGGGCAATACATCGACATCTTCGGCCCCGAACGATTTTTCATCGAACTGCAGGAGCACAGCATCCCCGAACTGACGGCCATCAACAAGACGTTGATGCAGGAGATGCAGCCCCGCTATAACCTGAAATTCCTGGCCACCAACGACGTGCATTACACCACGCCGGAGGAGGCCGTGCCCCACGACGTGCTGCTGTGCATCCAGACCGGTTCTACGATCAACCAGTCGAACCGTATGCGCTTCAGCGACACCGGCTACTATCTTAAGTCCTACGAGGAGATGCACCGGCTGTTCGGCCACATCCCCGGCGCGCTGGATAACAGCCTGCTCATCGCCGAGATGTGTAACGTAGACCTGGACCGCAAGGGATATCACCTGCCCATCTTCGACGTGCCCGAGGGCTATACCGCCGCCGGCTATCTACGGCAGTTGTGCGAGGTGGGCCTGGTCCGGCATTATGGCGAGGAACGGGCGCGGACGGACGAGAAGCTGCGCGCCCGGCTGGAGCATGAGCTGCGTATCATCGGCGCCATGGGCTTCGACGCCTACTTCCTGATCGTCTGGGACTTGTGCGAGTTCGCTCGACGCACCGATATCTGGTGGAACGTGCGCGGCTCCGGCGCGGGGTCGCTAGTGGCCTACACCCTGGGCATCACCGGCATCGATCCCATCGCCAACGGTCTCATCTTCGAACGCTTCCTGAATCCCGGCCGTATCTCCATGCCCGACATCGACCTCGACTATCCCGACGATCGCCGTTCAGAGATGGTCGAATACGCCGTACGCAAATATGGCCAGGACAAAGTAGCTCAGATCATCACCTTCGGGACGCTGGGCGCGCGGGCGGCCATCCGCGACGTGGGCCGCGCGCTGGATGTACCTCTAGCCGAGGTCGACGCTGTGGCTCGCCTCATCCCGGCCATCTCCGGCAAGCCGGCCAAGATCGCCAATGTGCTGGACAAAGAGCACGAGTTCTATTCGGCCGATCTGGAAGCCCGGGTCAGGAACGAACCGCAGGTCCGCGAACTGGTGGAGATGGCTCGCCAGGTGGAAGGCGTCGCCCGCCACGCCAGCAGCCATGCGGCAGGGGTCATTATCTCCGACAAGCCGCTCGTACAATATGTGCCGCTGCACCGGCCGACCAGCGGCGAGGCGGGGTTAGGCGGCATCCGCTCGATCAGCCAATGGCCGATGGAGATCATCGAACAGATCGGCCTGCTGAAAGTCGATTTTCTGGGGCTGAGCACACTGACAGTTATGCGCAAAGCAGCTCAGTTGATCGAGCAGCGGCACGGCGTGCGCTACACCATGGACAATATCCCCTACGACATCGGCCAGCGCGGGCCGGGCAAAGACACGGACAAGGGGATGGAAGCGGCCTTCGACATGCTCGGCCGCGGCGACGTGCTGGGTGTCTTCCAGGTGGAAGGCTCCGGCATGCGCAAGCTGATGATGGAGATGAAGCCGCGCCGCTTCGACCATATCATCGCCGCCATCTCCCTCTTCCGGCCGGGGCCGATGGAGAACATCCCCGAATATATCAAACGGATGCACGCCGCCCTCAACGAGGGCAAGGATCTGGCCACCTATCATACGCCGGAACTCAAGCCCATCCTGGAAGATACTTACGGTATCCTGGTCTATCAGGAGCAGATCATCCGCATCGCGGCCGACCTGGCCGGCTACGAGCCGGGTGAGGCCGATATGATCCGCAAGGCGGTGTCGAAGAAAAAGCGCGACCTGATGGACGAGCACAAGGCCAAGTTCACCGAAGGAGCCATGGCGCGCGGTTTCTCGAAGCAGGTGTGCGACGCCATCTGGGGCGACATTGAGTTCTTTGCCCGCTATGGCTTCAACAAGGCTCACGCCGCCGATTACGCCGTCATCTGCTGCCAGACGGCCTACCTGAAGGCCCACTATCCGGTCGAATATATCGCCGCGCTGCTGACCGTCGACAGCCATGACACGGAGAAGGTGGCCAAGTATATCACCGACGCGCGGCGGCTGGGCATCGAAGTGGCTCCGCCTAGCCTGAATCAGGCCATGCTGGATTTCACGATTGAAGACGGGCGGAAAGCGCCGAGGGGCGCGGAGGCGGCCTCTCAACCGACCATTCGTTACGGCCTGGGGGCGATCAAGAACGCCGGCGAGGGCGCGGTACAGATCATCATCGACGAGCGCGAAACCAACGGCCCGTTCAAGGACCCGGTGGATTTCGCCGAGCGAATCGACCTGCGCCGGGTGGGCAAACGGGCGCTGGAGTCGATGGCCAAGGTCGGCGTCTTTGACGAATGGGGCACGCGGCCGCAGATCCTGGACGCGCTGGATCGGATGACCGGCCACAGCGGCAGCACCCATGCCGCGGCCGAGGCGGGTCAGATGACCCTGTTTGGCGGCAACGGCGGCGCGGCCAAGATCGACGTCTCTCTGTTGCGCCCGGCCAAGGAGATCAAAGCTGTCGACTCGCGGGAACTGCTCGACTGGGAAAAGGAGCTGATCGGCGTCTATCTGACTGAGCACCCACTGGAACGCAGACTGGCCGAGCTGAAGGACGTCGTCACCGCTCGTAGCAACGAGCTGGACAACACCTGGAACGGCAAGCCGATCACCCTGGCGGGCATGGTCGCCGGGTTACGAACAACCAACACCAAGAAGGGCCAGCCGATGGCCTTTGTGACGCTGGAAGACCTGGACGGCAAAGTCGACCTGGTCATGTTCCCCAAGGTGTGGGCAGCCCACCGCGAGAACGTACAGGTGAACCAAATCATCGTCGTGCGGGGCACGGTGCAGGCCGAGGGAGAGTCGATCTCTATCCTGGCTAACAGTGTGCAGACGCGACTGACCGTAGCCCAGGACGCCAGCCAGGCAAGGCAGATTCCCATGCCGCCCGACGATGACGGCTTCTGGCCGCCTGATGAGTTCGATTACGCGCCGGAGATGAACGGCGATTTCGCCGGTCCGGCTCGCGTCAAGCCCGCCTGGACACCCAGCGCGGCCGAAAGCGTTCCCCCGCCGCCCGACGATGAAGACGACTATCTGTCCCAGGAAGCGGTCGCGGAGGATACGCCAACCCGGCCCGACCCGGCGGCCATCGACGAAGCTCTGGAACCGCCACCGCCGCCGGTCGTGGCCATGCCTGCCGCGATACCCGGCAGGACAGCAAATGATGAGTTATCCATGACAAGTGAAGAGAACAAAGATCTGGTCGCGGACGTTGAGCCACCGGCGCCCGTCAATGGCGCCCTCAAACTACTGGTCGTGGAGATCCGCCCGTCAGGCAACTGGAAAGAGGCTTGCCGGCAATCGTTTGCCCTGGCCCGGCGCTACGACGGCAACGCCATTTTGCGTCTGCAACTAGCCGGACAAAATCTGGTCATGGAGTTTCCTCACCACCTCATCGGCTGTGAGACGGAGCTTATCGAGGCTCTGGAGCGCCTGCCGGGCGTGGGGCGAGTGTTCGAGTGGTGAGGGCGGAGCGCCTGGCTACTTTGTCCGATTCGATCGGATCGATCAGAAAAGCCTTGGCTGCAGGGGGCTTGCCTGATCAGTCGCCGAATGTTCTTCCAGCCAGGCTTTTAATCGCAGGGGGCGTTCGGGGAACGGGTGCGGAAACCTGGCTGCCCCTTTCTCTATCAGTAGTCCGTTGCCTTGCGGCATTTTGGCGTGGTCCAGGGCGAAAACAGGGATCCACTTGGCTTTGAGCGCTTCCGTAGCGCCGGCCCACGTGCCTCCCTTCCCCGCATCGCTGGCAACGACGATAGCGAAATCAGCTAACGTGTAGATCAATTTGTTCCGTGCCATCGCTGTCCCTACTGTGAAGGGGGCGCTCGGAGAGTACGGAGTAGCAAGGCACAGATCCCCGCGACTAATCGCCGCCCGGCTTTCGGGATTGCGGATCGCTCGTTCGAGACTATCGGCCAATATACCCACCGCTGTCCCTCGGGCATCCAGCGCGGCAGTCATGCTCAAGGAATCTACCCCCTTGGCCCCACCGGAATACAGGACGAGACCTGACATCCCACAAGCGTTGCCAACAAACTGGGCGCAATCCTTGCCCGCTTCATCCAGGTGACGCGAGCCTACCACAGCGATCCCGGGCTGGCCCAACAGCGCTTTCTCGCCGGAATAGAAAAGGATAACCGGCGCGGATTCCTTAAGCCGGTCGCGGTACCGGGCAGGATAATCCGGCTCTGCCCGGGTCGTTACAGATATGCCGATCGATTCCAACCGTTCCAACTCGATTGCCAATGAGCCGCCTCGCTGTAGAAGGAACATAATCCGTTCCGACTCGCCATCGCTCGCTGCGAGCAATTCGGTCAACTCGGCCGTTTTAAAATTCAACAGGTCCCCGGGGCGCAAAGATGCCGACTGGAGCTTTCGGGCCAGAACATTCCACTCCCGCAGGGACAGCGGAGAGTGTTCCGAGGGCGATGGGAGGCCCACATGGGAACACAATAACAAGATGGCCTGAGAATCAGCAGAGATAATCATCCGTTACGATTTCCTCCCGGTGGCCTGGGCGAGGGCGAAGGGATAGACTATTCCACTTCCATTTTGGCGCAACAGATATCCAGCCACCGTCAGAGTCCAGCCCGAATCGACAATATCATCGACCAGCAATACTGGCCCATCCGGAATCGGGCCATCGACAGCCAGAGTGTTCATAACGTTTCGCGATTGCATGGCGCTGTTTTGCATCAACTTTTGCTCATCGGCATCGCGCACGCGGCGCAGCGCGGGAATGAAGGGAAGACCCAGCTTTTGGGCAATGCTCGATGCCAGCCTCGGAACCAGGACGGGATGGCGCTTCGAGGGAATCGCGCAAACCCAAGCCGGCCATGGATCGGGTTGCCAAACGGCCTCGATCAAACGGACAGAGGCATCGACGAGTTCCGCACGGAATTGACCGTCTACGTATTTCCCCGACCGGACCCATTCTCCCCACCCAGCGTCGCCATAATAGCACAACGAACGTCCTGGGGCATTGCGAAGCTCAACGGGGATCGTGCGTTTCTGGGCGGGGAACAAACTCGATGGCCATTGCCGGTACGACCGGATAAAAATTTGCGCGCTCTTTAGATAGTTCTCCGCTTCAATCACCAACTCCGGCGGTACGGATGTCGAGAACCCCTTTCCCTGGCAATTTGCGCATCGGCCGCAAGGGACAGGGTTGGGATCATCCAGCGCTTTCAGCAAGAACTGCATCAGGCAACCGGAATAGTCCACATAAGTTTGCATCTGAACCAATTCCAGCTTGCGCAGGCCGATGACACGGTCGATCCGCTCCCTGTCCGGGTTCCAGCGGTTGGGGGTGCGGAAATAGAGAGTTCTCCCGCTATAGGTCCGGCCGACAGCGCCGTCCACTTCCAATAATCCAAGCGCCTTCATCGCCATGGATAGCGAGGTATTGACTTCGGCCAATATCTCATAGATCGACATCGCCTCGCGGCCCTCAAGGGCGCGAAGGATGCCCCGGAATACGTCTATATTCGGGAAAGCGGATTCAATAAAGTAGTTCTGGATATCGTCATCTTCGGCGCCACAAAGCAGGATACCGTAGGATCGGTCGACTGCTCGCCCGGCACGACCAACCTGCTGATAGTAAGCCACCGCCGAGCCAGGTCGTTGAAAGTGGATGACGAAATCAATATCCGGTTTGTCGAAGCCCATTCCCAATGCCACTGTGGCGACCAGCACCTTGATCTCGTTATTAAGAAAGGCGCGTTCCAGTTCCGCTCGGTCAATTGTTTCATCGTCACCAGCATGATAGGCCTCGGCCGAAAGGCCTTTCATTTTGAGCCAGCCGGCCACTCGCTCCGTGTCCGCGACCGTCAGGCAATAGACGATTCCACTCCCTTTGAATTTTGGCAGATTCCGAGCCAGCCAGGCCAATCGTTCGCTTTGTTTCGGCAAGCGAAGGTTTTGCAGACGTAGGGAATCGCGCGCGAGCGGCCCGCGCAGGACCGTCAATTCGGTGCCCATTTGCGCCTGAACATCAGCGATGACGCGATCGTTAGCCGTGGCCGTCGTCCCCAGCACAGGAACGCCTCTCGGCAACATCTGAATGATTCGCACGATTCGACGATAATCCGGGCGAAAGTCGTGGCCCCAATCGGAGATACAGTGCGCCTCATCCACGACAAACAAGCCTATCCGCCCGGATATCTGCGGCAGGACTCCCTCGAGGAAGTAGCGGTTATTGAGCCGCTCGGGAGAGATAAGCATTAGATCGCACGCATCCGACGCCAGTGATTCTTCAACCGCATCCCACTGGTCTCTATTAGCGCTGTTGATCGTGAGTGCGCGAATGCCAATCTTTTCGGCCGTTTCGATTTGATTACGCATGAGAGACAGCAAGGGGCTAATGAGGATGGTCGGCCCTGCCCCTTGCTCGCGTAACAGCTTTGTCGCCAGGAAGTAGACAAGGCTTTTGCCCCAACCCGTCCGCTGCACCACCAGAGCGCGCTGTTTCCTGATCGCCACAGCCTCGATGGCTTCCCATTGTCCGGGGCGGAAATCTTTATCCTTCCCTATCATCCGATGAAGGAGATGGAGCGTATGCGTCTTGCTATCCATCCCATATTCTCCGTAGTGTCCTCGCCTAATGACGATGCCAGTGGGCACTCCAGGCATCGCCGGAAGGAAAACCCTTTCCGCGCGATGTTATCCTATGTGATCCGGTAACGCACCCGATAATAAAGCGAAGTTCCACTTGCATCCTGAAGCATAACAAATCAGACCACTCCTCTTGACACTCGCCCATCCCTATGCTAGACTGCGGCCACATTCGAATAGAGATCGACGTCGATTCGGAAGAGTACCCCGCCAAGCGGGTCGCAGAGAGCCGGTCAATAGCTGGAAGACCGGCGTCAGCGCGGTGGGTGAATGGGCCGAGGAGTCGCCAGGGCGAAATCAGAGTAGCTTTGGCCGGGGTGGCCCCCGTTACAGGGCCTAGGCTTGCCGCCCAGAGTTGGGCGCGGGCCGACAAGAGTGAAGCTGGCTTCCACAAACGCGCTATCACCGGCGCGATTTTTGTTTCCGAAGCGGCTTAAGCAGGGTGGCACCACGGGAGATATCACGCTCTCGTCCCTAGTGGGGACGGGAGCGTTTTTATTTGGGTCGAGATTTTATTGATGAGGAGAGTAACGATGACCGAGCAAACGAAATATCTACTGGACGAGAGCAAACTGCCGAAGGCGTGGTACAACATCAATGCCGATTTACCCGTGCCGCCCGCGCCGGTGCTCCACCCGGGCACGCTGGAGCCGGTGACGCCCGACTTCCTGAGCGTGCTGTTCCCGATGTCGCTCATCCTGCAGGAGATTAGCACCGAACGTTATATCGAGATACCCGAGCCTGTACGCGAGATCTACAAACTATGGCGGCCGACCCCCTTCATCCGCGCCCGTCGCCTGGAACTGGCCCTCGATACTCCGGCCCACATCTACTTCAAGTATGAGGGCGCCAGTCCGGTCGGCAGCCACAAGCCCAACACGGCCGTGGCCCAGGCGTTCTACAACAAGCAGGAAGGCACCAAGGCGTTGACCACCGAGACCGGCGCGGGGCAATGGGGTTCCGCCCTGTCGATGGCTTGCAACTTCTTCGACATGGACCTGGAGGTCTACATGGTCAAGGAGTCGTATTATCAGAAGCCCTATCGCCGGATGATGATCGAAAGCTACGGCGCGCAAGTGTTCGCCAGCCCCAGCAACCGGACGCAATTCGGCCGCGCCCTGCTGGATGAGGATCCCGATGCGCCCGGTTCGCTGGGCATCGCCATCTCCGAGGCGGTCGAGGCGGCGGCCACATCGGGGGGAACGAAGAAATACAGTCTCGGCTCCGTCCTCAACCACGTGCTGATGCACCAGACGGTCATCGGGCTGGAGACGCTGCAACAATTCGAGATGGCCGGCGAGTACCCCGATGTCATCATCGGTTGCGCTGGCGGCGGGTCGAACTTCGCCGGATTCGCCTTCCCGTTTGTCCATCAGAACCTGACCGAGGGCAAGACAACGCAGGTCATCGCCGCCGAGCCGGCCGCTTCACCCAGTCTGACCAAGGGCGTCTACACCTTCGACTATGGCGACGCGGCCCGCATGGCGCCCATCGTCAAGATGCACACCCTGGGCCACTCCTTCATCCCGCCCAGCATCCACGCCGGCGGTCTGCGCTATCACGGCATGGCTCCCCAGGTCAGCGCGCTGGTCGACGCGGGCTACGTCGAGGCGCGCGCGGTCAAGCAACTGGACACGTTCAAGGCCGCGCTGACCTTCCTGCGCTCCGAGGGCATCATCCCCGCGCCGGAGTCGTCCCATGCCATCAAGGTGGCTATCGATGAGGCATTGCAGGCCAAGGAGAGCGGCGAGCGCAAGGTCATCGCTTTCAACCTGTCGGGGCACGGTCACTTTGACATGACCGCCTACGATGCCTACCTGCACGGCGAACTGGAGGATTACGAGTACCCAGCCGAGGCGGTGGCCGAGGCGTTGCATCAACTGCCACAGGCGATGGCAGTCTGACAAATGGCAAGTGGCGCGAGTGGCAAGTGGCGAACGGCGAATGAATGTTCGTCACTTGTCACCCGTTGCCGGTAAAATATCGTTATGGCTAAAAAGAAAATTGTTTTCAGCGGCATCCAGCCCACGGGCGATATCCACTTGGGCAACTACCTGGGCGCAGTGCGCAACTGGGTGCGGGGGCAGGCCGAAAAGGTCAACTATTTCTGCATCGTCGACCTGCACAGCCTGACCATTCCTCAAGACCCCGACAACTTGCGTCACCAGACACGGTCGCTGGCGGCTCTGCTCCTGGCTTGCGGCATCGACCCCAAGGTCAGCACTATCTTCATCCAGAGCCATGTGGCCGCCCACGCCGAGGGCTGTTGGCTGCTGAACTGCATCACGCCGCTCGGCTGGCTGCAGCGCATGACGCAATACAAGGACAAATCCGCCAAGCAGGAGAGCGTGCTGGCCGGGCTACTGGATTATCCCGTGCTCATGGCCGGAGACATCATCTTCTATGACACCGACGAGGTGCCCGTGGGCGAGGACCAGAAGCAGCATGTGGAGCTGGCCCGCGACATCGCCCAGCGCTTCAACGCGCTCTATGGCATTGATTTCTTCGTCGTGCCGCAGCCGGTCATCCCCAAGGTCGGGGCGCGCGTCATGGGGCTGGACGACCCAGCGGTCAAAATGTCCAAGAGCCTCAGCGACAAGCGCGGCCACGCCGTGCGCCTGCTCGACGAGCCGGATGAGATCATGCGTTCTTTCAAACGGGCTGTCACCGACAGCGGCCGCGAGATTCGTTTCTCCGACGATCCGGAAAAGGCAGGCGTTAATAACCTGTTGGGCATCTATCAGGCCATCACCGGCAAGGACGCCGCCGCTGTCGAATCCGATTTCGCCAATGCACGCGGCTACGGCGACCTGAAAGTGGGCGTGGCCGAACTGGTCATCGAAACCTTAAAGCCGATTCAGGCGCGCTATCGGGAATTGATGGACGACACCGCTGAGCTTGACCGGCTGCTGGCCACGGGGGCGGACAAGGCTCGCGCCGTCGCCCAACCCAAGGTGGATGAGACCAAGCACATCATGGGGCTGGTTCTGCCGGGCTGACGGCCGGTGGCGGAGCTTGGGCCGCAAGGTGATACCTTGCTGAATAGTTTCATCGATCTATTCCCAATCGGGTTACAATAGGGTTACGAAGGCCGTGTGACAGACGGCTGTTTTTGCGTCTCCTGACACAGGGGGAAGTTGATGAAGCGACTATTTGCTCTATTGTTTACGCTGGCGATTCTGGTGGCGGGCTGCGATGACAAGTCCGACCGGGGCGCCGCAACTCCTATACCGCCTCCGCCGGTTGCCCCGTCCCTTGAAACCAGCGCGTCCGGCAAGCTGCCGTCGCCCTCCGCTCCATCTAGTGAATCCGCTCTGCCGACAGTCGCCGTGTCTCCGACCTCTGAATCGCTCGTCGTGAACATACCCACAGTCGAGATTCAGCCCACCCAGGCGCCATCGCCCGAACCACCGACTCAGGTTGCTGCCACTGCCTCGCCGGATCCATCGACCGACGGACCGGTCGCCACGAGCGCGCCGCCGTTTGTGGAACCGGCTCCCGAACTGCTCACGACCGGTCTATTTGAACCGGGGCGGCGCGATGACGCATCACTCGTCGAGGGTGAGGCGATCGCCTATCTGGTGAACGGCCACGCCTACCAACCCTACATTCTGTTCGTCGAACCGTCCAACGAGTTGAATGTGGCCCTGGCCGCCTACATTGGCGATCATACCGACCAGACAACGCCCGAGGGCGTGACCCCGCCGGCCACGGCCGACAACGCGCTGGCCGGAAGGCCCGAGATATTGGTCTATAGTCCTGAATCCAACGGCCTGTTCACGCTGGTAGTTCGCGCCATAGCCGGGCAAGGATCGTTCGTCGCGCATTTCTTCGATCTGGTGACGCCGGCCCGAGGCGTGGTCGTACAGCAGGCGGCCGCGCTGGCGGCCGGAACCGAGCAGGTGTATGAGGTTACCTCCAACGGTGCCCGGCCCATCATCGTCGCCGCAGACCCGACCGACCAGTCCGATATCGCTCTGGATATCCTGAGCGAGGACGGCACGCTGTTGACCACGGCCAACTATAGCGGCCCGGGCGGCGTGGAGACGGCTTATGTATTACCGCTGGGCGCGACTTCCTACCTGGTGAAAGTACGCGAGGTTAACGGGGGAGAGGCAAACTACCAGGCTCTCATCATCGCCCTGGAGTAAACCCTTTGAGTCGGGGAATCGGCATTGTTCCGCTCCCTCGATGTATTATTATTGATGGGGTTGGCGGTTCCGGTCGTCGCCCCTGTGATTTGTTTCGTCCGCACGGAATTTTCTAAAACATTATGACAACTATTACCCACGGCTTCGAATTTGTTCGCGAGCAATCTATCCCTGAACTTAACACCCGCGCCCGCATCTGGCGCCACGTCAAGACCGGCGCGCAACTGCTTTCGCTGGAGAATGACGACGAGAACAAGGTTTTTGGCATTACCTTCCGCACCCCGCCGACCGACTCCACCGGCTTGCCCCACATTCTGGAGCACGTTGTCCTGGCCGGATCAAAAAAATATCCCCTGAAGGATCCCTTCTTTGAACTGGTGAAGGGTTCGCTGGCCACGTTCATCAACGCCATGACCTTCCCCGACAAGACCGTCTATCCAGCAGCCAGCACCAATTTGCAGGACTTCTACAACCTGCTCGACGTCTACGCCGACGCCACGTTCCACCCGCTGCTAACGCCTGAGAAGCTGGCCCAGGAAGGCTGGCATTACGAGCTGGAGTCGGCCGATTCGCCTATGGTGTTCAAGGGTGTGGTCTTCAACGAGATGAAGGGCGCCTACTCGTCGCCCGACAGCCTGCTCGGCCGCTACAGTCAGGAGGCCACCTTCCCCGACAATACCTATGGTGTGGATTCCGGCGGCGATCCGGCGGTCATCCCCAATCTGACTTACGAGCGATTCAAGCAGTTCTACGAAACCTACTACCACCCGTCCAACGCGCTGATTTTCTTCTACGGCAATGACGATCCCGAGGAACGGCTGCGCCGCATGGACGGCTATCTGTCACCCTTCGACGCCATCCAGCCGGACAGCGCGATCGCCCTGCAAACGCCCTTCGACGCGCCTCGAACGGCGCGGTTCGTCTATGGCGCCGGCGCGAGCGGCAGCCAGGACGAGGATGCGGACGACAACAAATCCTACGTCGAGCTGAACTGGATGCTGCCGGAATACAAGGATACCGCCCTGGCCATGGCCCTGGAAATTCTGTCCCATGCCCTGCTGGATACGCCTGCCTCGCCGCTGCGGAAGGCGCTCATCGATTCCGGCCTGGGCGAGGACGTGCTGGGCGGCCTGTCGGATCATACCCGGCAGATGACCTTCTCAGCCGGCCTGAAGGGGCTGGACGCCGATGCGGTAGCCAAGGTGGAGCCGCTCGTCCTGGAAACATTGGCCGCGCTGGCTCGCGACGGCATCGATCCGGAGATGATCGCCGCCTCGCTCAACACTATCGAATTTGCCTTGCGCGAGAACAATACCGGCAGTTACCCACGCGGCCTGGCTCTGCTCATCCGCTCGCTGGGCACATGGCTCCACGGCGGCGACCCGCTGGCTCCGTTGGCCTTCGAGGCCCCGCTGGCGGCGGTGAAAGCGCGCCTGGCGGCCGAGCCGGGCTATTTTCAATCGCTCATCCGCACCTATATGCTCGACAACCCCCATCGGGTCACGGTCATCCTGGAGCCGGATCCCGGCCTGAACCAGCGCCTGGAGCGCGAGGAACGCGAGCGACTCGAGCAGGCGCGGGTGGCGATGGACGAGGCGCGGGTGCAGGCGGTCATCGAGGAGACGCGGCTGCTGAAAGAGCGTCAAAGCATCCCCGACGCGCCCGAGGTGCTGGCCATGCTGCCCAGCCTGAAGCTCGGCGATCTGGACCCCAATCACAAGCCTATTCCCGTGGCCGTGACGGAGAAGAACGGCGCACGCGTACTCTACCACGACCTGTTCACCAACGGCATCGTCTATCTCGACCTGGGACTGGATTTGCGCGCCTTACCGGCGGAGTTGCTGCCTTATGCGGGGCTGTTCGGCCAGGCGCTGCTGGAGATGGGCACGGAATCTGAGGATTATGTCAAATTATCGCAACGCATCGGCCGCTTGACCGGCGGTATCGCCCCGCGGACGCTCATCGCTCCGGTGCGCGAGAGCGATGACACCGCCGCCTGGCTGATGTTGCGCGGCAAGGCGACCCGGGAGAACGCCGGCGAGCTACTGGCTATCCTGCGCGATGTGCTGCTGACGCCTCGCCTGGATAATCCCGAGCGCTTCCGCCAGATCGTGCTGGAGGCCAAGGCGAGTATGGAGGCCGGTCTGGTGCCGATGGGCCACCGGGTGACCAGCACGCGATTGCGCAGCCATTTCCACACGGCCTACCGACTGGACGAGATGACCGGCGGCATTGAGCAACTGTTGTTCCTGCGGCGTCTGGCCGAGCGAATCGACAGCGACTGGCCGGGCGTACTGGCCGATCTGGAGGCTGTGCGCTCGGCGCTGGTCAACCGGGCCGGGTTGCTGGCCAACGTGACGCTGGATGGAGCCAATTACGGCGCGTTCGAGCCGTCGCTGGCCGGTTTCATCGACGGGCTGCCGGGCCAATCCCGCGCTGCCGTCGCCTGGGATCTGCCCACCTTGCCGCGTCGCGAAGGGCTGGTCTTCCCGGCTCAGGTCAACTATGTCGGCAAGGGCGCCAATCTATACGAGCTAGGCTACCAACTGGACGGCTCCATCGCCGTGATCAACAACCTGCTGCGGACGGATCACCTCCTGAACAAGGTCCGTATCCAGGGCGGGGCTTATGGAGTCTTCGCCACGTTCAGCAGCGCGTCGGGCGTGTACACTTATCAATCCTATCGCGATCCGAACCTGACCAGTACGCTGGCGGCCTATGACAGCACGCCCGCCTTCCTCCGCGAGCTGAAGCTGAGCGACGACGCGCTGACCCGCGCGATCATCGGCGCGATTGGCAACATCGATACTTACCAGCTACCTGACGCCAAGGGGTATACGTCGCTGGCGCGTTACCTGACCGGCGAGACCGACGATTATCTGCAGGGAATACGCGATCAGGTGCTGGGCACAACCGAGGCCGATTTCCACGCCCTGGCCGACGTGCTGGAGCAACTCAACGCCGCCGGCGATGTCGCCGTGCTGGGCAGTCGTGAGGCGCTGGAGGCGGCCAACGCCGAGGGGCTGGGTTTGCAGTTGACGAAGGTTATGTAAATAACCCGATTGAATCGCTATCGAACCTGACAGGTCGGCCCGCTGCCCTGTCAGGTTTTTTGATCATAGGACGATCGCCTTCACCTCATCTACCGGGTCGTCGGTGACGAGGGTGTGGACGGCCACGCCCTGCGGCGCGAACTCGCGGGCGCAGAAGCGGCTGAACGCGGGCAGGCCAACTTGCGTGGCGGCGTAGGCGGCCAAATCGCCCTCCTCCGGTTCCGGCACGGCGATGTTGATGATCATTCCGCCGGGGTCGCCCGCCTTGTTCTGATCGGCCAGGACGCGGCCGACCAACTGCGACATGTAAAACGGGCCCATCAGGTTGACATGGAGGCAGCGCTCCAGCTCCCACTCGTCCATCTTCATAACGGTCGCCGTGGGCCGGACGCCCGCGTAGTTGACGAGGATATCGAGCCGACCCCACTCGGCGCGGGTCGTTTCGATGAGGGTGACGCATTGGTAGCGATTGCTGACGTCGGCCATGACGTCGAGAGCCTCGCCGCCGGCCGCGCGGATCTCCTCGGCGACGCGACGGGCGCGGTCGGGGTTGATGTCGTTGACGGCGACGCGTGCCCCGGCCACGGCCAGCAGCCGGGCGATGGCCGCCCCCGCGCCGTGGCCGCCGCCGGTGACGATGGCGACTTTGCCGGCCAGCGCGGCGTTGTTTGTTGAGTTGGAATTGGACATAGGGTCGATCTTAACCGCGATCGCTCCGATGCGCATGTATAAGAGATAGAACGCGGATAAGAAGGAATAGAACGCGGATGACGCGGATGAACGCAGATGAACATGGATAAGAAGAGATAGAGCGCGGTTCGGAGATGCGGGGTTATGGCTACGGGGCGATAATACCGGCCTATAATCACGGGATAAAAATCCCGCGGCTGATGTGCGAAACCAGCTGAAGCTGGTTTCGGCGGGAAACCTGTTTTAACAGGTTTGGCATGGCAGCCGCGGATTTCAATCCGCGGGTATGAGAAGGGATAAACGCTGATAAACGCGGATCAACCCAAATCTATCCGCGAAAATCCGTGTCATCCGCGTTCCATTCTCTATCCGTGGAAATCCGTGCCAATCCGCGTCATCCGCGTTCCATTCTTTACAGCCTCGGCTTCGTCCCCACATGCACGCCGATCGTCCCGAACATGAACAGTCGATAGCTCACGTTGACGAAGCCGGCGTCGCGCATCGCCTCGGCCAGTTGCTCCGGCCCCTGGAAGCCTTGCGTGCTGTCGGGCAGGTAGCGGTAAGCGTCGGCCTGCCCAGCCACGAACTGTCCCAGCGTGGGGATGATGAGGTTCAGGTGAATCAGGATGAACGGCTTGAGCAGGTTATCCTTGGGCGGGCTGGATTCGAGGACGACGACCCGGCCGCCCGGCTTGGTCACCCGAAGTTGCTCGCGGAACGCGCCGGGCACGTCAATGACGTTGCGCATCAGGAAGCCGGACGTGACCGCGTCGAAGGTGTCGTCGGGGAAGGGCAGGGCCAGCGTGTCGGCCACCGCCCAGCGGATGCGCTCGCGCCCCGGCCGGAGCCGGCCGAACTGCATCATCTCGATGGTGAAGTCGCCGCCCACAGAGCGCAACCCCGGCACCTGATTCAACCCCTCTTCGGCGATGTCGCCCGTGCCCGTGGCGATGTCGAGCAGGCGGCCGCCGATGGGCAGGTTGGCCATCTTGATGACGTAGCGCCGCCAGCGCAAATCCTGGCCGAAGGTCATCAGCCGGTTCATGGTGTCGTAGCGCCCGGCGATGCGGGCGAACATGTCCTGCACGTAGTCGGCGCGTTCTTGTCCTTGAAGGTATGCCATGGTTATCTATCCGTTACCTCGTTATAACGGATTGTAATGATATTGGGGGTGTGACGCTACCTTCGGAGGTTATAGGAAAAGGTCGGGGGCAGATCGACGCTCCACCCCCGATCCCCGGGCATTTATGCCCGGCCGGCGACCAGGTACAGCGCCTACTGCTTCTCAATTATTAGCGCTTTGATTCGAGGCTGGGTTATCGTGCCCCCATATGCGTTTGTGCCAGAGAACGTACCGTCTCCAATACCATAAACAGTTATCCACGTATCTTCGTATACTTGCGGAGGCAAAATAGAATCTAACTGCCAGATAACAACCACCGCCACGGTATCAAAACGCCCACCGTCCGGCTTTCTGACCCACATTTGTAGTCCGCCATCCATTATGTTGAATACCTGCCCCCTCAACTTGATCTTATCACCGGTATATTTATTTGGATAAGCGTCCAGTTCGCGGATATCCATTTCAGTGAACTCTGATCGTATATCTGGTGTGTTTGTTGGCGTGGGGGTGACCGTTGAAACCACGATTTCGCTGAGTCCGATACCTTCTGTTAGGTCGAGTCGTGAGGCGGGAAGCCAGCCGATCATCCGATTGGCCAATACTTGGATCTTCAGCCAGCTGCCATCAGGGTTCTGTTCAATTATGGCAACAGAACTACCCGCGAGCAGCAGATTGGTTATTTCCCTACTATCGCTGTGCGGCTGATCGTATAGACTCCCCTCAGCGTTGACTTTTACTACCGGTCCAGGCGGCGTCGGTGTTATCGTAGGCGTTCGTGTTGGCTTAGGGGTATTCGTCGGCGTCGCAGTTGGCGTGTCGGTAGGAGTATTGGTCGGTGTTGGAGTCAATGTATCCGTCGGCGTAGGCGTAGGCGTTTTCGTGTTAGTAGGAACGGGCGTATCTGTCACCGACGCTTCTTGTGTTTGGGCTATGGCTACCTCGATCGTCGCCTGTATCGATTCAGTTGAGGGAGCGCATCCAACGAGTAGAATACTAATGCCGACGATGCATATAAAAAGTAACTTGCGAGGCATGATACAAATCTCCTGTGTCATAAAATAAATGTAATAACATAGTCGCGTTGCGCCGCTTACCAAAGCCGATGCAACGTCATTATGTGGAAATGGACCTTCCCTGGCCGGGATATAGGCCATTATCGCTTGTATTCATTATATGGATCGACCCCGTGAATTCCGGGACTTTTTGATTTTGCTATTTTATTGTGGTCGATTAGGTATAGGAGCGCCCGACGGAGTCATGTCTCCTTCCGCGTGCATCCCTCTTGTTTTACTCGTTCTTATTAACGAGCCAAGAGGCGAGCGCGCACGCCTGCCGGATTGAATCGGGCCTCGTTGGACTGGCGGACCTGCGCGGCTTGAGCGCGTCGCCGCTGGAGATAAGCCTCGACTTCATCCGCATGCCGCAAGTAGTAGGCGATCACCGAGTAGATATCGGCCAGGGGGAGCGAGGGGTATTGCTGGGCGATCTCCTCGGCCGTCGCGCCGTCGTTGAAGGCATGGATGACTGTGTCGAGCGTTACGCGCGTCCGGCTGACGCGGATGACGCCATCGGCGTCTTTCTCCAAAGGGATCGTGTGGGCTGTCGTTATATCCGTCATCGTCTTGCACCCCTGTGAAAGTATTGTAGCGCGGGGCGGGGCGTCCGTCTATGGGGCGTCTTCATCGGGCGCGTCGTCCTGTGGATACACCTCCCTCGCCTTGCTCGTCCCCGTCGGCGGGCCAATGATGCCCTGATCTTCCAGCACATCCATCAGGCGGGCGGCGCGGGTGTAGCCGATGCGGAAGCGTCGTTGCAGCAGCGAGGTCGACGCCTTGTTGAGCGAGCGCACCAGGGCGATGGCCTCCGGCAGCAACTCGTCGTCGGTGTCGAGCGCGTCGCCGTCGTTGTTCTCCATCTCCTGCAGCGCCTCCCACAACGGCTGCTGCAGCACGTCGTCGGATGCCGTCCGTTTGGCGCCGGCGGGCGGCGGGTCGGCCGGCTCCTCCGGCTGCGGCCGGGGCACGGCATAGGTCGGTTCCCAGGCGGCCGTCCCCGGTCGCTCGGTGGGGATTTGCGGCGCGCGGCGCTGGGGCGCGGGGATGTCGGTCGCCTGCTCCGGCGGGTTCAGGTGGGAGATTGGCGGCGGCACAGTCTCGGCCGGGCGGCCGGCGGCCGCCTTCTGCCCGACAGGGTCGACATTCGCCGGCGACGTCCTGACCGGCCGGCCAGGTTCACCCGCGCCGGCAGTCGGGCTGCCGGGGGCGGGAATGAATTGCGAGCGGCGGGCCGTCTGCCAATAGCTGATGAGTCGCTGCAACTCCAGGTCGCTGACGAAACAGCCCTGCAGGCGCACGGCCGCCGCCGCGTCAGGG
>WBZO01002929.1_pt1 | contig 20997 bp, 20 predicted proteins | sample 5204261 | NCBI WGS metagenome assembly WBZO01 (sample SAMN12412400, study PRJNA552823) | activated sludge metagenome | isolation source: activated sludge from anammox sidestream of wastewater treatment plant... | place: USA: North Carolina | collected 2017-09 | reverse complement strand
GATTCGGCATTGCCGAATCGGTGAGAAGAAGGCTGGAGCCGCGAGAATGAACCCCGCGGCCTGATATCTGTCTGACCAGAAGTGTCAGAGCATCTGCTGGAGATGGCCGGGGCCCGGGTTAGGGTTCGGGATGGGAAGGTCGAGGTTCTGACTGAGCCTGCCATACGCTCATGTCCCTTGCGCCGGGATCTGTACGGCATCAAGATCGAGAGCAAGGAGACGGTGAAGAGGGTAATAGAAGAGCATATGGCAGAGCTTGGCATGTACGGGCCGAAGAGAGTCCTGGAGCTGGAAGATAAGCCGGTGAGCTTTGGAGCCTCGGAGATCCTCTCAGATGCCCTGACAGAAGGGCTAATAGATGCCGCAGTGATGGTCAGTGAGGGTGCGGGAACGGTGGTGGCGGCGAAGCCCGCGGTCCTGCAGGCCATCGGGGCCCACATGACCGGCCTGATCAGGACCGAGCCGATAGAAGAGATTCAACTCGGCCTGGAGGAGAGGGGATGCATCCTGATCGACCGGCAGGGAACAGTAGATCAGGTCCTGGGTTTTGAGAGGGCAGTAGAAGCAGGATACAGAAGGATTGCTGTAACCGTAGCCGGTGACAGGGCAGATGACACTCGAGCGCTGCGGGAGAGGGAGAGAGCTTTGGGAGCCGGGGCCACGATTTTAGCCGTTCACACCACGGGCATAAGCGAGAACGAGGCTCAGGTTCTGGCGGAATGCTGCGACCTTGTCTGGTCCTGCGCCTCCCAGTCGGTGAGGAAGGTGGCAGGAGGAAAGGCGCTGATCCAGATTGGCATTGCCATTCCCGTCTTCGCTCTGACCCCGATGGGAAAGAGGCTGATATTGAACCGGGCGATGCACTTTTCCGGGCAGCTGGTGCTGCACCGGGCAGGCTTGCCGGCGACGCCGGAGGGAAAGCAGCCGGAGCCGTTGGTTTAGCTGTCGCGCCCGCGGATTCATAGATTTATCGGATGTATTAGCAATATTCACAATTCTTGACATTTATCACAATAGTAGACACTGCCCCCCATATAGGCTTCTTTCTTGATCATCGTTCCGCAAATCGAACAGGGCTTATTGACAGTGTTCTTGCACAATATGGTCTTATAACTGCCAGGATTGCCGAATAAATCCCGTTCGGTATCTCTTCCTCCTTCAGATGCCATCGCACAGATTGTGATCTTCAAAGAATCAAACAATGCCTCTTTATCTCCATCAGAGAGCGAACCAACTTTCTTTTTTGGATGCAGTTTCGCATTAAAGAGTATATCCTGCAAAATACCATTGCCAAGGCCGGGGATTCTCTGCTCGGTGGCAAGCAAACCCTTCAGGCTAAGCTTCTGAACATTTGGCGGGGATACAATTGCGCAGAAATAGGCTTTATCGAATGCCGGAGTTAGCGGAGATGGCTTTTCTTTTGCCACTCTGTAATAATCATTATCCAGCTCGCCTTCCGCAAACGCTCCTACGCCTCCATACATTTGAACTGAAAGGCTAAGAGCGGAATTGTCGTCAAACTCGATCAGAAGCTGGTGTTTGGCAGGGCATGTCTCGACCTTCTCATGAAGTCTTATGTTTACACCCTCGCCGAACAGTATATTGGCATCTTCAGCCTTGATTTCCACCATGCTGCCAAACGGACTGGCTATATCAACAGTCTTGCCAACAAGGAGGTCAGAATAAGCTGATGGATCACCGTAGTACCATGCCAGCTTGTGCGGGGTATGCACCGCTGTAACCTCAGCGATACGCTTTCCGAAAACGGTCTCATTAAGCTGATTTGAAAGGTTAAACGCCTCTGGCAATTCTATCATGAAATCACTCTTTTCTTCATTATTCCTCCTCCCAGCGGTATTTCCTGTTCTGGCGCAGCTTGTCAAGGCTGCAATTCAGGCATAGCCCATTGTGGCAGCATATCTGCTCCCCACATTCAGGACAGCGCCATTTTGCTGCCTCCTCTTTTAGGAATCGCTCCATGCCATGCTCCTTGATGAATTCGAGGTTCTCTATCATGCTCATGTGGTATTTGGTGCGATAGCGTTTATCGAGGCTTTTTAGCCGGCGGCAGGGGAATTTCCCGCATTCAAAGCAGAACCGCACAAGCCCTTTTCCCACCAGGTCGCATTGATCTGCCATAAAGGTGCAGTTCTTACCGCGTGGCTTGCAGCCGGGACAGTATTTTCTGGCGAATCCCTTTTTATCAAGCTCGTTTTTCATCGCCAGGTAACTGACACATACCCCGCAATTCATCCCACAAGGGGCAATAAGCTGCTCTTTCATCTTCCTCCCGGCGCCAATTGTCACAAATCTATAATCCCTTAGTGCTGCAGGAAGTTAATCATTTCGGATTTCTTATGTCGCTTCTCGCCTCTCCTGCAGAAAGTGTACCGTCTGGGATATGGGCAGGAGTTCAGGAGGCCAGCTGGCCATGAATGCATTGGCCAGGGCATTGAGTAGGTGTATACTCTAGATCGCAGCTATAGCACCATCATCACCTCAATCGGAATCATCTCTCATCTTCCGGCCCGGAATCGGCCAGTCTCTGATGCTCGGGACAGTAGTAGCAGGTCCGGCCGCCAAGCTTCTCATGCCGAAGAAGCGCTCCGTCCCGTGGGCAGCGACCGCCAGGATGGCGATGGCGGAGGAGATAGGATTCGGGCAGGCGGTTGAAATCCGCCCGGACAGAGATCGAGGTCGTCAGAACATCTTTTATAATTGAGATGAGTAGAGATAGCTGCATCTCATCCAGGCTCCGGGACTGGGGATGAATGCCCGCCTGAAAAAGGGCCTCATCAGAATAAAGGTTCCCGATGCCGGAGATGAGCCTCTGGTTGAGAAGCAAAGACTTTATAGTTCCCCTCCTGCTGCGCATGATCTTTAGAAAATCATCCCGGTCTATCAGCAGGGCATCGGCCCCTATCTTTCCCTCCATCAGGAAAATGGAGGGGCTTTCTGTGAGTCCTACCTCTCCAAAAATTCTAAGATCATCAAAGGCCAGACGGCGGCCGTTCTGGAACCGGATCAGCATTCTAGTATGGGCTGGCTCTACCTCACCCATATCCTGATAGATCAGCCATCCGGTCATGCCCAGATGAAGCGTGAGCCACAGGTCCTCCTCAAGCTCTAAAAAGAGCCTCTTTCCATGCCTTTGGACGGATCGGAAGATCTTTCCTGTCAGGCATTGATTGAGCTTGACAGGTGTGACCTGGGAGAGGATGCGCTCGTCTCTGATCAGCACCTCCTGTATGGGCTGGCAGAGAACTGCAGACTCCAGATACTCTCTGGCCGATTCTACCTCGGGAAGTTCGGGCATGGCCTTCTAACATCCTTTCTTGCGAAGCATACTGCTTTGCGCAGAGCAGTATACTCGGAGAAACAACTTAGCATATATACCTCAGGCCTGAATTTAAGGCAGTGGCAGAATTGTGGTATTGGCAGCAAAGGTGTGAGCATGGGCAGCAACATAGCCAATGAGGCATATGTCTTCACAGAGACGGACAAGACCAAATCCAAATGGGTGGCCAGAGTCTACCAGGATTTTCTGCGGAGGACCGGCAGGCCCAAGACCACGTTGAGGGGGCTTTTCTATCATGCCCTGCAGATGAAGGATTCGGAATACCCGATCTGCGGGGGATTTGTAGGAGAGATCAGGATCATGAGGCCCTACCATGAGCAGGATGGGCTAAAACTCCTGAAATGGGCTCGAAAATCCAAAGCGATGGGATTCGTATCCCCCGAGGCTATAATCGAGGAGACCTCAGGCGAGGGCAGCTTTCTGCCGGCGGTTATGCAGACGAATGATCACACGAATGGCCAGATGAGATCCACCCCGGCCACTGAGGTCTGGCTGAATAAGCCCTCGCTCTCTTCGCTTCTCATTCCCATATGCAAAAAGCATGGCATCGCTCTAATCTGGTTCGACGGCCGGCCCTCTAAGGAGGCCGTAGCCAGTCTATTCGCTCGCGCCTGTGCCCAGACCACCATCCTTACCCTCTCCGACCTCAGCCCGAAGGACGCATTCTTCGCCCAGGATCTGGCGGATTTGATCGACGGCTCAAGGCCCGTGGGGCACAGCGCAAGCATTGAGGTGAAATCAATCGGTCTGGTGCCCGACCAGATTGGATTGCTGAAGATTCCGCTTGTACATGGCAATAGAGGCCAAAGGGAGGAAGAGGAACGCTACGAAAGATATCTGAAAAAATGCTCTCTCGATCCGAGAAAGGTGGCAGAGCTGGATGCCCTTGAGGTCTATTATCCCGGCGGAGTTGCCGCATATCTTGTCGATGCGCTGTCCAGATATCTGCATGGCGATATTTGATCTCTTTTTATCTTAGCAGCTCTACATTGCTCCTCATGCCGCGCTCCCTTTGCCTTCCATTCAGCTCAGTTCGGACGCGGAAGTATTATAATAGTCTGGATCGCACTTGAACTGATATGACAGAAGTTCCGGATATCCCTCTGGACCAGATCCAGCAGCGAGTGGTGGCCATGTGGATGGGAAGCTTTTACGGCAGCAGCGGCTATGTGGCCCGGAAGCTTGGCAAGAAGGGCCTGAGGGAGTTTCAGGATATCGGAGCCCGCCAGGTTGCGGCCACCTTCAAACAGCTGGGCTTGGACGAGCCGGAGAGCGTTGCCATGGCCATAGCCACCAATGACAAGAACCTTTTTGGAAGCCAGGTGGAGGTGGCAGAAGGGGACGGTTTTGTGGAGGTCAGACGACTCCGCTGCGGCCAGATGGGGGGTGCCAAGTCCTTTGCACGGGTGGGGGCGAGCCTGATCGCCAAGGAGCACTGCAAAACCTGCATCGAATCCCACTGGCAGAAGGTGTTCTCTGAGCTGAAGATGAAGCTGGAGGTCGAGCACACCGACGAGGGATGCATAATGAGAATATCAAAGCAGAAAGCTTGAAAAAAAGCAACTGAAAGAGTCCCGTTCAAGATTGGACGAGCAATATCAGGCGGCAGATCTGGATCTGCCCTCTTCGAGCTCTCTGCTTTTTGCATCGGCCTTGGAGAGAGCCGTCTCCTTGGCCAATTCTCTTGCTTTCGTCCGCTCAGACTGGGCCTGGGACCGAAGATCTGCGGCTGAGGCCTTCGAGTCAGCAGCTGCAACATTGCGATCGGCTCTCATGACTGCTATTTTTTCGGACTGCTCTGATCGGCTGCTTTTCAAGTCCCTGCTATTCTCGATTGCCTCTGTCCTCTCTTTTTGCGCCTGATCGCGGGAGCTGGAGGCAGAGGCTTTTGACAGGGATGCAGAATCCCTTTTCTGAGGATCTGATGCTTGTATGGATAGGATCGCAGCCGCATTATTGCTTTTCTCTGAATTGGATGGTGCAACAGCCTTTGCACTTATCGCCTTTTCATTCGCCACCTTTTCATTATGCTCTGCCCGTTCCCTTGCCATTTCATCCTTTTTCGCAGATTGGCTCTCCTGCCGCTCTGTGCTTCTTTGCGATGCTGTCAAGCTCGCCTTTTCTGCAGATTCGCTCGATGACAGAGCCTTTTCATTCGCCACCTTTTCATTATGCTCTGCCCGTTCCCTTGCCATTTCATCTCTCTTCTCGGATTGGCTCTCCTGCCGCTCTGTGCTTCTTTGCGACGCTATCAAGCTCGCCTTTTCTGCAGATTCGCTCGATGACAGAGCCTTTTCATTTGCCACCTTTTCATTATGCTCTGCCCGTTCCCTTGCCATTTCATCTCTCTTCTCGGATTGGCTCTCCTGCATCTCATTTGCCTTTGTGGGTGTAGAGCTTGCTTCCCCGGCGGCCATAACCCGGGCATCGATCTCATTTGGTGTGTCTGCTTTGACCGTTGTCTCGGTCTTTGTCGTCTCTGGCTTGGCCGACGTCTCTTCATTTGCCTGCTTTCCGCCTTTTTCGTCTACTTCTGCCTTTATAGCTCCCTCATCAGAGCTTTTTTCTGGCGATTGACTTATGGATGTCTGATTTGTGGCAGTAGCATTTGCGCTCTCATTATCCGGGACGGCTGCTTTCTCTTCCTTCTCCGATGAGGACTCTGAACGGGATGAGCTTGAAGAGCCTGATGAGCTATGGCTTTTTTTGCTGCTGGTTGATGAGCTGGTCTTCTTTGCAGAAGCGATGGACCCTGTTGCCTGCCCAGTTGCGGAGCTGGTCTGGGACGAATCAAGCTCCATGCTTGCATTTCCATCCTTGCCTGTCGAATTCCAGGTCGATTGGCTGCCCATCGCCTTATCTGGGGATGCATTGGCATCAAGAGCACTCAAATCATTCTCCTGTCCTGCATCATCAGTAGCACCACTGCTTGCTTTTTTGTCGCCCCAGAGAGCTGGGAATATGATGCCCTTGCCGCCCTGAATGCTCATATTATCGTAATCAATGCCGAAAGAAAAGATATCCGAAATCAGAAAAGCGGCTGTGCCAGTCAGTGACATCAGTGTGAGTATCAAAATAAGATTGTATATTCTGGGATGCTTTCCCTTCAATCTATCTTTAGCCAGACTGTAATAGGTGGTTCTCGATCCCATAAAGTCCTTCATACTTAATCAGATATTTTCTAAAGTTTATAACTCTTGCGATTGAATATTCCATTTATTTACGAAGTCTCTCAATTGAGATCTCATTTTACTTGATTACTAATGAGTATAAATAATTTATGTTCGCCATTGCACTGGATAGAGCGGCTCATTCCAATAAGTATTTTCTTAGGTAAATTATATATACTGTTATTAACTGAGTAATCTCATTGAAGGTGAGTAATATGAAAAAGATCATCTGCAAAAACTGCGGAGTGGTAAACGAGATCTCCGATGGAGCTTTAGACGATGGCGATGATTGGCTGGAATGCACCCTCCCTGAGGGCTTTGAATGGATCCTGCCTGCGGGGAAGATAACTCCGGTAGTAGGCGAGCCCCTCTACATCTCCGGCTTTGGCGAGCACCTCTCCCGCCAAGCCTACCGGGACAAATACGACATCGATCCGGAGATAGCCTATCAGCTCATGCGCGGGAGCAGTCGCGTTCGATCCGCAGCCATGGCTTATGCCGGCAAGCAGAGGGTCGCAGCAACGGTCAGTTCAAAGAGAAGATCAGAGAGCTGGCTTGATGAAGACGACTGGACCTCTTGAAAGGATATGTATACTGGGCCCATAACAGGTAGAATATATGGCCATCTGCAGCTGCCAGGAGCCTCTGGCAATCGCTCACGACAGCTATAATAATTAAAAATCGCCCATAATGGCCATAATGGCTCATAGTATTCGTTTTTGCGGGGCAAAACACCTTTTCTCTGGCAAAGAATCGCCTGGTCAGTCAGGTTTCCGTTTTATCTCCAAGCTTCCCTCAGTCATCAATTTTAGGGTGAATGATTAAGTGATTATTATGTATTTCAGGCACAATTGAGCATAATTGATAATTAAGGCACCATATCATCCTTATTCATCATCCGATATGGATCGGCCCGAATTGAGCCCATTTCCTGAGATAGATTCAAATATAAATGTATGGCAGTCTCAACCCTGCATTACCTGTGGCCTGGATCTACTGCTCTGGACCATGAAGTTGGGATGCGCCGAGGAATGTGCATGAAAGAAACGCTTGAGGAGATAGGAACGCGACTTCGTGAGCTGAGAGAGCTGAACCGAGTATCGCCCGAAGAGATGGCAGAGCACCTGAATGTGGCAGTTGACACGTACAACTGCTATGAGGACGGTATGCTGGACATCCCGGCCAGCATTCTCATAGGCATTGCGCGACGGCTGAACGTGGATACAGGCCTGCTCCTAACCGGCGAGGAGTCCAAGATGAGCATCTTCGCCATAACCCGTAAGGGCGAGGGTGTGGAGGTGGAGCGCAGAAAGCAGTATCATTATCAGAGCCTGGCCAGAAAGTTCGCCAATAAGAAGGCTGAGCCTTTTATCGTCACCATAGATCCCAAGAAAGAGAGCCAATCACATCCGGTCCACTCGCTATACAGCCACCCAGGCCAGGAGTTCGAGTATGTTCTTGAGGGCACACTAAAGATCACCATCAATGAGAACGAGGTCATTCTCAATGAAGGGGACTCGATATTCTTTGATTCAACATATGACCATGTCATGGAAGCTTTAAGTGATAAGCCGGTGAAGCTTTTGGCCGTGGTCATGTAAACCCGTTACAGAGGATTAAAAATGACATCTTTATTGCCTAGGTATGTCTCGCGATTGGATTTCAAATCATACGATGACTTCAGAGAGAACCTGAAGATCCTCGTCCCAGAGAACTTCAATTTCGCTTATGACGTCGTCGACGTTTATGCCGCTGAATGTCCTGATAAATGTGCACTCGTCTGGTGTAACGATCATGGCGAGGCGAAGACCATCAGCTTCAAAGAGCTGAAGAAATTAAGCGACAAAGCAGCCAACCTCTTTCAGGGCTTTGGAATAAAGAAGGGCGATACGGCGATGCTCACCCTCAAGAGCCGCTGGGAGTTCTGGGTGTGTATGGTGGGCTTGAACAAGCTCGGCGCAATCTCCATCCCTTCCACCCATATGCTGAAAGCCAAAGACTTCCTTTATCGCATCAAAAAAGCAGATCTGAAGCTGATCGTCTGCATCGGTGAGAACGGCGTTCCTGCAGAGTTCGATGCCGCCCACAGAGAGGCGGGAGAGGTCCCCCTGGTCAAAGCCCTGGTGGGAAGCCGGGATCTGAATCGGGAGGGCTGGATCAACTTCGATCTGGAGCTGGAACGGGCAAGTGAAACTTTCGTTCGGCCTAAAGGAGATCAGGCGACTAAAAACGATGACATACTTCTGGCATACTTCACCTCCGGCACCACCGGCTATCCGAAGCTGGTCAAGCACGATCAGACCTATCCACTGGGCCATATCCTCACCGCCAAGTTCTGGCAGAATGTAGAGGATGACGGATTGCATTACACAGTTGCCGATACCGGCTGGGCCAAATGCGCCTGGGGCAAGATATTCGGCCAATGGATAGCAGGATCGGCCGTCTTCGTCTATGATTACGACCGCTTCGATGCTGGAAGGATGATGGATGAGATGGGCAAATACGGCGTGACCACCTTCTGCGCCCCGCCCACCATCTTCAGGTTCATGATCAAGAGCGATATGTCTCGCTATGACTTCTCCCGCCTCAAGTATGCAGTCACAGCAGGCGAGCCCCTCAACCCTTCGGTATATGAGAGCTTCCTTGAGACCACTGGCCTGCGGCTGATGGAGGGATACGGCCAGACGGAGACCGTGGTCTGCATCTCCAACTATCCCTGGATGGAGGCCAAACCAGGATCCATGGGAAAGCCCGCAGCAGGATACGATATCCTCCTGGTGGGAAAGAACGACAAGATCTGCGAGGTGGGCGAGGAAGGGGAGATTGTGATCAGGACGGATAAAGGAAAGCCGGTGGGCCTTTTCACCGACTACCACATGGACCCGGACAAGACCCAGAACACCTGGCACGATGACTATTATCATACCGGAGATACCGCCTGGCGAGACGAGGATGGATACTTCTGGTTCATCGGCCGGACGGACGACATGATCAAGAGCTCCGGCTACCGGGTGGGGCCCTTTGAGGTCGAGTCGGCTCTCATGTCCCATCCCGCCGTCCTGGAGGTGGCAATCACAGGAGTTCCCGACCCCATCCGCGGTCAGGTGGTCAAGGCTACGGTGGTTCTCACCCAGGGATTCAGCCCCTCCGAGGAGCTGAAACGAGAGCTGCAAGACCACGTTAAAAAGGTGACGGCGCCCTACAAGTACCCCCGAATAGTCGAGTTCGTTGATGAGCTTCCCAAGACCATCAGCGGCAAGATCAGGAGGGTGGAGATCCGGGATAAGGACAAGCCCTATCCGGTGATCAATTCCCTGGAATGCAAAGCATGCGAGAGGTGTGTTGAGGCCTGTCCGGCAGGAGTGCTGAAGATGGGCACTGAGCTGAACGTCCGCGGCTACAACTATGTGTTATACTCAGGAGACGGATGCATAGGCTGCGCAGCCTGCTACTACACCTGTCCCGAGCCGCTGGCAATTGAGGTCCATGTGCCTCAGAAAGAGAAGTCTGCGCAGGAGAGCTGAAAATGGCATCTGGATTAATGGCGGGGAACAGTGCAGTGATCGTGGGAGCGCTCTATGCAGGATGCGACTGCTTCTTCGGCTATCCCATAACTCCGGCCAGCGAGATATTGCAGGAGGCCTCCAAATTCTTCCCTCTGGTGGGCCGCAAGTTCGTCCAGGCGGAATCGGAGGAAGCAGCGATCAACATGGTCTATGGGGCTGCGACTGCCGGCCACCGGGTGCTGGCCGCCAGCTCCGGGCCGGGAATGAGCCTGAAGCAGGAGGGAATAACCTATATCGCCGGAGCGCAGCTGCCCTGCGTTATCGTGGACATCTGCCGGGCGGGGCCGGGCTTGGGCAACATCGGTCCAGAGCAGTCCGACTACAATCAGGCCTGTAAGGGAGGAGGCCACGGCTGCTACCACAACATTGTCCTCGCTCCAGCCAGCGTGCAGGAGATGTGCGACTTCACTCGCAAGGGCTTCGACCTGGCCTTCAAGTACAGAAATCCGGTGATCATCCTGGCGGACGGAGTTCTGGGGCACATGGTCGAGCCCCTCCAGTTTCCCCAGGAGGCAATAGAGCATACCATTGATACCACCTGGGCGGTGGCAGGCAAGGCGGAGACTAGAGGAAATCTGGTTACATCCATCTCTTTGGACTTCGGCGACCTGGAGAAGCATAACCTTATGCTGCAGGAGAAGTACCGCCAGGTGGAGGAGAACGAGGTTTTGTGGGATGGATACCGGCTGGAGGATGCGGATGTGGTCTTAGTCTCCTACGGCATCAGCAGCAGGATCGCCCGGTCAGCGGTGGACAGAGCCCGGAAGGAGGGAATCCGGGCGGGGCTCTTCCGGCCCATAACCCTCTATCCATTCCCCACGGAGCAGATCGCCAAGCTTGCCGATAGGGGCTGCAAGTTCATATCGGTGGAGATGAGCAACGGCCAGATGCGAGACGATATTCGCCTTGCCAGCGGCTGCCGGCCGGTGGAGCTTGTCTGCCGTTACGGAGGAAATCTGATCAACATCGACGAGATCATGGAAAAAATCAGGGTGGTGGCATAAATGGCGGCAAAAGAGAAGCTGTTCGGCGGGCATCCGGGAATGTACGACGTCTTCCCGCGCAAGAGTGGGTCTGCTCCTACCGCCACTCATTACTGTCCGGGCTGCGGGCATGGCATACTGCATAAGTTGATCGGCGAGGCCATGGCCGACCTGGGAATTCAGGACCGGTGCGTTGTGATCAGTCCCGTGGGGTGTGCTGTATTCGCTTACTATTATCTGGATTCGGGACACGTGCAGGCCGCTCACGGCCGGGCTCCAGCCATAGCAACGGGCATCTCCCGGGCAGAGGATGATGCCATAGTCATCTCCTATCAGGGGGACGGAGATCTGGCCTCCATCGGCCTGAACGAGACCATCCAGGCGGCTAACCGGGGGGAGAAGCTGGCTGTCTTCTTCGTCAACAACACCGTCTACGGCATGACCGGTGGCCAGATGGCTCCCACCACACTGATCGGCGAGATCACATCCACCACCCCCCAGGGGCGCGACCCCCAGGAGCAGGGCTATCCCATTCATATCTGCGAGATACTGGATACCCTCAGCGCCCCGGTATTCATCGAGAGGGCGAGCCTCTCGGATATCGAGCACATTCGCAAGGCCAGGAGGGCGGTGAGACGGGCGCTGGAGGTTCAGCGAGATAAAAAAGGCTATGCCTTTGTGGAGCTCCTCAGCCCCTGTCCCACCATTCTGAGGATGGATGCCCGGGGATGCGCCCGGTTCATCAACGAGCAGATGGAAAAGGAGTTTCCCTTGAAGAGATTCCGGGACAGGTCGGCTGAAGCAGAGCCCATCATCAGGCCGAACAGCGACTACACCCTGCAGTCCCTGGACAGGATCTTCGGCTGCGAGGATAATGTATGTGTCCAGTTCGAGCATGATCCGGAGTTCGTGCCCAAAGGGGTGAAGATCGCTGGGTTCGGCGGGCAGGGGGTGCTCAGCATGGGGCTGGCCCTGGCCCAGGCGGCCTTCGGATGCGGTCGGTTCGTCTCCTGGTATCCGGATTACGGGCCTGAGCAGAGGGGCGGGACATCCAACTGCTCGGTGATCATCTCAGGAGTGCCCATCGGCTCGCCGGTGGTGGACCATCCCGATGTGCTGGTGGCTTTCAACCGCCCATCTCTGGAAAAGTTCGCCCCTACGGTCAAGAAAGGGGGGGTGATCTTATACGACTCTCTGGCCGGCCAGTTTCAGGCTCCGGAAGGAGTAAAAGCCATATCCGTGCCTGCAACTGAGATCGCTGCGGACAAGGGGGCCAGTATGGCCGCCAACACGGCCATGCTGGGGGCCTTGATGCAGGCCGGAAAACTGGGTCTGCCGAAAGATGCCTATGGGGACGCCTTCCGCGTTACCTTTGCCAAGAAGCCCAAGCTCATACCCAAGAACCTGGAGATCATGGAGGCGGGAGCGCAGGCAGTCAAGGTGCTGGAGATGGCGGCAAGGAAGTAAGCAGTACCTTGGGCAAGATCGAAGAGATCCACTTAATGGGCTGGTGGATTTCATTCTCTTTTTTTTGATGGGGCAAAAAGCCCGTTTCATGATCGTTATATTAATCTCAAAAGAGGTTAATGTCATACTCAAGCAAAGGATGTCATCTCTATGTCTGAGCTGGAAGAAATAATCAAAGAGCTGCCTCCTGATTTACATCAAGAGGTTGTCGATTTCGCAAGGTTCCTGATGGAGAAACGAGGCCCAAAGCGGAAAGGTCGGATGAAGCTGGAGTGGAGGGGCGCTTTGCAGGATATGAAAGATGAGTACACATCAGTAGATCTCCAGCACAAGATTCTGGAGTGGAGAGGGGATTGATGTACCTGCTGGATACCAATATTCTACTGGAACTGCTACTTAACCAAAAGAAAGCGGATGAGGTAGAACGGCTTCTTTTGGAAACACCTCCCGAGATGCTCTCCGTATCGGAGTTCACAATAGATTCAATTGGTGTTATTTTGATACGTCGCATCATGCATGATATCTTCCTAAAAGCGGTGGACGATATGCTCTTGGTGGGAGGTATTCGGCTAATGCGGATCGGCCCAGAAGATATGCAAAGAGTTGTTCTGGCATCAAGAAGATTCAAACTCGATTATGATGATGCTTATCAATATGCTCTGGCGGAAAAATATAATTTAATCATTGTGAGTTTTGATAGCGATTTTGACAGAACAGAGCGAGGAAAGTTAAAGCCTTCTGATATTAGATAATGGGGTCGGCAGTGAGGCGATCAGCTCCCGCGGATTGATCCACGGTCATCGGGCTGCCCAGAGCCATGGAGGCAAAGACCAGCACCATGAAGAGATTTCCCAGAATCGAGCTGGTGAGGAAAGCCAAGACCAGCTGGATCTGCCCGGCGCGGATGGCGGAAAGGATGATTATCAGGAAGAGCTGGAGCAGTAGCAGTCCGCATTGGATAGTCTTCAAGACATTGGCTTTGAGGCTAGGATTTTGCTCTCAGGGCAAACCGGATCCTCTGCAGGGCAGTGGCATTGGCCAGTAATGCGGTCAAAGCTATGACCGCCATCAGCCACTGGATGTCAAACAGGCCCAGAAACATCCCGAAATAGAGCAGCATGAGCCTCTCCAGCCTCTCGAGGAGACCTCCCATCCTCTTCAGCTCCCCCGGGTCTTTCACAATCCCCCGGTGGTCGGCATAGGCCCGGACAAAGCTGGTCATGAGCCCGCCAAATATCAGGAGCACTATCCAGACCTCATTGGGAAGGCCAAAAAACTCCCCTCGTCCAATATAAATGAGCAGCCCCAGGTAGAGCATCAGCTCCACATACCTGTCAACCACCCCATCGATATAGGCCCCTTTGTCGCTGACCTGATTGGTGACCCGGGCAACCGTCCCGTCCACGATATCGATGAAGGCAGATAGGGCGAACATGGCCAGGCCCAGGGCGAGCTGGTGCATGACCAGGGCCACCAGGCCTGCCAGTGCCGGCACCAGGGAGATTAGGGTCCAGGCATTGGGACTGAGTCCTATTGCTGCCAGGCCTCCTGCCAGGCGGTCGGTCTTCTCCGATCGAAGGGTGGCTTTGAGCATGTCTTTTTCTTCCTCTTTTCCTCTTTGCTCTCACAGGCTCTTGATGAATATCTCCATCCGGTCCAGCGCCTCTATCAGCTCCTCTCTGCTGGTGGCATAGCTGCAGCGCAAAAATCCCTCTCCGCTCTCGCCGAAGACATTGCCCGGGACTACCGCCACCTTCTGCTCGTATAATAGCCTTTCCGCAAACTCCTCTGAGGAGAGGCCAAACCTCTGGACTGAGGGGAAGGCATAAAATGCCCCCTTGGGCTCGAAGCAGTCCAGGCCAATGCGGTTTAATCCTGAGACGAAAAGGCGCCTGCGCAGGTCATACTCATGCCTCATGTGCAGCATCTCGTCCTTGCCCGATTGCATGGCTTCGAGGGCTGCCACCTGAGCCATGGTGGGGGCACAGAGCATGGTGTATTGATGGATCTTGGTCATCGCACCGACCAGCGCCGGGTCTCCCATCGCATAGCCTATCCGCCAGCCAGTCATGGCATGCGACTTGGAGAGGCCATTCAAGATGAGGGTCCTCTCCTTCATACCCTCCAGCTGGGCGAAGCTGATATGGCTTTTGGAATAGGTTAATTCTGCATAGACCTCATCGGATATCACTATCAGGTCGTTTTCCACCACCACATCAGCCAGGTCCTCCAGGTCCGAGCGGGTCATTATAGCTCCGGTGGGGTTGTTGGGATAGCTCAAGAGAAGGCTGCGGGTCTTCTCGGTCACTCTTCTGGCGACATCCTCCGCCTGGACTCGAAACTCATTCTCCAGCCGGGTGGGGACCGTCTTTGGCACTCCACCGGCCAGGATGATGTCCGGAGTATAAGCCACATAACAGGGCTCGGGAACCACCGCTTCCTCGCCGGGGTTCAGAGTCGCCCGGAAGGCCAGGTCCACCGCCTCGCTCACTCCAGTGGTGATGAGGATCTCCTCATTGCAGTCGAAGTCGATCCCCATATCCCTGCTGACCTCCTGACAGATGGCCTCCCTCAACTCGGGCATGCCTTTATTGGAGGTGTAATGGGTGTTTCCCAGTTCCAGTGAGTAGATGCAGGCCTCGCGCACATGCCAGGGCGTGACGAAGTCTGGCTCGCCCACTCCCAGGGAGATCGCACCTTTCATCTCGCTCACCAGGTCGAAGAACTTGCGTATCCCGGAGGGAGGCATATCCCTTACCGACTGATTGATGTGATCTTTTGCATTCCAGGGGAGGACATTCTTGAGGCGCTGCTTTTTTGTCTGCTGCTTCATGGAGTTATCACCAGTCTCTCGGGCTTGGGCTGCTCAGTGAGGATAGCCCCATGCTCCTTATAGCTCTTGAGTATGAAATGGGTGCAGGTGGACTGGACACCATCCAGGGGGGCGATCTTCTCCGCCACAAAATAGGCGATATCCTTCATGGATTTGCCCCGCACGGTAACGGACAGGTCGTGGCCTCCGGAGATCAGCCGCACTGACTCCACCTCCGAGAACCTGGCGATCCTCTCTGCCACTGCATCGTAGCCCGTCTTTCTCTGCAGAGCTACCTTCAGCTCCAGGACGGCGAAGACGACGCTCTGGTCGAGCTTCTCCCAGTTGATCAGAGTGATGTATTTCCTTATTATTCCTGCATCCTCCATCTCTTTGATCTCCCGGGCCACCTCCTCCTCGGATTTGCCCAGCAGCGCTGCGATCTCGGAAGGTGTTGCCTTGGCGTTTTCGTAAAGGATCTCCAAAATCTCGTGCATGAAATTCTCTCTTTTCCCTCTCTATTCAATTATAGGCTTTGCGCTTGCGGCCATAATAGGGATAATCATATACTATCGAAAGTTATTAATACTCTTATTACAACTGTATTAATATGAAACAAATGAAATGCCCCAAATGCCATTATGCATGGGAGACGCGGGTTAGCCGACCGAAGGCCTGTCCCAGATGTAAGACCAGACTGGATGTGAGAAGGACGAAGAAGGCTTAAGTGGATATTTCTGCCCAATATCCATATCCCTGGATTGAAAGGCGGCTCGCAAAATTTGAGCCAAGCCTATCTATTTTATCCAGGGGAAGGATAGAGCCCCTCGGATGGGGAGGGGAAATCAGACTTGATTGTTTTTCCTTGTCTTCTTAATTATTTTAGGATTAAATCCTTATTTGCTCGACTTTAAATTTTTTAAAGAAAAGCCCCGAGCGTGATTCGAACACGCGACCTATTGATTACAAGTCAATCGCTCTGGACCAGCTGAGCTACCGAGGCACACCTCTCGGTTGTTTTTCATCATCACTTAAAGGCTTTGCTCCTCTGGGATCCAGATCGATCCGATCTCTCTTTATCCAGCTTCTCCAGGCTGCGCAACAGGGAATACTTCGTTCCCGGATGGCGGGAGTCAAAGCGGCAGAGCTCTTGCCTTGCCTCTTTATGCAGCTCGTCCTCTAATCTCATCTCGGCAAAGCACAGACCATGCTGGAGGGCATAGAGCCGGACCTCCTTGCCGGGTATTCGCCGCAATGGCTGGATGGTGGGGATCATTCCCTGCTCATATCCCTCCGGCCTCGTCTCCTGCCGTCCATATTGCAGCCCACAGATATTCCCCTCCAGATAGCTTATGAATACCTCCGTGGCCATATCGTCCAGGTCATGGCCGGTGGCAATAGCGTTCGCTCCCATCTCCCTCGCGAGTCCGGTCATCATCCTCATCTTTTGAGCAAAGCTGATTGGATCTGGGGCTGGATCGCTCGCCACCCTCTCATTCAGGAGCGATACAGGCAGAGCTTTGATGGACACGCGCAGCCCTAGCTGCTGGGAGGCGATCCAGGCCGACTTCGCGCCAGGGCCGTGGTCATCGAGGATCAGGAGGGCGAGGTCGATATCCCTTCGCCTCGCGAACAGCTCCTTTATGATATTGGCCATAACTGCGCTGCCCTTTCCTCCATCCATGGCCAGAGCCAGTCTCAGGCCGTGGGCAAAGAGCCCGGTCTGGCGAATTGTCTCCCTTACCTTTCGGTGGACATCATCATCAAAGTGAGATTGGCATAGATGCATTCCTGAGTACTTCTGATAGATTACGGCAGGCATAGGACACTTGCAGCATCTGGTCATTTCATCCCCCTTTGATCATGCTATCTTGAACCTGAGCAATGCCGCCACTCCGCCCAAAGAGGCCAGCCTATCCCCGGGCTCAAACTCAGAGCTGAATACGATCACCTTGCCGCGGGAATTGCCTACCTGTCGCATGATATCGTCCACATCACCCCGGCGGGCGAATTCGTCCAAGACCAGCAGGCTCTCTATGGCTCCGTAATTCATCGCCTTCTGCACCTCGGCGATGCCGTAGGCCGCTTTGCCGCCCGTAGCGATCTCCCTGAATAGCTCCTCGATCAGCTTTGCCTCCCTGGCTATGCGGCTGGACTCAAGGACGCTTTTCACCGCTCCCCGGCGGAGCACCTCCTGGAAGCCCGATCTGCCAATTGAGGAGGCATCGTCCATGGCGATCCTCCCCGCCAGGTCGGGGTAAGAGGAGTCTATCACCTTCTTCAGGTCGTCCTTGGCAAATCCCGGGCCAGCGAGGATCACGTCTGCTCCCCCTCCGGCGGCGTTATCTATGGCCTCGGCCACCCCTCTCATAAACGAGGCCCGGGTGTCCTCGCCGCTCCCTTTGCCGCTGCTCATGCGAATCTCTGCTGCCATCTGCACCCCGAACTGGCGGAGAAGGCCTATGGTGGCCTCTCCCTCCTCCACCAGGGCCAGCACCACCTTGGGCCGTTGCGATTCTTTCACCGCATCATCTATGCGCGCCAGGAGGTCTGGCCTCCAGTGATATTTGAGTATGGACAGGTCCGTTCCCACCTCGATATTAAGGGTGTGGTACGATCCCACATCCATGCCCGATACTATGCGTCCATGCAGCCGCAGCCAGTTGGAGTACATGTGAAACTCTACATCTTCTATCTTGACGCCCAGGCGTACCGTCTTTCTCTCCATCTTCTCCGGCCTGGCCTTGTCAGCAATCGCTGGAACCTTTCTCTGGCTCAGGGCGAATACCAGGTCTCCCCTCTCCACTAAGTGGCGCAGGTGCCACAGGTCATCCAGGGACTCGGGAAGAAGGGCGATCTCGCCCTCCTCGCCACGCAGATCTTTCTTCAGGACGCGCATAGGATATCCTCTCTAATCAAAAGGCTTAAATCATTGTGCATCCAGGGTGGTGGTCGAGCCGCCATAACTCAGATGGTAGAGTGTCTGGCTGTTAATTGAATGAGCAGCAACCAGAATGTCACAGGTTCGAGCCCTGTTGGCGGCGCATTCCTCTGGGCCTGTAGCTTAGTCCGGTTAGAGCGCTCGGCTCATAACCGAGTGGCCGCCGGTTCAAATCCGGCCAGGCCCATGCTGGCAACTATAGCCATCTTGGCCTTTCCTGAATTTCATATCTTTGAAAAGCCGAAAAAATTGGTGATGAGGGATATAGCGCGTCTCAGCTCAGGGCTTTGGCTGCGCTCTTCCAGGCGGCGATCTTCTTCTCGGACAGGCCGGTCTTGGCGGCGAGGCTCTTGGCATTGGCACCTGCCAGCTCTCCAGATGTCTTGATCCCTGCCGATGCCAGCTTTTCCAGGGTCTTGGGGCCAATTCCCGGCAATCTGGCGAGCCCATCGCCATCTGCATTGGATGGCCCGCTGGCCTTCTTGGCAGCTTTGGCCCTTGATCCCCTGACCGTCTTCTTTGCCGGCCGCGCTTTTGCCCCTTTTCCTTCCCCGCTCTCCTTGCCCTCCGCCAACTCCAGAGCCTTCTTCGCCTGCCAGTCCAAGAAGTTGCAGTGGGGGCAGCCCAGATCCCAGGGCCTCTTGCCCTTGTTTATGATGCGGATATGAAACATGCCGTGCTTCTCGCAGACCTTATCCGTTACCACTACTGCCCCCGACCTGGGGAGCGGGAGGGTGAATCTGCATTCCGGATAGCCGGAGCAGCCGATAAAGCGCGATCCCCGGTGGCCGCGCCTGATTATCAGCTCGGAATTGCACTTCTCGCAGGTCCCCACGATCTTGTCTGTCCTCAGGCCGTCCTTGAGCGACTGGCCTATGTCCTCTTGGTTGCAGCTCAGCTCGTCGAAGACACTGGTGAGCATGACCCTTGACTCCTCTATCACCTCATCCTCCTTGATCTTCTGCTCGGAGATCTGGGTCATGTCCTTCTCCAGGGTCTGGGTCATCTCCGGTTTGGTGATGGTGGGAGCGTACTTCTGCAGGGTGTCCACCACGGCATAAGCGGTGTTTGTGGGCCGCATGGGATTGCCCTGCACATAAGCGCGGGCATAGAGCTTGCTGATGATATCATGGCGGGTGGACTTGGTCCCCAGGCCCAGCTCGTCCATCAGCTTGATCAGCTTTCCCTGGCCGTATCTGGCCGGTGGCTGGGTCTCTTTGGCCTCGACGCTGTGGCCCAAGACCCGGAGGCGTTCGCCCTCTTTCAGGGCGGGCAGGATGCGCTCTTCTGCTTTGCTGTAGGGATAGTAGTACCTCCATCCCGGTTCCACCAGCCGCGCTCCGTTTGCCCGGAAGGGCTCGGGGCCGATGTCCACCTTGAGGCTGGTGGCATCCCAGACACAGGATTCGGCTAAGGTGGCGAAGAAGCGGCGCACCACCAGCTCATATATCTTCCACTGCTCCTCCTTCAGCTCGCTCTTATTGACAGGAGCGGTGGGGTAGATAGGAGGATGATCTGTGGTCGACCTCTTGCCCCGGGTGGGCACCATCTTTCCTCCGAGGAGCTTTTCCGCTTCTTTGGAGAATTCGCCCTTGAGGAACAGACGGGTGAGGGCGACCAGGTCGATGGATGGGGGATAGACGGTATTGTCCGTCCTGGGGTAGGATATGAATCCGTTGACGTAGAGCCATTCGGCTATCCGCATGGCGTTGGCCGCTGAAAAGCCGATTCCACTGGCTGCGGAGATGAAGCTGGTGGTGTCAAAGGGTGCTGGGGGCTTCTCGACGCGCGGCTTTGTCTGGATGGAGCGGATGATGCCCACCGGGCCCAGACGGGCCACGATAGAATCAACCTCATCCTTCTCCCAGATGCGGCCCCGGGCATGCTGGACGCGCAGATCACGTTCCAGGTCAGCATATATCTCCCAGTATGGCTTGGGGACAAAGGACTGGATCTCCTTCTCTCGATCGACGATCAGGGCCAGGGTGGGTGATTGGACCCTCCCCACGGAGAGAAACTCTTTGCCCAGACGGCCGGAGGTGAGAGATATATATCGGGTTAAGGCTGCTCCCCAGACCAGGTCTATGATCTGTCTGGCCTCTCCAGAGGCTGCCAGGTCGTAGTCCACCTTGCCGGCGTTCTTGAAGGCCTTGAGGATCTCATCCTTGACGATGGCGCTGTAGCGGACCCGGTCCTCCCTAAGGCGAGGGTTTGCCTCCTTTGCGATCTTCAGGGCTTCCACCCCGATGAGCTCTCCCTCCCGATCGTAGTCCGTGGCCACAGTGATGCGATCGGCTTCCTTTCCCAGGGAGCGCAGGGCATTGACGATCTTGTCATTGATGGGACGGACGACTATCTCCGCCCTGATCAGTTCTTTGCAATCCACCTTCTGCCAGTTGTTGTATCCAGGAGGATAGTCCACTCCCACGATGTGGCCGGATAGGCCCATCACCACCTTATCATCGAACTTGAAGGCCTCAACCCCTCCTATCCGGTAAGGTCGGGGCTTATTGCCCGATAGGATTTGGGCAATCCTTTTTGCAGCATCGTGCTTCTCCGCTATTATGAGATGCATTCCTCAAAGGCAAAACATGGCATCGATTTAAATTTTTCTGTAAAAAAAATCGCTCCGATCGGTCAATCGTTCTCACCAGGTGGGCTATTATTCCTATCATTCTGAATCTGAGATTTTCGTAGTCT
>WBZO01001560.1_pt2 | contig 21022 bp, 20 predicted proteins | sample 5204261 | NCBI WGS metagenome assembly WBZO01 (sample SAMN12412400, study PRJNA552823) | activated sludge metagenome | isolation source: activated sludge from anammox sidestream of wastewater treatment plant... | place: USA: North Carolina | collected 2017-09 | reverse complement strand
ACCCCTCGCAGGACGCCGCCACGCGCGTGGGCGCCTCCGTGAAGCCGGTCATCGCCGCCATCGACGGCCCCGCCTACGGCGCGGGCGCGCTCCTCGCCTGCTCCTGCGACATCCGCATCGCCTCCGAGCGGTCGCGCTTCCGCTTCCCCGGCTCCGAGTACGGCCTGGTCGTCGGGGCGGTGGGCCTCCCCCGCCTCGTGGGCGGCGCGGTGGCGAAGGAACTGATCTTCACCGGCCGCGTGGTCGACGCGACCGAGGCGGCGCGCATCGGCCTCGTGAACCGGACGGTGCCGGACGCCGACTTCGCCGCGGAGGTGGACGCGCTCGCAAAGAGCATCGCCGCCGCCTCCCCGCTCGCGCTCCAGTGGTCGAAGGTGACGATCGACGCCGCCGTCTCCGGCGGCGACGCCCGAGGGCTGGAGTTGCAGGCCGACCTGCTGCTGCGCGGCGGCCCGGACCACATGACCCGCTTCGGCAAGGCAACGCAGCGTGTCACCGGGCGGCCGAGCGCCTCGTGACCGGCTTCGACGGCCGCCGTTACCTGCTCGGGCAGGCGGAGCGCTTCGACTGGGTCGACCTCTGGCCGCGCGTCATGGCCGCCCGCCTCCAGCTGATCGAGGCGCTGGGCGACGTGACCGAGGATCAGGCGCGGTGGAAGCCGCCCGCGGGCCTGATGGAGGGCGACGAGGACGGCTGGAGCATCCTGCAGGTCGCGCGGCACGTCGCCGGCTGGTCGGACTACGCGATCGCGAACATCGAGGCGTCGGCCGCCGGGCAGCCGAGCCCGGCCTCGCTCCCGCCTCGGCCGCTCCCGGACGGCGCGACCCTCGCCGAGGTGCGCCGCGCGCTCTCCGAGGTCTCGATGCGCATCGCCTCCATCACCGAGCGACTGCCCGCGACGCCCTCCGAGGACGCGGCGATTGAGCACGAGCGGTTTGGCGCGCTCCCGGCCCGCGCATGGTTCGCGTTCGTGCGGCTGCACGACCTGGACCACGTGGGGCAGGTGAACGGCATCAAGGCCGCGGAAGGGTACCCATCATGAGCATCACCGCCGAGGAGGTCGTCCGCCGGATGACCGAGCGGGGCATCCGCCTCGCCACCGTGGACGCGACGACCGGCGGACTCACCGGTCACCTGGTGGTGGCCGTGCCGGGCGCCTCGAAGGTCTTCGTGGGCGGCGTGGCCGCCTACGGCCGCGCGCCGAAGACCGGCTGGCTCGGCGTCGACCCCGAACTCGTCCTGCGCCACGGCTCCGTGAGCGAGGAGACCGCGCTGGCAATGGCCCGAGGCGCACGCGAGGCGATGGACGTGGCCGTCGCCGTCGCGGAGACCGGCATCGCCTCGCCCACCGGCAACCCGGACCGGCCCGGCGGCCTCTACTGCCTCGCACTGGCCGCCGGCGGCTACGAGCGCACGGAGCGCCACGTCTTCCCCGGCGACCGGCTGGAGACGATGCACGCGGCCTCTGAGCGCGCCCTGCAGATGATCCTCGAGTACCTCGACGCCACGGCCTGAACCGGGCGTACACGCGACACAGGAAGGCTGACGCCATGAGCGAGTTCGATGCGGTGACGTGGGTGGCGGAGGCGTGCCACGGGTTGGCCGCCGGCGGCATGGCCGCGGACCGTGCGCCGTTCGTGATGCCGGGCGACCGGCCCGTGTGGGGCCGCGACCGCCCCTTCCGCGTGGAGCACCTGCGCCTGGAGTTCGCCTTCGACCTGAAGAAGCGCTCGCTCCGCGGCGTCGCCACCACCACCTTCCGCCCGCGCCTCGACGGCCTGCGCGAGGCGACGTTCGACGCGCACGACCTGACGATCGAGTCCGTGACGGACGAGGCGGGCAAGGCGCTCCCGTTCACCTCCACCGACCGCACGCTGCGCATCGACCTCGGGCGCGCGCGTCCGGCGAGCCGGTCGATCACCACCGTGGTCACCTACACCGCCACCCCGCGCCGGGGCCTCTACTTCAACCTCCCGGATGAGGGCTACCCGAACCGCCCGACGCAGATCTGGACGCAGGGCCAGGCGGAGGACTCCGCCGCCTACTTCCCCTGCTTCGACTTCCCGGGGGAGAAGTTCACCTCCGAGATGTTGGTGACCGTCCCCGACTCGTGGACGGCGATCTCGAACGGCAGCCTCGCGGGTGTCACGGAGAACCGCCGCCAGCGCACGAAGACCTTCCACTGGACGCAGGAGCGCCCGCACCCCGCCTACCTCGTGACGCTGTGCGCGGGCGAGTTCGACGTGGTCGAGGCGACCTCGAAGAGCGGGGTCGCGGTGCAGTACTACGGTCAGCCGGGATCCTCGGCCGACCTGGTGCGCGCGTTCGGCCGCACGCCGCAGATGATCGATTTCTTCGAGTCGAAGATCGGCGTGCCGTACCCGTGGGCGAAGTACGCCACGGTCGCCGTGCATGACTTCATCTTCGGCGGCATGGAGAACACCTCCGCCACGACGATGACCGACACGCTGCTCCACGACGAGCGCGCGCACGGCGATTTCGTGGAGCCGGCGGACTCGATCACCGCGCACGAACTCGCGCACCAGTGGTTCGGCGACCTGCTCACCTGCCGCGAGTGGTCGCACGGCTGGCTGAACGAGTCGTTCGCGACCTACTTCGACGCGCTGTTCGTGGAGCACCACCGAGGCTGGGACGCGTTCCGCTACAACGTGCGCCAGAACGGCGACCTGTACCTGGCCGAGGACGGCGGCTCCTACCGCCGTCCGCTGGTGCAGAACGTGTTCAGCGAGCCGATCGACATCTTCGACCGCCACCTCTATGAGCGCGGCTCGGTGGTGCTCGACATGCTCCGCACCGAACTGGGCGACGACCTCTGGTGGCGCGCGATCAACCACTACGTCACCACGCACGCGGAACAGGACGTGCTCACGCACGACTTCCAGCGCGCGATCGAGCAGGCGACCGGCCGCAACGTGGACGCCTTCTTCCAGCAGTGGGTCTGGAAGGGCGGGCACCCCGACTTCAAGGCCAGCACCGCCTGGGACGCGAAGCAGAAGACACTGACGCTGAGCATCGACCAGACGCAGCAGCCGGACGACACGCTCACCTCGATCTACTCCGTGCCGCTCGAGGTCGGCTTCCTGGTGAACGGCACGTTCGAGCGGCGCACGGTGCGCGTCTCCGCGGCGCACCACTCGTTCGTGTTCGCGCTCGCCGCCGAGCCGGCGTTCGTCTCGATCGACCCCGCTGGCCGCGTGCTGAAGACGCTGGACTACGCCCCCGGCGTGACCGCCCTGACCGCCGCGCTGAAGGACTGCCCGGAGGCCATCGGCCGCATCGACGCCGCAAAGGCGCTGGCGAAGGCCGGCACCCCCGCCGCCATCGAGGCGCTCCGCGGTGCGCTCCTCAACCGCCGCGAGGTCGACTTCGTGCGCGCCGAGGTGGCAGCCGCGCTCGGCACGATGAAGTCGGAGGCGGCGCGCGACGCGCTGGTCGCCGGCACGAAGGAGCGCGTCGCCCGCGTCCGCCGCGCCGCCGCGCTCGCGCTCGGTGCGTTCCGCGACGCCGAGGCAGGCGCCGCCCTCACGGCGCTGCTCGCCGGAGACGGCGACCCGTCCTACTACACGCAGGCGAACGCGGCGACGGCGCTCGGGCGCACGCTGCAGCCGGACGCCGTCGGCGTGCTTTCGGGCGTCCTCGGACGGCCCGCGCACAACGACGCGATCACGGCGGGCGCGCTCACGGGCCTCGGCCTCACGCGCAGCGCCGCCGCGCTGCCGTTGCTGCTGGACCACACGCGCTGGGGCGTCCATCAGAACGCCCGGCGCGCCGCCGCGCTCGCCCTCGGCGCGCTGTACCCGTTCCTGGAAGAGCCTCACCGCACCGTCGCGCGTGAGCGGCTGGAGGAACTGCTGGACGACCGCTGGCTGCGCGTGCAGCTGTCGAGCGCGATGGCGCTCGAACAGGCCGGCGACCCGAAGGCGATCGGGGCGCTCTCCTCGGCCGCCGGGCGGGCGATGGACGGCCGCGTCCGGCGCGTGAACCGTGTCGCTGCGCGTCGCATCGGCGAGCGTGCCGGTGGGGCGGCGGAGGTGAAGGACCTGAAGAAGCAGGTCGAGGAACTCCAGCAGACCAACCAGAAGCTGCAGGACCGGCTGACCTCGATCGAGGCGCGGCTGGACCGGCCCGCCGGCGGACGTCGGAAGTAGCGGGAGCGCTGCGATGCCCTTCGCGGAGGTGAACGGGATCGGCCTCTTCCACGAGGTCGCCGGCGAAGGCGACGCGGTGGTGTTCATCCACGGCGCCGCCGGCAACCACATGTCGTGGTGGCAGGAGGTCCCCACCTTCCGCGAGCGGTACCGCTGCATCACCTACGACCAGCGCGGCTTCGGCCGCTCGGCCGACCTCACCGGTGAAGGCCCCGCCCGCTACACCGACGACCTGGAGGCGCTGCTGGGCCACCTCGGCGTGGAGCGGTGCGCGATCGTGGCGCAGTCGCTCGGCGGGCGGGCAGCGCTCGGGTTCGCGCTCCACCACCCGGAGCGGGTGCGCGCGCTGGTGATGGCAGACACCTGGGGCTTCTTCGACTGGCCGGAGCAGCAGAAGCGAGCCCAGGCGCTGGCGACCGCCACCACCACGCCGCTCGTCCACCGCGCCCTCGGTGCGGCGTTCCAGCAGCGGGAGCCCGGTCTGACCTTCCTGTACCGCCAGATCGAGGCGCTGAACCCGCCCCGGCCCGCGGCCACCGGGCCAGTTCCGGGATCGCCCACCGTGGAGGATGTGCGGAGGCTCTCCGTACCGGTATTGTGCCTGGTAGGGGCGGAGGACGCCGTCACCCCGCCACCATTGATCCGCGCGTTCCACGCGCTTCTGCCGGACGCGGAGTACGTCGAGTTGCCCGGCCTGGGCCACTCGGTCTACTTCGAGGATCCCGCGCAGTTCAATCAGATCGTGGGGGCGTTCCTGGCGCGCCACCATGACGACGGGTCGGAGGCAGGATGACCGAGGGACTTCCGGGGATGCAGGGCACGCCGGGCGAGGGGTTGCCCTCGGGCGGCACGCCGGGCGCCGTACCGGGCGCGGAGGCGCACCGGCCGCTCAACGTATTCTTCGACGTCGACAACACGCTGATCATGTGGAACGGCAAACTCCGGAACCACACGCGTGACGTCTTCCAGTCGCTGAAGGACGCGGGCCACACCATCTACGTCTGGTCGGGCGTGGGCATCCGGCGCTGGGACATGAAGCGCCACAACCTGGACGAGTTCGTCACGGACTACTTCGTGAAGCCGCTGGACGACCACCACGCGCGCCTCGTCTCCCTCGGCGTGCCGATGACCCCGGACTTCGTGATCGACGACCACAAGACGGTGGTGGACGCCTTCGGCGGCTACCACATCCCGGACATGGCCGCGCCGGACGACGACCACCTGCTGCGCGTCCTGCACGCCATCAACGAGATGGCCACCCTCGGCGACGTCGAGGAGCCCGGCGAGAACCTGTAGCGCCAGCGCCCCCTCAGGCGCGGCGCTGGCGGTGCTGCGCGGCGAACGCGCGGAGCAGCCCAGCGATGCGGCCGCGTTCGAGGACGGCGGCGGCCGGGATCTCGGATTCCTCGTCGGAGGCCTCGGCGAAGGTCGCCAGCGCCTGGAACGACCGGTCGTCGTCCAGCCGCAGCAGCGGCTCCACGATCGTCCAGATCGAGCAGCCCGCGTGCCGATCGTCCGCGAGACTGGCGTAGACCACCCAGTCCAGCCCGCGCTCGCGGATGTCGTAGTGCGAGAACAGCCGGTAGTCGAGGTCCCAGAGCGTCGCGTCCTGGTACGCCTCCGGCGACCAGTCGATCGGCAGTGGGCGGTCGCTGCGGTGCAGCGGGTCGAGCGCGACCAGCCACAGGCTCGTCGCCAGCGCCAGCGGCGTCGCTCGGTAGCCGCCTCGCACACACCACGTCACGGCGAACGCGTCGCCCACGGCGCGCTGCACCCGTCGGTCGATGTGCAGGCCCGCGGCCATGAGCACGCGCGTCACGAGCAGGTGCGCGAGGAACCGCGCCTCCTCGTCGGAGGTGCTGCGCTCGCCGGTCGGCATCGTCAGCGACGCCTCCTCGTCCGGCGCGAAGCAGGCGAAGGTGCCGCGCACACCTCGGTCGTATCCGGGCGCACCGGGCTTCCCCTGCGCGGCGAGGAGAAGGTCGAGGTCGTTGGGGTCCGCGACCTGTCCGGTGTCGCGGACGGACGGCCAGAGGCGGTTGGCGAGGGCAAGCAGTTCGTTGGGCATGTGGCTTCGAGGCTCGCAAGCGACTCCCGCGGTTGTCAATCCGCCGGGTCACCCGCGACGATCACCCCATGACCGCACGACACCGGCTCGCCCTCCCCCTGCTGCTCGCGCTCAGCCTCATCTTCGCCGCGTGCGGGGGCACGTCCGACGACGCCGCGAGCGCGACCGCCACCACCACCGCCGAGGCAAGCGCGACGGCCGCGCCGGACGCCTCGGGCGGACCGGTGGCTTCCACCGCCGCGATCCCCACGGAGTCGCTCCCCGTCGCACGCTTCAGGATGCCGGACGGCACGGAGGCGCGCCTGCCGGTGGAGGTGATCGGCGCGGCCGAGTTCGCCATCGGACTGTCCGGGCGTACCTCGCTGGAGGGCCGCGGAATGCTCTTCTACTGGCCGGACGGGGACAGCCAGTCCGGCTTCTGGATGAAGGGCACCCACATCCCGCTCGACATCGCGTTCGTCGACCGCGACCTGGAGGTGATCGCGATCCTCCAGATGGAGGCGGAATCGCTGGAGATCCACCGTCCGGACGCGCCGTACCTCGCGGCGGTGGAGGCACCCCTCGGGTGGTACGCCGCACACGGGATCCAGGCGGGCGCGCGGGTGACGTGGGAGTTCGACCCGGACGCGCTCGGCGCCGGGCGGTAGCCGGAGCAGACCGGGCACGGTCGTATACTGCCGGGGGCCTCGAAGGCCGCTTCGCCCTCGACGCATGACAGGAGCCACGCCATGCCAGACATCACGATCCAGCACCGCGGGATGAGCATCAGCGGCTACCTGGCGGAACCGGCACAGGTGAAGGCCGGCCTCATCGTGATCCAGGAGTGGTGGGGCCTCACCCCGGACATCAAGGAGATCGCGGACCGCTACGCGAAGGAGGGCTACCTGGCGTTCTCGCCGGACCTGTACCACGGCCAGGTCGCGAACGAGCCAGACGAGGCCCGCAAGCTGGCGATGTCCATGGAGCGCGAGGTCGCGGCCCGCGAGATCGACGCCGCGATCGGCTGGCTGAAGGAGACCCGGAGCGCCGGCAAGGTCGGGTGCGTGGGCTACTGCATGGGCGGCGGGCTGAGCCTCGCTGCAGCGATCCGGCCCACGTCGAACGTCGACGCGGTGCACGTCTACTACGGCGGCGGCATGCCGCCGGCGGAGCAGATCGCGACGATCAAGGTGCCCGTGGCTGGCTCCTACGGCTCGGCGGACGCGGGCATCCCGGCGGAGCAGGTGAACATGCTCCGCGACACCCTCACCAAGGCCGGCGTGCCCAACGACATCACGATGTACGAGGGCGCGCAGCACTCCTTCTTCAATGACACGCGCCCCGCGTTCCACCCGCAGGCCGCCGCCGACTCCTGGGCGAAGTCGCTCGCCTGGTTCGGCACGTACCTGCAGGGCCAGTAGCGCTCCCGAGCGACCGAGGGGAACCGCACCGCATGGCGGAGATGCAGATCGTCGCGAAAGCGCTCGAAGACTTCGGTGACGACTGGCACTGGGTGGTGCTGCACGACGCGGAGCCGCGCGGCGACCGGCGGTTCTACGCGTCCCACGTGGACACGATCTGCGGCATCATCCTGGACGAGGGTGGCGTGGTCGTGACGCTGCACGACACCGGCGCGCCAGACCAGCCGAACTGCCCGCGCTGCCTGCAGGGTGGCTTTGACCCGGCGTTACGACTCGCGCTCGAAGAGGTACTGGAGCGCGCCGAGGCGGAGCCGGTGCGGGTGCGCCCCCGCTAGTACCACTCGTTCTCGATGACCTTCGAGGCGTGCGCGGCGAGCGTTGTCAGGATGCGCTCGTCCGTGTCGTCGAAGGGCTGGCCGTCCTCGCGGTCCGTCACGTACAGCGCGCCGCGTACGGTGCCGCGTGCCCAGATCGCCACGCCCACCATCGCGCGCATCTCCGGGTGGTGCGTGGGGAAGCCAAACGCCTTCGCGTGATGGCTCACGTCTTCGAAGCGCACCGGGCGGCCGTCGTAGCGCAGCGAGCCGAGGGGGCCGTGGCCCTGTGGGGGCGTGCGGAGCCGCGCCATCTGGTCGCGGTTGAGGCCGGACGCGAAGAACCCCTCGGTCACATCGTGCTCGTCCGTCACGGAGAGCGCCGCGTACCGCCCGTTCGTAAGTTCACGCGCAAGGTCCGCGACGATCTGGAGTGACTGGTCGGGCCGGTGGCGCGCCGGCAGCGTCTTGAGGCGTTCGCCCAGCGCGCGCAGCGTGCGCCGCTCCGGGTCGCGTCTGATCAGCCGGTCGAGTGAGATTCCCCGCGCCATGCCCTCACTGTACGAAGCGCCGTAGCCGTCAGTCGAGCGGCATGCCCCGGTGGTGCGTGTCCGCCGAGGAACTCGGCGGCGGCGACCACGTTCGCTCCGGGGCATCGCCGTCCGCCGGCTCCGGCCGCGGCTGCGTGCGCGGCGGCGCGGGCGCCGGCGAGGGCGGGGCGGCCTCGAACGTCGCGATTCGCGGCGGGCGGGCGGCCGGGGTGATCGAGGACGGCGCCTCGATGCGCGACGCGGCAACCGACGGCGGCGGCTCGGGCGCCGGCACCGGGGCCACCTCGACCGCATCGAGGTCCGAAGTGGGGGCGACTTCCTCGGCCGTGGGTAGCGGCTCCGGCTCCTCGGTCACTGGTGGCGGCGGCCCGGGCGCGGGCTCGCGACGCGGCGGCGGGGTGGTGGAGGGCGGCGCACCCGCGCGGGAGGCGTTGAAGAAGCGCAGCGTGTCCGGTCGTACCGCGATCGCGACGGGCTGGTCGAGCGGCGGCGGCGCGACATCCCACTCCCATCGCACCTCCATCAGCCGGTTGCCCAGGCGGACGTCCAGCACCCACGTGGGACCGTACGCGCGGATGCGCGCGATGCTGCCCTCGATGCCGCACCCCAGGCCGGAGTCCACCGGCACCGCCAGCAACGCCGAGGGGTGAGCGAGCGCCAGCGCCTGCCGTTCGAGCGGGAAGCCGGGCGGGTACGCGAGCGTCCCCACGCCCGGCTCCACGATCCGCCCGTTGCTGGTCTCGCCCTCGATGAGCGTCGCGTAGCCGAACAGTTCAGCCGCGCGCACCGAGCTCGGGCCGTGCAGCACGCGCCAGAGCGGGCCGGACTGCAGCACGCGGCCCTCGTCCAGCACGATCAGGTCCTGCGCCAGCGCGAACGCATCGTCCAGGTCGCGGGTCGCCAGGAGCGTGGTGATGCCCAGGTCGACCACGATGTCGCGCAAGCGGTCGCGGAAGGCCGCGCGGTCACGCGGTGCGATGTGCTCGATCGGCTCGTCGAGGAGCAGGACGAGCGGGCTGCGCGACACCATCGGCGCGAGGGTGCGCGCGATCGCGACGCGCTGCTGCTGGTCCGCCGTCAGCCGGTCCACCGGGAGGTCCTGCAGTCCGTCCGCGTCCACCATCCGCAACACTTCGGCGACCCGGCGTGCGTACTCGCGGCGCGGGTAGCCGGTGGTGCGGAGGCCGTACGCCACGTTCTCCCAGACCGTGCGCCCCTCGAAGAGCGCGAGGTCCTGGAACACCATCCCCACGCCACGCCGGTGCGGCGGCCAGTGCACGACTGAGGTGCCGTTGAGCAGGACATCCCCGGCGTCCGGGCGGTCGAGGCCGGCGATCGCCCGCAGCAACGTGGTCTTCCCGGCCCCATCCGGGCCGTAGAGCACGGTGAACTGGCCCGACTCCACGGACAGGCTCACGCCATCGAGCGCCATGCGCCCACCCTCGACGCGCGACAGGCCGCGGACCTCCAGCGTCGCCATGCGCGCTACCCCTGCTGCCCGCCGGCGGCGGCACGCCACCAGCGCCATGAGCCGAGGAAGAGCAGCGCGCCGGGCAGCGCCAGCAGCAGCGTGGCCGCATACGCACGTGCCGGGGTGGCCGGCGCGGCGGCCTCGCGCAACGCGAGCACGACGAGCGTCTCATCGCCGCCTGCCACCAACCGCGGCGTCGCGGCGGCCTCGCCCAGCGCGAAGGCCAGCGCCACGCCGGCCGCCGCCACCAGCGCCGGCAGGCTGGCGCGCAGACGTAGCGAGCGCCACGCGCCGAACCGGGACGCACCGAGCACGCGCGCCGCGTCCGTGGCGGTGCTGCCCTCGAGCGGCACGCTCGCGACCACCCGCAGCGCGAGCGGGAACGCGAGCAGCGCGGCCACGCCAACGACCAGCGCCGGCTCGGAGCGCAGTGACAGCGCCTCGCGGAGGACGAGCGCGATGGCGGCGGGCGCGAGTACGGCAGGCACGAGCAACGCGGTGCGGGCCAGGCGGCGCGGTCCTCGGTCACCGGACCGCACCATGCGCGCCGCGGAGGCCGCCAGCAGCACCGCGCTCGCCGTCGCGACGATCGCGCAGGCGACGGAGCGCAGCAGGGGCTCGCGCGCACCTCCCGCCGCCACCGGATCGAACAGCCGCGCGAAGACATCCACCGGCGCCACATCCGCCTGGGCGGTCGTCACCGCCCCGGCGGCCAGTCCGAGGAACGACGCAACCGTCACCGAGGCCACGGCCAGCGTCGCCAGCCAGCCGGCAGCCAGCGGCAGCCCTCGCAGGGTCCGCACCGGGTGCTGGCCTCCGCGGGGGCGGGGCCACGCGAAGCGTGCGGCGACGCCGAGGACGGTCGTGTTGATGAGGCCGAACACCGCCAGGTGGGCGACCACGCCATCCCCCGCGACCAGCGTCTCCAGCGTGGAGAGCCGCCCATCGCCCGCGACCAGCACCGCGACGACCGAGGCGAACCCGGAGGCGAAGGTCAGCGCGGCCACCGCGCACACCGCCGGCCGGATCACCGGCCACACCGTCGCCCGCCACGCGCCCCACGGACGCCCGCCGAGGATTTGCGCGGCCTCGATGGATCGCGCGCTCACGCGCGACCACGCATCGCCGCAGAGCCACGTCGCCAGCGCAACGCCGAACAGCGCGTGCGTCGCCACGACGACCACCACGGCCGCGATGCCCGGCTCCACGGCCAGCCAGCCCTCGGCGCCCACGACACGCCGCAGGCCGAGGGCGACCGCCAGCGGGGGCAGCGCCAGCGGCAGCAACAGCGCCGTCCGCAGCACGCCGATACCGGTGAACGGGCGTCGCGCGATGAGCGCGGAGGCGGGCAGCCCGAGGATCAGAGCCGACAGCGAGGCCGCCCCACCGATGCCGGCGGACGCCGCCAGACCCTCACGGAACACCTCGGTACGGGTCGCTTCGCGCAGGTGGTGGGTGAAAGCGTACGCGCCCGCGCGGGCGCGCTCGGTGGCGCTGGCGGACGCCTCCCAGGTGTCACGCCACGGCCTGGCCGGCGCGAACGCGGAGAGCACGAGCACGCCGAGGATCGCCAGGGCCGCGGGCACCACGAAGACGAGCGCGGGGGTCGCGCGTCGCCATCCACCAGCCGTCATCTCGCGTGTCACAGCGCCGTCCCACGAGCCCTCTGTCGTGGGCCGAGTGTGCTATCCCGCGCAGCCCACGTCCACCCTCGAAGCGGGTGGGCGGAGGGGGCCCGCCGTTACGCCAGTTGCCGCATCTTCGGGACGAAGAACCAGATCCCGACGACGAAGACGAGCATCGCGACGGAGGTGCCGCCGATCGCCCACTGCGGACCGACCACGTTCGCCAGCAGGCCCACGAGGAACGTGCCGACGTTCACGATGCTCATTTCCATCATGTAGATGGACTGCACGCGGCCCCGGTACTCCTCCTCGGAGTAGGTCTGCACCAGGACCTGGCTCAGCGACATGCGGCCGGCCTGGCCCACGCCCACGATCACCAGCACCAGCGCCGTCACCCAGAACCACGAGGACGCCGAGAACGCGATCAGCGAGGCGGCGAGCAGGATCGAGGAGAGCATCAGCATCCGGCCGCGGTTGCGGCTCGGCATCGAGGCGATCACGAGCGAACCGACCAGCGAACCGACGCCCTGGATGCTCATCAGGAAGCCCAGGCCGCCCGCCTTCGCATCCAGCACCTCGTCCACGAAGCCGGGGAGCAACTGGAGGTAGGGCATGGAGCCCATGACGATCACCAGATTCACCAGCAGCAGCATCAGGACGGTCTTGTCCCGACGGATGTAGGCGAACCCCATCCCCAGTTCAGAGAAGGAGGAGCGCATGGTCCGCTTGCCGCGCTGCTGCGTGTTCTCCGGGACCTGCACGGGGATCATCGCCGCGAATGAGATGAAGTAGGTGGCGCACATGATCCCGTAGATCCACTCGCCGCCATCGATGCCGGAGCCGGAGTTCACCAGCCCGAACACCACGCCACCCAGCGCCGGCATGCCGAGGCGGGTCACGTTCATCGCAGCGTTGTTGAGCGCCAGGGCGTTCATCAGGCGGTCGAAGCCGACCACGTCCGAGGTGAGGATCTGGCGGGACGGCATCATGAGCGACATCACCGCGCCCTGCACGACCGCCGCCGCGACCAGGTGCCAGACCTCCAGCCGCCCGGTCGCGATGAGGACGGCGATGGTGGCGACGTTCACCACGTTCGTCGCCTGCGCCATCTCCACCACGCGCTTCTTCGACCGCACGTTGTCGGCGATCACGCCACCAATCAGCGAGAAGAGCAGGCCGGGGACCGCGTTCGCCAGCGAGATCACGCCGAGCATGGCGTACGACCCGGTCATCTGGAAGACCAGGTAACCGCGGATGAACATCTGCATGTTCATGGCCGCAAAGTGGCCCAGCAGGGAGATGAAGAACCAGCGGTAGTTGGAGTCGCCCAGGGACTTGAACGTGCTGATCGAGAACTTGGCCTTCGGCGCGCCGGGGCCGCCTCGGTATCCACCCGGGCCGCCGGGACCGGGCTGAGGACGGGGCTGAGCGGCGGGCCGTTCGAGCGTCGCGGGCGGGGACTGGTCCAGGAAGGCTGCCTTGTCTCCCGGCGTGGCGCTCGTTGTCATGTTGGCCTTCTTCGCGTGAGGTGTCCGCGACGTCTCACCCTGACGTTCACGGCAAGGGCACTCTACCACCGGCTACCACATGCGCCATACGCGGAGTCCCGCCCGGCGCTAGATCAGGTCGGGATCGCCGTGGTGGAGGCCGAACAACTGCCAGCCCGGACGCGCTGGCATGGAGGTCTGACCGTTCTCCGGGTGCAGGCCCTTCAGCCCGGCGGCGCGCATCGCCTTGTCGATCGCCCAGCGGGAGAGCCCCTGCACCCCCTCCATCTGCGCCATCTCGTCGATGCTGTAGAAGCCCGCGCCGATCACCTCGTCGTTGTCGTAGGACGGCTCGCCATCGATGTAGTCGAGGCGGAAGACGACGTAGAGGTTGGTGCTCGGCCCGCCGATAGAGCCGCCGATGGAGTGGCGGAACGCGATCACGTCACGCGCCTTCGCGACGACGTTCGCCTCCTCCAGCACCTCGCGCTCCACGGCTTCGAGGATCGGCTCGTCGTGCTCCACATAGCCGCCGGGGATCTGCCACGAGCCACGGCCCGGGTTCTGGCCGCGCTGGATCAGCAGCGCGCGGTTCTCCCGCATCACCACCGCTGCCGCGCCGATGGAGAAGTTGCCGAAGTGGATGAACCCGCAGGAGGGGTCCGGGCAGGCGAGGCGGTCGCGGCCCCCATCGAACTTCGTCGTCAGCGGCTGCGAGCAGTTCGGGCAGTAGCGCATCTCGTCCCCTCCATCCTCGGACGGGCGGATTCTACTCCCGCCGCGTCTACCGGCCTCGGACGCCGCTACGAGAGGTCGAGGATGAGTGCCGCGTGGTCAGACAGCGCCTCGCGCCGCGCGCCGTCCCCGCCCCAGGCGTGGCTCACCGCGCGCACGCTCGGCGCGAGCGCCCGGTTCACGAACGCCTGGTCCAGGCGGAAGCCGTTGCCCCGGTTCGGCGAGTACCACGTGAACTCGCGCGCCTCCGGGTGATGCACGCGGAAGATGTCGGGCCAGCCGGCCTCCGCCATCGCCACCATCCAGCCGTCGTGCCGGGCGTCGAACACCGCGGACTCCTCGTCCCACCACGCGCGGCCGGTGTTCGTGTCCCCCACGAGCAGCGCGGGGCCACCGCGCCACCCACGCGCGAGCGCGTGGACCGCATCGAGGTAGGCGAACTTCCGGCGTCGGTCGGGGACGAAGTTCGGGACGTGCATGGCGCCGAGGGTGAGCGGCCCGCCCGCCTCGGGCGGCGCGGCGACGCGCACGGGGAGCCAGCGGAGCGGCTCGGCCGGCCCGCCACGCAGGCGAGCCGGGGCGAGCGGCCAGCGGCAGGCAACGAGCACCGCGTTCGTGGCGGGAGAGGCGGGGTCAGCCGTGGTGCGCTGGTGCGCCAGGCCGCCCTCGGCCAGTCGCTCCGCCAGCAGCCGGCCGGGCGCCGTCCCCCGCGCCTCCAGGCAGACGAGGATGTCCGGCGCCCACGCCGCGACCTGCTCCGCGATCGCCTCCACGCGCCGGCCGCCGCCGGCACGGATGTTCCACGAGACGATCCGCATCGGGACGCCCGCGTCGCGGCCTAGAGCAGGCCCGCGTCGAACTCGACGATGCCACGGGCCACGCCCAGCCGCAGGATGTCCGAGGCACCACCGGCAAGCCGCATGGAGCGGACGCGGCGGTACATCGCCTCCAGCGGGTGTCCGACGATCAGCGCCTGCCCGCCGACGAGCTGCAGCGCGCCGTCCACGACGCGACTGGCGACCTCGGTGCAGAACACCTTGGCGGCGGCGCCCTCGTTCATCACGTCCGCACCCGATTCCGCCAGGCGCGCCGTCCGGTACAGCGTCGCGCGTGCGGCGTAGGTCTCGATGCGCAGGTCGGCGTAGCGCAGCCGCACCCCCTCGCGGTCCGCGAGGCGTCCCCCGGCGCGGTGGCCACCGGTGATGTGCTTCGTCAGGTACTCCACGGTCCATAGCGCGATGCCGCAGGCAGAGGCGGCGGAGGCCATGCGCTCCTCGCCGATGTTCCCCATCGCGCGTGGCATGCCCTCGCCGATCTTGCCGAGCAGGTTCGCCATCGGCACGCGCACGGCGTCGAAGGAGAGTTCGACGTGCCCGCCGCCCTCCATGCTGCGGAAGGCGCGGTCGATCTTCACGCCGGGCAGGTCGCGGTCGATCAGCAGCATCGCCGTGCCGCCAGGGCCCTCCGGGCCCTCATCGACGTTCACGAGCGTGGCGAAGAAGTCCGCCGTCGACCCACCGGTGACGAACGACTTGCGGCCGGTCACCACCAGGTGGTCGCCATCGCGGGTCGCCCACGTCGGCTTCGCCGGCGCGCCGGGGCCGCTCGGCTCCGTAAACGCGAACGACCACGTCTTCTCGCCCGCCAGCACGGGCTCGCGGTAGCGGGTGCGGAGGTCGCCCTCGGCGCGGCGGAGGAGCCCCGGGTCGGGGCCGAAGACGAAGCGCGAGAGCGGCGTATTGCCCGCGGCCAGCGTCTCGCGCGCCACGGTCATCGCCAGCGGGCCCGCCTCAGTGCCGCCGAACTCCACCGGCTGCGTCATGCCGAACAGGCCGAGTTCCTTCGATCGGTCGCGAACACGCCGCCGGATCTCCTCCGGCACCGGCCCTTCCTCCTCGATCCCCGCTTCCAGCGGGCGGAGGTCCTGCTCCACGAAGGCGCGGATGCGGTCGCGGAGCGCGACCAGTTCAGGCGAGAGGCTCTCGGGCACGGCGTTCTCCGATCGAGGGGTGCGTCGGGAGGCTACCGCTTCGGGTGGCCCCGTTCCATATCCGGCGCCGGGCTGACGTGGTGCTGGTCGCCCGGCACCTCGGTCGTCCCGCTCGATGTGGGTGGCGGCGCGGTCCGCTGGATCGGCTCCACCTGCGTCTTCGCGGACGTCGCCGGGTCGCGGCGGTGTGCCGGGAACGGCAGCACCCGCGTCATCATCGCGATCCGACTGACGATCCCGCGCGCGATCCACTTCAGGAAGTTCATGACGTACCTCCACGGCCGCGCGTCCGGGCGGCCGCCCTCACGGTACGACAGCGGAACAGGGCGTGGAGGGTGCGCGAGTCCCGCGCGGAGGGGGACGTTCAGCGCGGGAGCGCCTGCTCGATTTCCTCGACCAGCGCGATCAGCGGCTGGGAGGCGTCGAGGGCCAGGTAACCGCCCTCGGTGCTGCGGATCGGGTCGAACGACTCCACCTGGCGGCGGTACACCTCCGCGGTGGCGTCCGAGATCGCGAGCGGGTCGTGCTGCCGCGCCTCGATGCGGGTGAGCGCTGCCTCGTCCGACAGGTTGAGCGCGACGAGCAGCGAGGGCACACCGGCAGCCCGGGCGACTGTGCGGGCCGCCTCGCGGTCTTCGGCTCGGCCGTGCGTGGCGTCGACCACGACGGCGCGCCCCGCCGCAAGGTGCGCGGCGGCGCGGCGTCGGACCTCCTCATACGTGCGCTCCGTCATCCCGGCGGTGTAGAGCGCGGCGTCATGCCCGTGTGACCGAGGCGGCACGCCGGCGAGCGCCTTACGCACCGCGTCGGACGAGACATACGCCGCACCGACGCGCGCGGCGAGCGTGGCGCCCACGGTCGACTTGCCGGTGCCGGACGGGCCGGACATGAGGATCAGCGCCGGCGAAGCGACGCGCCGGGTGAACTCGGTGGCGAGCCGGAAGTAGGCGGCGGCCGAGGCGGCGAGCTCGGCGCGCTGCGCCGCCGGCACCTCCGGCGCGTTCGCGCCGATGGACTCCACCTTCCCGCGCACGAACGCGCGGAACGCGCGGTGGAGCGGCTGCAGCACGCCCAGCGTCTCGTCCGCCGTCGCCGCCAGGTAGCGCCCCGCGACCTCGTCGCCCAGGTCGCGCCGGCCGCGCGCCTCCAGGTCCATGGCGAGAAACGCGAGGTCGTATCCCACGTCCAGGTAGCGGAAGTGGAACCACTCCGTGAACTCGATGCAGTCGACGATCACGAGGTCCTCGGCGCGGGGGCCGAGCGTGTAGATGTGCTTGGCGTGGAGGTCGCCGTGCCCCTCCACCACGCGGCCCGCCGCCAGCCGCTCGTCGAAGAGCGCCGCCTCGCGCTCAATGAACGCGTCGATGAACTCGCGCAGGTGGAGCGCATCGTCAGCGCGCCACGTCCCGCCGATGTTCCCCTCCGCCTCGCCGTACTCGCGCGCCCACCAGTTGCGCTCGCCCTCCGCGCCGGCGAACGCCGGGTCGTTCTCGACCACGCGCGCGGCATCGTGGAACGTCACGAGGCGCTGTGCGATGCGCTCCGGGAGGTCGTGGGGCACGGCGTCTGCGGCGATCAGCCGGTCGAGCGTGCGGTCGTCCGGGAGCCGCCGCATCTTCACGGCCCACTCCACCACGCGGTCGCCCGCCTCCGGCGTGATGTCCACGGCGAAGCCGCCCGCGGCGCGCTCCACGATCGGCACGACATCGAGGTACACGTCCAGGGCGAGGCGACGGTTCAGCGTCACCTCCTGGCGCGCGTGGCGTTCGCGCGCCTCGAACGCGACCTGGTCGATGAACCCGAAGTTGACCGGCTTCTTCGCCTTGTAGACGAGGTCGCCGGCCAGAAAGACGTAGGAGATGTGCGTCTGCACGAGCGACACGGAGGCCGGCACGTGCGGATAGGCGACGGGCTGCAGCAGGCCGCGCACGAAGGCGGGCAGCGCATCGGCCTCGGGGTCAGGGGCGGCGTCAGTCGTCTCGCTCACACTCCGACGGTATGGAGGCGGCCCGGCTCCGGCAAGGGACGCGGATCGCGGGCGGCGCCTCTGCTACGCTCGCGCCCCTGACCACCACCAGCCGACCTCCCCGGGAGCCGCCCGTGTCCGAGCCCTGGCAGCACTTCTACCAGTCGCAGCGCCTCCGCCTGGCCTACTGGACGTGGGGTGACGCGGCGAACCCGCCGCTGATCCTCGTGCATGGCGGACGCGACCACTCCCGCAACTGGGACCGCATCGCGGAGGCGTTCCGGGACGAGTACCACGTCGTTGCGTGCGACCTGCGCGGGCACGGCGACTCGCAGTGGGCCGTGGGCGCGCACTACGCCCTCGGCGACCACATCCTCGACCTCGCCGCGCTCATCGACCTCCACGGCGGCCGCGCGCGCGTCATCGGCCACTCCTTCGGCGGGGCGATCTCGCTGCTGACCGCCGGCACGTTCCCGGAGCGCTTCGAGAAGATCGTGGCGATCGAGGGCGCGGGCGCGCGCATGGACGAGCACATGCACGAGATGACCCCGGAGCGTATGCGCGCCTGGGCCATGCGGACGCGCGGAATGGAACAGCAGACACCGCGGGTCTACCCCTCGTTCGAGGCGGCCGTGGAGCGCGTCCGCGAGGCGAACAAGGCGCTGACGCAGGAGATGGCGGAGCACCTCGCGCGGTGGGGGACGCACTCCATCGATGGCGGCTGGGTGTGGAAGTTCGACCCGTGGGTCCGCGGCCGCACCCCGGTCGAGATGAGCCCAAAGGAGATGGCGGGCTTCTGGCGGAACATCCCCGCCCCCGTCCTGCACCTCGTCGGCTCCGAGTCACACTTCAAGCGGAAGTCGTTCCTGGAGCAGCCGCTGGACGAGTTCTTCCAGGACTCGCGCACCGTGGTGATCCAGGACGCCGGCCACTGGCTGCACCACGACCAGACCGAGGCGACCGTGGCCGCGATCCGGGAGTTCCTCGGCCCGCCGCCACCACCGCGCCCGAACGACTGAGCGCCCGAGGCGGACGGCCGCGCGTTACTCGTTATGTGATGTGAGGCACGAACGGCCTCGGGCGGCTGTGCTTCAATCGGTACATGACTACCGACGCCAGCCGCACCGCGGCACCCGCCCTCTCCGCGCGCGAGTGGATCGACCTGCTCTTTGACGCAGGCTCGTTCGACGAGCAGTTCACGGGCATTCCGACCCCCGACCCCCTCCACTTCGAAGACTCGCAGCCCTACCCGGAACGCCTCGCTGAGGCGCGCCAGAAGAGCGGCGGCGAAGAGGCGGTGCTGACGGGCATCGCGAAGATCGGCGGACTGCCGGTCGTGGTCGCCGTCAGCGACTTCCGCTTCATCGGCGGGTCCATGGGCTTCGCCGTGGGACAGCGCGTCGCGCATGCGATGGACCGCGCCGGCAGCGGCAAGATCCCGTTCATCGCGGTCACCTGCTCCGGCGGCGCGCGCATGCAGGAGGGCATGGTCGCCCTGCTGCAGATGGCGAAGACCGCCGCCGCCGCCGCCCGCCTGCACGAGGCCGGCGTGCCGATGATCTCGGTGCTCGCGAACCCGACCACGGGTGGCGTGTACGCCTCCTACGGCACGCAGGCGGACATCATCATCGCGGAGGCGGGCGCCCTCGTCGGGTTCGCCGGCCCGCGCGTCCGTGCCGTGCATGACACCGGCGAGGAGCGCGAGGCGCTCTCCGCCGACGAACTGATGGCGCACGGCCAGATCGACCTCGTCGTCCCGCGCGAAGGGATCCGCGACCGCCTGATCACGCTCGTGTCGCTGGTACGGCCTTCGGTCGCACCGGATCTCGATCTGCTGCCGCCGGCGGTGGAGGTGCGCCAGCAGGAGCGCGGCTGGGCCGTGGTGGAGCGCGCCCGGCACCCGGAGCGCCCGCGCGCGCTGACGTACATTCGCGCACTCGCCTCCGACTTCTTCGAACTGCGCGGCGACCGCACCGGCACGGACGACCCCGCCCTGATCGGCGGCCTCGCCCGCATCGGCGACACCAACGTGGTGATCGCGGCACAGGAGCGCGGCAACCTCACGCTGGACGGTGCGCGGCACGATGGACGCGTGGGGCCGGCCGGCTACCGCAAGGCACGTCGGCTGATGCTGCTCGCCGACCGGCTTAAGCTGCCGCTCGTCACCTTCGTCGACACCCCCGGCGCGCACGACGGCATCGCGGACGAGGCCGCCGGCCTGGCCGGCGCGATCTCCGACTGCCTGACGACCATGGCGTCCCTCACTACCCCCACCGTCTCCGTCGTGATCGGCGAGGGCGGCTCGGGCGGCGCGCTGGCGCTCACCTGGGCGGACCGCGTGCTCATGCAGCAGAACGCGATGTACGCGATCACCTCGCCGGAGGGCGCCGCCGCGATCCTGTTCCGCGACCGCGCGCGCGCCCCTGAGGTCGCCGAGGCGCTCGGCGTGGCCGCGGGCGACCTGCTCTCGCTGGGCGTGATCGATGCGGTCGTGCCGGAGCCGGCGGGCGGCGCGCACGCCGACCCGGAGGGCGCGATCCGGCTGCTCCGCCCGGCGCTGCGACGCGCCCTCGCGGAGTCGATGCGTGGCCGCGGATCGCAGCGCCGAGGACGGCGTGAGCAGCGGCTGCGGGCGATCGGCCTGCCGCCGCAGCCGGCGGCGGCCGCCGCGCTCTTCCGCAACCTGGGCGACGCCCTCGGTGGCGCGCTCGGCGAGGCGCGCGAGGCGCTGCAGGAGCGGCTGCGACGGCGTGGCGAAACGAAGCCGGAGAACGGCGAGGCGCCGGAGGTTCCGGCCGCGGGCTAGCGCCCGAACGGCCTCGGGAATCGCGGCGTCTGCGTCGGAGGCGACGGGAAGATCGGGTTGGTCGGCGCGAGGCCGGGCGACCGCTCGTCGATGGTGCCGAGCAGCGCGACCACCATGTTGATGTAGGCCCACAGTTCGTGGATCTGCTCGTCGTCCTCGACGCGTGCGACCAGCGCACCCGGCGAGGCAACGCGGCGGTGCGTCGGCAGGATGAAGCCAAGCGGGCCGGTGTGCGAGCCTTCCAGCGTGAACTGGAAGATCACCCGGTCGTTCGTCAGGCCGATGTGGTCGACGACCATCTCCAGGTCGGGGAACGCCGTCCGCAGATGGCCGGTGTAATCGCGGATCAGTTGCGGCCCGCCCACCTGTCCGTTCGGCGTACGCACCACGACCGAGGGGTGCGAGACGGAGATCAGGAACTCCGCGAGGTCCATCCGTTC
>WBZO01002925.1_pt1 | contig 21023 bp, 20 predicted proteins | sample 5204261 | NCBI WGS metagenome assembly WBZO01 (sample SAMN12412400, study PRJNA552823) | activated sludge metagenome | isolation source: activated sludge from anammox sidestream of wastewater treatment plant... | place: USA: North Carolina | collected 2017-09 | reverse complement strand
TATTAAATCTTTGCTGTTACTATGCTTTTTAGCAAAATCATCTGCTTCAAATTCATTTTTACGCGACATAAAGCTACTAACAGGTGCTAATGGTAGGCTTACCAAATTTGTAATTATAAAAAGCAGGATTAGTCCACTGGCATTATTCATAACGCTTACATTCATTCCGGTATAGAACCATTCATGGCTTAAAAATAGACTAAATAAGTAAAGTCCAACAAGGGTGATTCCAAATGAAATTATCATTTGTTTAATGATATGTTTATGTTTGAAATGCCCCAACTCATGGGCAAGAACAGCGATAATTTCATCGTGTGAAAGCTGTTTGAGTAAGGTGTCAAAGAATACGATTCGTTTACTGGAACCAAGTCCGGTAAAGTAAGCATTGCCATGGCTAGAGCGTTTTGATCCATCCATAACAAAAACACCTTGTGATTTAAATCCACATTTTTCAAGTAAAGTTTCAATTTTCTGTTTTAATTCAAGGTCTTCTAGTGGAGTGAACTTATTAAATAGTGGCGCAATAAAAGTTGGATAGATTAATAAAATCAGTAGGTTGAATACAACTAAAACCAGCCAGACCCATAGCCACCAGCTATTACCAAGATTTTGCATTAGCCATATTACTAGATAGAGTAGTGGCGTGCCAATAAGTAAAGCAATGGCGGTTCCTTTGACTAAATCTACAATAAATAGCCTCATTGTCATTTTATTGAAGCCAAATTCCTGTTCAATTTTAAACGTACTATAATAGCTAAATGGAATGAATAGCACTGAACTAAAAATAGAATAAGCAATTATCAGGCATACCTGACTAGTTAATGGGTAATTAGCAAATGTGCTTAATTGCCCAATCATGTTAATTCCACCACCAAAAGTAAAGAAAAGTAACACAATTGCTCCAAAAAATAACTCTACTCTAGCAAGCTGTAATTTTGCCTGAGAGTATCTTCCGGCTTTTTGGTGTTCCGCCAAAGTAATTTGTTTACTAAATGCTTCCGGTACGGCATTGAAAAAATTAAGGATTGAATTTTTCTGTCGCAAATTCAGATGATATTTAAGTGCCACATCAAAGATAAGCAATATTGCGAATACCCAGCTAAACCAATTATTCATGGAGTAATAAATTCCTTTTGATGATAGTATATTGTAAATAATAACTATTTGATTTGATTAATAGTGATTGAAGAGGGTATTTTACCAGAAATTAATTGCAACTGCCTATTTACGGGTTATTTATATCTAACTGAAATCAAAATAGCCTGAATTTGATAATTCAGGCTATTTTTTATATAATATCCAACCTATCTAGGCGTTAGATAGTGCCTGAAGTACATCTTCAGTAACTTTACCTACACTTTGAGTACCATCAATAGTAATAAATTTTACATCTTTTTCATTAGCGTAATATTTGCACAATACTGAAGTTTGTGCGTGATATACTTGAAGACGTTTTTTTACAGTTTCTTCTTTATCATCATCACGTTGAATTAGGTCTTCCCCGGTTAAATCATCCTTACCTTGAGTTTTTGGTGGATTATGTTCTGTGTGATATGTTCTGCCTGAGGCTGGATGAACACGGCGTCCAGATAATCTTGCAATAATCTGTTCATCCGGTACGGCAATTTCCATGACATAGTCTATCTTAACTCCTGCATCACGTAAGGCATCTGCCTGTGCTGTTGTTCTAGGGAATCCATCAAACAAATATCCATTTTTACAGTCAGCTTCTTTAATTCTTTCTTTTACGAGACCAATTACTATCTCGTCTGATACCAGATGACCTGCGTCCATAATCTTTTTAGCCTGCTTTCCGAGTTCTGTGCCAGCTTTTATTGCATTTCGCAACATATCACCAGTTGAAATTTGCGGGATTTTGAATTTTTCGGTAATAAACTGTGCCTGAGTACCTTTGCCTGCTCCTGGTGCGCCAAGTAAAATAATACTTATCATTAACGTTGTCCTTACTGGTTTTTATTATTCGGTTATGAAGCAATAATTATATCAAACTATTTCAAATATAGATATAAGCATGTGCGAAATGATGATTTATCTATTTTTAGTATAGTAAAAGTAAACAATTAGTGCGATTTATTTGATAAAATGATAGGCTAACTATTCTAAACCCATATTAATGAGAGGGAAGGCTTATGAGGCTTAAATTAATGTTTGCTGTAGCTGTTTCTGTTTTTTCTGCTGTTTACGCTGATTGCAGTTTTACATTTGTCAATAAATCTCACGCTCCAGTAACACTACAGGGGTATTTTCTTGAAAATGGAGATGACCAAAGTAAAGATGCTTGGATTACTGTGGATCCGACACGTCAGGTAACACAAGTTAGAAGTGGAAAAAAATGTAATACTGTTTATAAGCATAGTGGACAGGTTGCAACAAGGATTGATCTTAAGAATAGCTCAGGTTACTGGATTGGGAATAAAGGGTTTCTGTTTGCGGCAGATCGTTCATACTCTCACTATTCAGGTGATCGGGCAATGGCAGATGATGGAACAAAAGTTACATTATCGAATGGTGCAAAAATTAGTGGTAAAGAATTTAAGGTTGTTATCTGTCAACCGGATGTTGATAGCGATAATTGCAATTAAAAAATCAGCCTTCGGGCTGATTTTTTAATTTATTAAATATTAAATGATATCAAGGCAATATTCTCTGATTGTCTTATCAAATACTAAAAGTTCGTCAATGTTATTAACTAATTCTCCATCGAATTTAATCAAGGCTTTCTCAATTGTCTTTGGTATATCATAAAATTTAATTTTGTTATTTAGATATTTTTCAACTGCTATTTCATTGGCAGCATTTATTATCGCCGCATTTCTACTGTTGTTTTTCAGGCTGTCAAGTGCAATTTGCAGGCATGGGAATCTATTTAAGTCTGGTTTTTGGAAAGTAAGTTCATTAAGTTCAAGAAAGTTTAAGTTTTTACTTCCTGAGGTTATTCTTTCTGGACTACTTAGTGCATAAGCAATTGGGGTTTTCATATCAGGAGTTCCCATCTGTGCAATAATTGAACTGTCAATATATTCTACCATTGAGTGAATAATGCTTTGTGGGTGAATAATTACATCCAGCTCCTGAGAAGACGCACTAAATAACCATTGCGCCTCAATTAATTCGAGCCCTTTATTCATTAAAGTTGCACTATCTATCGAGATTTTTTGCCCCATGCTCCAGTTTGGGTGCTTTACCGCTTCTTTTGCGTTCGCATTTACTAGCTGCTCTTTGGGGGTGTTTAAGAATGGACCTCCGGAAGCTGTCAGAATAATTTTATTTACTCCGGCTTCTTTAAGTGAGACATAATTATAAGGTAGAGCTTGATAAATAGCGCTGTGTTCACTATCTACTGGGATTAATTGAGCATTGTTTTTTTTGACGGTAGTAGTAATTATTGCTCCGCCAGCAACGAGGGACTCTTTATTAGCTAGGAGTATCCTTTTGCCTGTTTTTGCTGCGTGATAGGTAGGGATTAACCCGGCGCTACCCACGATGGCTGACATAACTATTTGTACATCAGGATGTGCTGCCAATTCTGCTAGTTGCTGTTCAGTATCAAGTACTGTAGTTTTAATTTTGGCTTCACTTAGTTGAGTCTTTAACCTAGCGGCTGTTTCAGGGTTTTTAATCCAGACAAATGCTGGGGAAAATTCCTGACATTGAGTAAAAATTAATTCTAGATTAGAGTTGGCTGATAGTGCAAATACATTATATTTATTTTTATGTAAGCGGATAACATCAAGTGTTGATTTACCAATGCTGCCAGTTGAGCCAAAAATAATTATATTTTGCATTTTATGCAACCCAGATCAAGGCAAATCCAATTGACAGAACTGCGATCAGACTATCCACCCGATCAAATATCCCACCATGTCCTGGCAAGATACTTCCACTATCTTTGACTTGCGCTACGCGTTTTAGCCATGATTCAAAAAGGTCACCGATTACACTAACGACAGTGAGAATTAGAGCAAATTTAATTGCTGTTCGGTAATTTCCAAGATAAACCGCTACATTAAAAAATTTAAGGGTTAGCAGATAGAATATTACTAGCAAAATTCCACCTGCAGCACCTTCAATGCTTTTACCTGGACTAATTTTAGGGGCAAGTTTACGTTTGCCAAAGGCTTTGCCTACAAAGTAAGCACCACTATCGGCAACCCAAGCTATAGCCATCAAGCTAATTAATTGCCAAGAACCAAATATGGCATGAATTACCACTAAGGAGTAGTAGGCTGGAACGAAAAGGGCAATCGCAAAAAGAGCAATGGTGATTTTTGAAAATCGTTTTGGTGTAAAAATCAAAACCATTGGTACAACAAAGCACCAGATGGTGACGGAAATTATTCGCATAATTTGACTGAAATCATAGTTGATTTGATTTATGGCTACGACTATAGCCGTATTTACTATTAGTAATAATATAGTTTCAGTTAAATTGAACTTATACATTGTAGCAAGTTCATAAATGGCAATCAGGCAAAGTAACCAGCAGGCAACTGAGAATCCCAAGGGGGGGAGAGCAAAAAGAACTATTCCAGCAAGAATAAATAGAATGATGGCAGTTATTAGACGTTGCTTTAGCATAGATTACCCCTTTAATTGCTCTGACGTTTTCCCAAATCGCCGTTCCCGTGAATTATACCATTCTATCGCCTTGTCAAGAGCAGTGGTATCAAAATCCGGCCAACATAACTCAGATAAAAATATTTCAGTATAGGCGATCTGCCATAGCATAAAATTGCTAATTCTTGATTCGCCACTGGTTCTGATCAATAATTCTGGTGCTGGTTGACCATTTGTTAAAAGATAATTTGCAAATTCAGCTTCGCTAATCTGGCTAGTTCGCTTTTCTGTTATTATCCGGTTTACTGCCTGTAATATATCATATTGCCCACTGTAATCAAGGCAGATATTAAAGTGTAATCCGGAGTTATTCGCGGTTAATTGTTCAGAATGATTGATTTCTTTTAATAGTTGATCATTTAGCCTGCTTCTGTCGCCAATAAATTTTATAATGGCATTTCGTTCGTGCATTTCCGCTAGCTCTTTTTGTAGACGTTTTAGCATTAATTTCATTAGGAAAGAGACTTCGGACTGTGGTCTATTCCAATTTTCCCGCCCAAAAGCAAATACTGTTAAATGCTTTACTCCAATTGCATCACAATGAATTACCATTTTTTTTAAGGTATTAACGCCTTTTACATGCCCAGCAACTCTTGGTAGAAACCGTCGTTTTGCCCAGCGTCCATTACCGTCCATTATTATGGCAATATGGTTTGGGATTATTGTAGTCATATACACGTTCTAATGATAGTCGAAATGCAATGCCAGATGGCATTGCATTTACGAATTATGATAAAATTTTTATGAGAGTGGATGTTTATTAAACTGTTAATAGTTCTTTTTCTTTATCAGCAGTTAATTTATCAATTTCTACAATAAATTTATCCGTGATTTTTTGAATTTCGTCCTGACCACGTTTATCATCGTCTTCGGTGATTTCTTTATCTTTTAGTTTTGCTTTTAGCTCATTATTTGCATCACGGCGTAAATTGCGAACTGCTACCTTGGCATCTTCAGCTTCGGCTTTTACTACCTTGATTAACTCTTTACGGCGTTCTTCAGTTAGTGGTGGCATTGGTACACGAACCGTGCTTCCATTAGTTGCCGGATTTAATCCTAGATCTGCATCACGAATTGCTTTTTCGATTATACCTGCCATTTTTGCTTCAAATGGTTGCACATTAAGCGTCCGTGCATCGCTAACATTAACTGTTGCAACTTGGTTAATTGGCATCATGCTGCCATAATAATCAACTTGGACATGGTCAAGAATGCCAGCATGAGCGCGACCGGTTCTTATTTTACCTAAAGTGCCCTTGTAATTTTCCAGTGTTTTAGCCATTTTAGTTTCAGTCTGTTTTTTAATTTCGCTGGTCATAAGTTTCCTGTTTTAAATTTTATTCTCTGGGGCAAGATTATATAAAAAATCCAGAATTTTGTCAATTCTGAAAATATGCGCAGGTAGGGTTTAAGCGTTAAAGGTCATAGCCGTTTATGTGCTTTAATGGCTTGAGCAGCTTCCCGTTGTCCTTCTCTTTCTTTTTCAGTTGCGCGTTTGTCATGTAGTTTCTTACCTTTGGCTAGTGCGATTTCCGCCTTAACTTTGCCTTTTTTGTAGTGTAAGTCCAACGCTATCAGGCTATAGCCACGTTGTTCAACTTTACCTATTAGTCGATCTATTTCGCGGCGGTGGAGTAAGAGTTTTTTTAATCGACTAGCATCTGCTCTGATGTGTGTACTTGTCGAGATCATTGGGTTTACGTTAAATCCAATTAGCCAAATTTCGTTATTTTTGATTTTCACATAACTGTCTTTTAGTTGTCCTTTACCAGCGCGGATAGCTTTTACTTCCCAACCTTCAAGTACAACTCCGGCCTCAAATTTTTCTTCAATGAAATAATCGTGGTAAGCTTTCTTGTTACTTATAATACTCATAATGATTTACTGTATAAAAATGATACTTTAATGCACCCGATTCTAACATAAAAGCTGACTGTAAGCTGTTTTTTTGCAGTAGCGGTCGTTAATTTGTTACAATTATCGGTTAATTAACTTTATTTTAAACCAAGGATACGTCTGGGTATGTCCAATGCTTCTGAATTACTGACCTTTCAGGATATAATCTTAAAACTTCAAAATTACTGGGCGAAAGCTGGCTGTGTGATTTTACAGCCTTATGATAAGGAAATGGGTGCCGGGACATCTCATACTGCGACCTTCTTGCGTAGTATTGGTCCTGAGCCATGGTTTGCTGCATATGTGCAGCCATCGCGCCGCCCTAAAGATGGTCGTTATGGCGAAAGTCCAAATCGATTGCAGCATTATTACCAGTATCAGGTGGTATTAAAGCCTTCTCCGGATAATATTCAGGAATTATATCTGGATTCATTGCGTGAATTAGGTGTTGATACGGATACTCATGATATCCGCTTTGTTGAAGATAATTGGGAAAACCCGACGCTTGGTGCTTGGGGGCTTGGTTGGGAAGTCTGGCTTGATGGAATGGAAGTTACCCAATTTACTTATTTTCAACAGGTTGGTGGGCTTGATTGTAAACCAGTTCTTGGTGAAATTACCTACGGACTTGAGCGGCTAGCAATGTATTTACAGGGTGTTGATAGTGTTTATGATCTTGTTTGGGCACGGACACTAGATGGTAACCATGTAAGCTATGGTGATGTTTTTCATCAAAATGAAGTAGAGCAGTCCAAATACAATTTTGAATATAGTAATGCTCAATTATTATTTGGTAACTTTAATAATTATGAAGTTGAAGCAAAAAGGCTTCTTGAAGCCGAATTAGTATTGCCGGGTTATGAAATGATTCTAAGTGCAGCCCATACATTCAATTTGCTTGATGCGCGGGGTGCTATCTCGGTAACTGAACGAGCTACCTATATTGGACGTATTCGTACTTTGGCAAAACTGGTTGCAGAGAAGTACTACTTGTCGCGAGAGCAACTAGGTTTTCCGTTGATAAAAAAATAATAAAATGAAATGCCCTTTTTGCAATAATGATGATACTCAGGTTATTGATACTCGACTGAGTGATGATAGGATGGTAATTAAGCGCAGGCGAAAATGTATTGCTTGTGATAGGCGTTTTAATACTTTCGAGAAAATTGAATTACAAATGCCTGCTGTTGTCAAATCGGATGGCTCTCGGCAGGAATACGATGAATCAAGAGTGCGTACCAGTTTTATGAAAGCGCTTCATAAACGTCCGGTAGCAACAAAAGATGTTGATGCTGCAATTGAATTAATTCGCCAGCAAGCATTAATGCATGGTGAGCGTGAAATAAGTAGCCGAGTTATTGGTGAAATGGTAATGGAGCAACTAGCTAAGCTTGATACGGTTGCTTATATCCGGTTTGCTTCAATATATAGAAGCTTTCAGGATGTTGATGACTTTACTAATATAATCAAACAGGTTGATGATAAATAGATAGTTGTACCTGATTTAAAGTGACTAGAAGTTAAATAGATAGGAAGAAGAGATAATATGCTAAAGATTTTGCAAAAAGCTTATGCTTTTGATGATGTTTTACTGGTTCCGGCTCATTCTGAAGTTTTGCCTAAGGATGTTTCCTTGGCAACAAAATTGACCCGTAATCTTAGCTTGAATATACCAATTGTTTCAGCAGCAATGGATACAGTTACTGAAGCGAGAATGTCTATTGCGCTAGCCCAAGAGGGTGGGATCGGGATTGTTCATAAAAACATGCCTCCTGAACATCAGGCAAGCCGCATCGCAAATGTAAAACGTCATGAGTCAGGTATTGTTAAAGATCCAATTACTGTATCTCCAGATGTAACTGTTCGAGAGCTATTAGGTATTACTAGTAAGAGAAAAATCTCTGGTGTCCCTGTTATTGAGCATGGTAAGGTGGTTGGAATTGTGACAAACCGTGATGTAAGGTTTGAAACCAATCTAGATCAGGCAATTCGTAATGTTATGACCCCTCGGGACCGACTGGTAACCATAAAAGAAGGTGAATCAGTTAATGATGCGAAAGCATTAATGCATAAGCACCGGATTGAGCGGGTACTGGTAATTAACGATAGCTTTGAGTTAAGAGGACTTATTACCGTAAAAGACATTAATAAGAATGTTGCTTTCCCTCTAGCGAATAAAGATGAGTTGGGACGCTTACGAGTTGGCGCTGCGGTTGGAGCTGGTGGCGATGCTGAAGAACGTGTAAGCTTGCTAGTTGCAGCTGGTGTTGATGTAATTGTGGTTGATACTGCGCATGGGCATTCTCAGGGAGTGATTGAGCGGGTACGTTGGGTTAAAAATAATTATCCAAATGTTCAAGTGATCGGCGGAAATATTGCAACGGCTAGTGCTGCAAAAGCTCTGGTTGATGCTGGTGCGGATGGGGTTAAGGTTGGTATTGGTCCTGGCTCGATTTGTACTACACGAGTAGTTGCTGGAGTAGGTGTTCCGCAGTTATCAGCTATTGCTAATGTGGCTGACTATCTGGCTGGTACTGGAGTGCCTGTGATTGGTGATGGTGGTATTCGCTATTCAGGTGATATTGCTAAGGCAATAGCTGCTGGTGCAAGCACGGTAATGCTTGGTAGTATGCTTGCTGGGACTGACGAGGCTCCTGGTGATATTGAGCTTTATCAGGGAAGAAGTTATAAGTCGTATCGTGGTATGGGATCGCTTGGCGCAATGGGTAAAGGTTCTGCTGACCGTTATTTTCAGGACTCTGAAGCATCTCAGGATAAATTGGTACCAGAAGGTATTGAAGGACGCGTACCATATAAAGGGACTCTTGCTTACGTTACTCATCAGTTACTTGGTGGCTTACGAGCTTCAATGGGATACCTTGGTTGTGCCAACATTGAGGAAATGTATAAATACGCTGAATTTGTAGAAATTACTTCAGCGGGAATAAAAGAATCACATGTACATGATGTACAGATAGTGAAAGAAGCTCCAAATTATAATATCGGTTAATTTTTAGGATCAATTAGTATGTTTAACATTGTTGAGAAGCATCAGAAATTAGTAAAAGGAATTATGATTACTCTTACAGCTACATTTGTAGTCTGGGGAGTTAGCGGTTATCTTGGTATGGCTGGTGATGATGGTTATGTGGCTAAGGTTGGCAGTAATAAGCTTTACCTGCAAGATATCGACCGTGCTATGGATCAAAACCCTTCTCAAGGGCAGGATAAGATGCAAGTGCTATTTGGCTTGATTAATCGCCAGTTGCTACTTAACTCAATTGATGATAATCATATGACAGTTACAACAAAACAGCTGCAAAGTGCGATTGCTGCAATTCCTGTTTTTCAGACAGATGGCGCATTTGATCCTAAAAAATATGAGGATTTTCTAAAACAGCGTTATATGACTTCTGCTTCTTTTGAAAAAGATATGGCTAATCAGGAATTGATTCAGGACTATCTGGATTTCTTTAAAAATTCCTATTTTTCATCAAATGCATTTGAAAGTAAATTTGCTGAAATGTTAAGTCGTGAGCGCAATGTGTCTCAATATGTGATTGATCCAAAGCAGTTCTACAGTAAAATAAACCCGTCAGAAAGTGATATCGCTGCTTATTATCAGCAAAATATTGCTAAATTTACTGTACCAGATCAAGTTAAATTGCAATATATTCAACTATCAACTGATGCAATAGCTAAAACAGTAAAAGTATCAGATGATGAAGTTAGTAAATATATTCAAGATCATCCAGCTAGTGTGGCTAATGAGCAGGTTGATGTTTCCCATATTTTATTTGCAGTACCAGCAGATGCTACCCCAGCACAAAAAGCTGAGATAAAAGCTAAAGCCCAGAAAATACTTTCTGAAATAAAGGCTAATCCAGCAAAATTCGCTGCTTTAGCCAAACAATATTCTGAAGACCCTGGTTCTGCTGCAAATGGAGGGGATTTGGGGTATTTTGGTAAAGGGGTAATGGTTAAGCCTTTTGAGCAGGTTGCGTTTAACATGAAAAAAGGTCAAATCAGTGATCTGGTCGAGACTCAATATGGCTATCATATACTTAAACTTAATGATATTAAAGGTAATGATATAGCCAGTCAAAAAGCTACTGTTATTGCCTTACTTCAAAAACAAAAAGCTTCAACGCAGCTTCAGTCATCAGTTGAAAAGCTAAATGATGTTGCTTATAATCAGCCAGATAGTCTTACTCCAGCAGCAAATAAAGTTGGTGCAACTATTCAGTCAACCGACTGGTTATCAAAAGGTGCGGCATCTGGACTACTAGCTAATCCTAAATTACAGCAGGCTTTATTTACGGATGATGTTTTGAAAAAACACCATAATAGTGAAGTTGTAGATATGGGCGATGGAAGTTATGTTGTTGCTAGAGTTACTGATTATCAGGCTGCCAAGCAAAAACCTTTGACTGAAGTACGTAGCCAGATTATTGACAGTATGAAAGCTGATCAAGCAGCTCAGATGGCAACGCAGATGGGGCAAATGAACTTAGCCCAGCTACAGCAAGGTAAACTTAAACTGAATTTTACTGGCAGTGATAACGTTACTATCACAGGGAACAGTAAAAATATTGATCCGATGGCGGTTCGTCAGATATTTACAACCCCAGCGACATCTTTTCCTGCATATACTGGCGCAGCGAATAAAACTGGTGGTTTTGTTATTTATCGTATTAACAGTCAGACAATTGATAAGAGCTTAATTAGCAAAAATCTTGATTTATTGAAACAGATGTCGGCACAAAATTCGATGATGACACTAAATGCTTATATCGGTGCATTGAGAAGTAATTATAATGTAAGCTATAAACTGGATAGGATCAAAAACGCTGATTCGCAAAATAATCAAGGGGTTTCTGGAAATTAAAATTACATTTATGATTAAGCAATCAATGCTTTCATATAGTTTAACGATTTTTAGGTAGGCAATGAATCAAAAAACTGTTAATAAGATAGGTTGGTTTGCTTCAATCATGGCAATCCTGATGTACGTATCTTATATTGATCAGATCATGCGCAATATTGCTGGGCATCCCGGCTCGGTAATATTGCCAGTTACAACTACCATTAACTGTTCTGCATGGGCACTTTATGCTTGGAACAAGGAAAAGCGCGATTGGCCTATTATTATGTGTAATCTGCCGGGAATTGTTTTGGGTCTTGTAACTGCTATTACTGCAATAATCTGATTTGATAAGAGAGATCTAATGTTCCCTCCTCGAAATCTTAATGTCGCAATTCTTGGTTTTGGTTTATCTGGTTCTACATTTCATGCTCCACTAATCACTACTATAGCTGGGTTTAAATTAACCCACGTCTTGTCTCGACAAATGGATAAAGTTAAGTCTCTTTATCCAGATGTGATAGTTTGTCAATCAATAGAAGAGGTTTTATCTGTCAAGGAAATTGATCTGGTAATTAATACTCTGCCAAATACAGAGCATTATTCAATTAGCAAAGCTTGCCTAGAAGCTGGCAAGCATGTAGTCATTGAAAAACCATTTGTAATTAACTCTTCTGATGGGGTTGACTTAATCAAACTGGCACAAGAAAAGAATTTGATATTATCTGTTTATCATAATCGTCGTTGGGACAATGGTTTTCTTACGTTAAGAAAATATTTACCCAAACTGGGAAAGATTCATCTATATCAAGCATATTATGATCGATTCCGTCCTCTGGTTAATCTGACAAAATGGCGTGAGCAAACTGGCGCTGGTAATGGGATACTTTATGATCTGGGTTCACACTTGATTGATCAGGCTCTGGTGTTATTTGGTAAGCCATACGCGGTGTATGCTGATCTGGATATTCAACGTGAAAATGCACTTGCCATTGATTATTTTGAGATAATTTTATATTACGATAGGTTAAGGGTTATCCTTGGCTCTTCTTCAGTAATGGCTTACCCACGTCCGGTTCTTGCCATTCATGGTGATAGAGGGAGTTATGTTAAGTGTGGGGTGGATCCTCAGGAAGAGCAGCTAAAAGCTGGAATTACTCCGTTAGGTGAAATTTATGGTATCGATAATCAGAATCGACCTGATTTGATTTCTGGTGCGGATAATGTTCTATGTAAATTAGATCCTGAGAGGGGTAGTTATAATCATTACTACCATCAATTGTATCAGTGTATTACGAATAATGCTATCAATCCTGTTGCGCCGGATGATGCACTAAATGTAATTAAACTTATTGAATTATGCCAGCTTTCTTCTAAACAACGAAAAGTAATTGAATGTCTAGATCTGTTGTGATCTTTTCCATTTAATCAAGAATAATTAATTGTTCGGCTATTAGTGATTTTGGTATTTTGCCATGAAATTCGGTTATTTATACTGAAGAATAATATTGTGATTAGGAGGAACAACTCAGGTATAATCTCATGATAAAAAACATCTGGAGGATATACTATGCTAAAACCTTTTTTAGTGATTGCTATAAATATTTTTGCAGTAACTAATGCTTTTGCAGTAAATAATGATTTACTGTCTGGAACTGAATCCCCAGTTTCAGTAACTAGCACTTCAGATCGTAAATGTTACTTATATCAGGATAGTACGGTTATTACTAAAAGTAATGATTCTGAAGCTGGAGAAGTTATTTTGATAAAGACAGTGCCCGATAAAAAGTGTAAATGGGATAAATCAGCTTGGAAGATTACTGGACCTGCAAATTATTACTTTGGCAAGTACCGGAATCTTATTTTTGTTGATAATGGTACCGGACCTGACTTACGGCAAATTTCAATTTTTGATATTAATAATCATATTCAGCAGTTTAATGATAGTTATGTAGTACCAGTAAATATTAATAAAAATCAGTTCACATACTGGCAGCCAGCTGCAACTATCGCCACTAAAGAGAATTGCGATAAATTTGCCGAAGCTAGTAAAACTGGACTTACACCTCAAATTCAGAAGCAGATGCAAGTGAATCTTTTAAATAGCTCACTATCTGCGATTCCAGCAAAAAAAGTAAGGTGTGAGCTTAGCCAATAGGAGGTGTTGTATTTTTGCAATCAAAAATTTGCTATAATATATTGATATGTAAAGTATAAATTCTAAAATATAAGATTTATGGGTTTATACTTTCAAATTTTAATTTAAACCGGGTAAAATATTTCCTGATAACTATAACCTGTTTAAATTAGCCGAATATGCTACGAATAATCCGTTTCCTTATTAATTATCTAAGTCAGCTTCTCCCTCCCTCCCGTATTTAATTATGGTTTAACTAATATAGCATATTGTTTACATAATTTTGGGATGGAATTTTATGGTAAAAAAACCATTAATTAAAGCCAAGCCAAGAAATCACTATCACTGGCGCAATGATTTACTTTTATGGGTTTTGTTGCTAACTATCACCGTGCTGCTTTTAAAAGGCTGGCACGATATGCATGCAACCTTTTCTACTCCGTCTGGTAATCTTGAAGTTAATCTTGATCCGCACTTACTGCCTTACTATACACTACGTACAACAATGCGGTTACTTCTTGGTCTGATTTTTTCCTTGCTGTTCACGTTTATTTTTGGCGTATTAGCAGCAAAATATAAAGCGGCAGAGAGGGTAATTCTGCCATTTGTGAATTTTATGGAATCAGTGCCACTGGTAGGTTTTTTGACTTTTACCACCGTAATGTTTATCGCACTTTTTCCACATAATATTATGGGGCTTGAATGTGCTGCCATTTTTGGCGTATTTACTGGTCAAGCATGGAATATGATGCTGATATTTTATCAAACCATCAGAATCGTACCAAATGAATTAAATGAGGCATCACGGATGTTTCATCATGGACCATGGACGCGCTTCTGGCGGATTGAATGCCCATACTCAATGCCGGGATTATTATGGAATACCATGGTTTCCCAGTCTGCGGCATGGTTTGCGATTCTTGCAACAGAGGCAATTCCGGTTAAGACTAATACTGTTGAATTACCTGGTGTCGGTTCATTTATGGCTGAAGCATTAACACAGGCTAATGTGAGCGCAGTAGTCTGGTCAGTAATTGCATTAATTGCCAATATTATCCTTCTCGATCAGCTAATGTTTAGACCATTGGTGCGTTGGGTGCATAAATTCAAATATGAAGATACTGCGAGTAAAAATCAAAATACATCATGGTTTTATTCCTTAATTCGCCATTCGTATTCGTCAATTTACATGACAAGAGGACTAATTGCATTCGCCCATTTCTGGGTTTATGGATTACCACGACTTTGCTATAAGTTTAAATTAAATTATCTAGTGAAAGTAAGTCCGGGCGGTTCGGCAATGGTGGCTAAATTATGGTATGTTGCAATAATTCTGATTTGTGGTTATTATGGCGTTTTATTATGGCAATTCTTGCCTAAAGCAGATTTACTTAAAATGCCACTACTGATGTCATATACAGCTATCCGAGTATTTGCGGCAATGGCGTTAAGCATTGTTATCTTTGTACCACTTGGTGTTTGGATTGGTTTAAATCAGAAATTGGTTAAGATGTTTCAGCCTGTTATTCAGGTCTTGGCAGCGTTACCAGCTAATTTATTTTATCCTCTGATTGCTATAATTTTGATTAGCTATCACCAGAGCCTGAGTGTATGGTCAATTTTTCTGATTATGCTTGGTACTCAATGGTATATCTTATTTAATGTCATTGCTGGGGTTTCTACCTTGCCGTATAATTTGATTGAGGTTAGTAAGATGTTTCATGTCAAGGGCTTTATGTGGTGGCGTAAATTTATGATTCCGGCAGTATTTCCTTATATCGTTACTGGGATTATTTCAGCCGCTGGTGGTGCATGGAATGCCGCAATTGCATCTGAGCTGATTACTTGGGGTAAGATGACCAAGCAAGCAGTTGGACTTGGTGCTTATATTTCGGATACTACTGCTAATAATGAATTAGCACAAGCTGCTCTTGGCTGTACGGTAATGTGCTTTATGGTTGCATTGTGTATTGTTTTCGTTTGGAAACCTTTATACACAATTGCTGAAACTAAATTTAGAATTAATTAATGGGAGTAACTCATTATGACAGATAAAAAAATGATACTCCATGCCGAGCATGTGTCAAAATCTTTTGAGATAAATAAAAATCATAGCTTGCAGGTTCTTGAAGATATCAGTCTTGAAGTTTATGAGGGAGAGATAGTTGCTTTTCTTGGTAAATCTGGTACTGGAAAATCAACTTTCTTACGAATTCTTGCTGGCTTAATGGAAGCTAGTAGTGGCAAAGTTACTTGTAATGGTAATATTGTTAATACTCCTTCACGTGATATGAGTATGGTTTTCCAAAGTTTTGCTCTGATGCCTTGGCTTAGTGTTTTTGATAATGTGGCTTTTGGGCTTGAGGCTTTAAACTATCCTAAAGAGAAAATTAGATCAGTTACCCAGTCAATGATAGATATGATAGGGCTGGCTGGTTATGAAAATTCTTATCCTAAAGAGTTATCGGGAGGAATGAAGCAGCGGGTTGGCTTGGCTAGGGCATTAGCGGTTGAGCCCGATATTTTGTTGTTGGATGAGCCTTTTTCTGCTCTTGATATCTATACTGCACATAAAATTAAGACTGACTTAACTGAATTATGGGAATCTCGGCAAATTAAAACGCGCTCAATGATTATTGTTACTCATAATGTCGAAGAAGCTGTAATCATGTCTGATCGGGTATTGGTTTGGGATAGTAATCCTGGGCGAATTGCGCGGGAGTTTAAAATTGATATTCCAAGAAATGAACGTAGTAAACGTAGTGTACTTGATCTTGTTGAGGAAATCAGTCATCATCAGCATGAACAAATTGCTCATGCCGAACGTAAACGAAAACCTCATATTTCACCAAAGAAATAAAAAAAGACCACAAAGTGGTCTTTTTTTATTAATATCAGTAGCTAAAATTATTTAGCGGCTGCAGTATCCGCAGCTTTTTTAACTGTATTTAAAGTAGCTTGTGTAGCTGCCTGAAGATTTTTTGATGCAACTTCAGCAACTTGTGAAGTAACTTTAGTTACTGTGTCAGCAGCTTGATTAGTAGTTGTAATGATATTTTGGATAGACTCACTAGCAGCTTTTGAGAATGTTGGATTAACTGCAGAGAATTGATCAACAGACTTAACTAGAGACTCTTGAGCACCTTTAATTGTGCTATTTGCCGCAGTTGAAAATACAGCTTGAGACTGATTTAAAACGCTATATAATTCTTGGCTTTTAGCAATAGAAGATTCAACTGAGCTGATTGCAAATTTTTGCATACAACTAATAGCTTCAGTAGGATTTGTTGCTGAACAGATATTTTTAGCAGCAACAGCTGATTCTTGCATAAAAGAACGAACCGCATCACACTGAATCATTGCAGCTTGTTTGATACCTTGGATTGAAGCATCAGCAAGACTAAGGCAAGTATCCATCATAGCTTGTACTTGAGAATTGAAAGCAGTATATTGAGTTGATTTTAACATTTTTGTCCCCTAACTTGGATTATACAACCTTATGTTGTAAGGTTACTTTATTGACAGGCTATATTATGCTGCATTGCAAAAATAAAGTCAAGTGTTTTTGTGGGGATAGATGAAATATTTTTTAATTTATTAAATATAATTAATATTATCAATTGCTTGTGTTGAGAGTTTATGCGACATTAGTCATCTGAATGGCATTTTTCTAGCTGCCCATTGATAAATTTACATTTGATTACACCATTATTTATGGTTTGTAACTTTAAAACGACATCACCATTTTTTTTAGTTTTGCTGTTTAGTATAGTACAATAATTTGTAACATCACTTAAAGTTGAATTTTCGTTAAGGGTGTAGCGACCACAGCTAACGTTATTATTACCAAGGTATAGCGATTGTGCGAATGTGTTACTAACTCCAAATATTAAAAGAATACTCCAAGTTTTTAATATATTCATAATCTGATCCCATACAAATTAGACTAGAGGTCTATTGTTTAAAGTCAAATTGGCTATAGTTATTTGACTATGTTAATTATATACGATTACGGAAACGAATTTTAAATATTTGAAGGATAGATGATAAAATAGTGGCTAATTAGCTTTTAAATACGGAAAACTTTATGAAATATACAAAAATAATTGCAACGATGGGTCCTGCAAGCGCAGCACCAGACATGATTGAGCAGCTTATTGGTTCTGGGGTAAATGTGTTTCGGCTTAATTTTTCTCATGGAACTCATGAAGATCATGCCAGAAACATTGTCAATATTCGTAAGATTGCTGAAAAACTTTCCCGTCCAATTGCCATCATGGGCGATTTGCAGGGACCTAAAATCAGGGTTAGTAAATTTGTTAATAATCAGGCTGAGTTGGCTAATGGTGATACTATAATTCTCGATACTGCATTTAAAGAACTTGGCGACAAAAACCTAGTTGGGGTCGATTATGAAAACTTGGCAAAAGATGTAAAAGCTGGTGATATGCTACTTCTTGATGATGGCAAAATTACCTTTCGCGTAAATAAAGTAGATGGAACTAAAATATCTTGCCGGGTAGAACAGGGCGGGATTCTTAAAAATAATAAAGGTATTAATAAAATGGGTGGTGGGCTAACTGCGCCAGCACTTACTGATAAAGATCTTGAAGATATAAAATTTATTGCCACTCAGGATGTTGATTACGTAGCAGTATCTTTTCCTAAAGATGAAAAAGATATCCAATTTGCTCGGCAAAAGTTAGTTGAAGCTGGTTCACGAGCACAGATTATTGCCAAAATGGAACGAACTGAAGCGGTTTTTCAGCATTTAAATGCAATAGTTAGTGCTAGCGATGGCGTAATGGTTGCTCGTGGTGATCTGGCGGTTGAAATTGGTGAAGCTCTAGTTCCTGGTTTGCAGAAAAAAATCATTAAAGTATGCCGTGAATATCATAAGATAAGCATTGTTGCTACCCAGATGCTGGAATCAATGATTGAAAATCCGGTAGCGACTAGAGCAGAAGTTTCTGACATTGCTAATGCCGTTCTGGATGGTACTGATGCAGTAATGTTATCAGCAGAAACTGCTAGTGGTAAGTATCCATTACAAGCCGTAGAAACTATGGCACGTGTTTGTGAAGAAGCTGAGAAGATGGCTGATGATAATTTGCATGGTAATTTTGGCAATGAGAAATTTGCTAATATTCAGCAAACTATCTCAATGGCAGCTCTTTTTAGTGCTTATCATCTTGAAGCGGATGCAATTATTGCACTTACTACTTCAGGAGCTACAGCACGCTGGATGTCGCGTGTTATTACAGATGTGCCGATTTATGCAATTACCGATTCTCATGAAGCCTTTCAATCTATGTCCATGTTTCGTGGAGTGTTTCCGGTATTTCTTAAACATAAGGCAAAAGATTCAAATGGGCATGTTGATGAAGCTTGTGATTTCCTTGCACGGCAACATATCTTACAAAGTGGCGATACGGTCATAGCTACTTATGGCGAGATGGTTTCGCAGGTAGGTAGTACCAATTCATTGAAAGTAGTGAAAATTTAAGATAACGTTCAAAAGGTAGTTGTTAGTAACTACCTTTTTTGTTGTCAACTTGGAGATGAATATTAGAGTCGTTTTAATAATATGTTGCTATTTACTGTGTAATTTATCTTTTGCAATAAATACACTCAAATCTGAATCAATAGTAGAAAGTTGTCGCTGTTTGCCAAATGAGCCGTGTTGGCCGGATGCTAAGGCTTGGACAAATTTAGCATCTAGCCTAGATGGTAAATTAATAAAACCGCAATCATTAACTAGAGTTTGTGATAGTAACTTTAACGGCAGAGAATGCCAAGATCAGCTGGTAAAAATTAAAAACCCATTTTATATTCAATCGCAAGCTGGAGGCACTCAATCACAGGGTTGGCTAAATGGCTGGCAAAGTACTCCCAGTATTTATGCCGTAGAAGCACATTCTACCAGAGATATTGCTTTGGCTGTCAATTTTGCCCGCAAATACAATCTGCGACTAGTCATCAAAGGTGGTGGGCATGATTACTTGGGGCGCTCTTCGGCACCTGATTCATTATTAATCTGGACACATGCAATGCGGAATGTAAGTTATCTGTCATCCTTTCGTCCTGCTGGTGCTCCAGTTAGTAGTGAGTCTGGTATTCCCGCTGTTTCAGTCGAAGCTGGTGCGCGCTGGCTGGATGTTTATTCGGTTGCTACAATAAAGGAGCATAAATATGTTCAGGGTGGTGGCTGTGCCAGTGTCGGAGCTGCTGGCGGATTTATTCAGGGTGGCGGTTTTGGCAGTTTCTCTAAAGAATTTGGTACTGGTGCTGCTGGAGTGCTTCAGGCAGAAATCGTTACTGCTGATGGCAAAATTTTGATAGCAAATCAGTATCAGAATCAGGATCTTTTTTGGGCAATTCGCGGTGGTGGAGGCGGAACTTATGGAGTTGTAAGTAAATTAATATTAAGAGCACATGATTTACCCAATAATTTTGGGATTTATAAACAAACGATTACAGCCACTAATGATCAGGCTTTTAAAGACTTAATAAAAAAATTTCTAATTTTTTATAATAGTAGTTTAAATAACCAATACTGGGGTGAACAGTTTGCTTTCAATGATAAAAATCAGCTGGATATTTTTATGGTGTATCAAGGCATAAATGAAACTGCTGCCAGCCATATTTGGGCATCATTTAATCAATGGTTAATAGATAACCAACAGAAATATAAATTTGATAGTCAGCAGTATCAGATTCCAGCTGCCAGTATGTGGGATTATGATTTTTGGCATAAGAATTATCCCCAATTTGTTAAATTAAATACTAGACCAGAAGCAGGAAAGGGGGAGTATTGGTGGGCATCCAATACCGCAGAAGCATCAATGTACATTTATACCTATCAGTCATGGTGGTTACCAGAGTCTTTGTTGTTAAATGACAAAAGTCTTGATAAATTAACTGATGCATTTTTTAGAGCGTCAAGAGTAGATACGGTTTCAGTACATATAAATAAGGGGCTAGCTGGAGCAGATGCCAATGTGATTAAGGCAGTAAAATTAACTTCGACAAATCCACAAGTATTAAACGCGGCAGGATTAGTAATTATGGCTGCTGGTAGCGAAAAATATGTCAGTAAAGATAAAATTGCTAAAGATCAGAAAATAATGAAACACGTTGCAGAAATTTCTGCAATAATGAATAGTTTCAGGTCGTTGGCACCAAGCAGTGGAACTTATGTAAATGAGGCTGATTTTTTCCAGAAAAATTGGCAAAATGATTTTTGGGGTAGTAATTACGAGAGTCTATATCGCATAAAACAAAAATATGATCCTGCTGGCTTATTCTACTGTCATCATTGTGTTGGGAGCGAGTTATGGAATGATTCCGGGATGTGCAGGAAATAAGTTAATTAATATTTTCAAGCTTACTACATGACAGAAATTAACTTTTTGCACTTAACCTCCATTGGTAAATAACTCATACACAACGCAATCAAGCTAATAGCTTTATTTAACCTACTGTTTA
>WBZO01002922.1_pt1 | contig 21055 bp, 20 predicted proteins | sample 5204261 | NCBI WGS metagenome assembly WBZO01 (sample SAMN12412400, study PRJNA552823) | activated sludge metagenome | isolation source: activated sludge from anammox sidestream of wastewater treatment plant... | place: USA: North Carolina | collected 2017-09 | reverse complement strand
CAGGGGGGAAATCAAGCTGCGCGTGCGCTGTCAGGCTTCGCGGTTCCGGGCGCGCATCACGCGCTGCTTCTCGCGGTTCCAGTCGCGTTCGCGTTCGCTGTCGCGCTTGTCGTGCTCCTGCTTGCCGCGCGCCAGGCCAAGGTCGAGCTTGACGCGATTGCTTTTCCAGTAGATCGCCAGCGGAATCAGCGTGTAGCCTTTGCGTTCGATGGCGCCGATGAGCTTGTCGATTTCCTCACGATGCAGCAGCAGCTTGCGCGTGCGGCGATCCTCGGGAACGACGTGCGTGGAGGCGGAGATCAGCGGCACGATGGAGGCGCCGAACAGGAAGATTTCGCCACCCTTGACGATGGCGTAGGCATCGCCCAGATTGGCGCGTCCGGCGCGCAGGCTCTTGACTTCCCAGCCTTGCAGCACGATGCCGGCTTCGAAGTGCTGGTCGATGTGGTACTCGTGGCGTGCGCGTTTGTTGAGCGCAATCGTCGCGTTGCTGCTCTTGTCCTTGGATTTTTGTTTCGACATGGTGTTCGTCAGGTTCCTTGAATGATCCAGATCCGCCGTCAGGCTCTTGTCCGTCGCACACCCGAGCAGATGTTTGATCTGGTCAATGACGTGGAAGCATACCCGACGCTCTTCGCGTGGTGTGCGGCTGCGGCGGTGCTGTCGCGTGAAGAAAACGTTCTGACGGCGCGACTGGATTTGCGCCTGGGCGGGTTCACGCAGAGTTTCACCACGCGCAATTCATTCGAGCGGCCGCGTTGCCTGCACATGCGGCTCGTCGATGGGCCGCTGCGCGCACTCGATGGCGAGTGGAGTTTTGCCGCGCTGGGCAATGAGGGGTGCCGCATCGCGCTGGCGCTGGATTTCGACTACGCGGGAAAGCTGATGGGGCCGGCGCTGCGGCTGGGCTTTCAGGGGCTCGCCTCGCGCATGGTCGATGACTTCTGTGCCGCGGCGGCCCGGCGTCATGGCTGAGACCGGGATCGTCGTCGAAGTCGCCTATGCGCTGGCGCAGCAGCAGTTCCTGCGTCGGGTGCGGCTGCCGGCTGGCAGCACGGTGGCGCAGGCGATCGCTGCTTCGGCGGTGGAGCGCGAGTGCGGCATCGATGTGCGGCAGCTGACGCTGGGCATCTGGTCGCGGCGTGTCACCGCCGAAACCCGAGTGCAGGACGGTGACCGGGTGGAGATCTACCGGCCGCTGCTGATCGATCCCAAGCAGGCGCGTCGTCTGCGTGCGCTGCGTGCGCGCTGAAGGCGGGCTCAGCCCTGATCGCCGCCGCGACGCCGTTTTTTCTTTTCTTCGTCGGAGCGCTTTTCGTCGGGGTATTCGCGCTTGTACTTGCGCGCATCCTTGATCAGCTGTTCCGGGTTTTCCGGAAAGTAATCGCCATCGATGCTGGCCAGGGTGTCGTTCTCGAAGTGCAGCACGAGATCCTTGCGCTCCATCTTGCCGCGGCCACGGCGCATGGTGGAGACGTAGTCCCAGCGGTTCTGGTTGAAAGGACTGATCACCGATGGCGAGCCCATCACCAGCAGAACCTGACGCTTGCTCATGCCGGGCTTGAGTGTTTCCACGGCGTTTTTATCGAACAGGTTGCCCTGTTGCGCGTCGACCTTGTAGATGAGGCCGCAGCCGGTCAGCGGAGCGAGCGCGAGTAGGACGAGCCAGCGAAGACGCATGCGGTGGATTTCCGGGGCAAAGAAAGTGCCGATGATACACTAGCGGCCTGAACAGCAAGGCTTCGGCCCCGCCAACGACATTCACGCCATTGCGGGAGAAACATCATGGAATCCAACGAGCTGCGCAAGGCCGGACTCAAGGTCACGCATCCGCGCATCCGCATCCTGGAGATCCTCGACAAGCACGAGGGCAGGCATTTCACGGCCGAGGACATCTACCGCCAGTTGCTCGACAACGAGGACGACATCGGGTTGGCCACGGTGTATCGCGTGCTGACCCAGTTCGAGGCTGCCGGCATCGTGCTCAAGCATAATTTCGAGGGTGGGCAGGCCGTGTACGAGCTCGATCGCGGCAAGCACCACGATCATATGGTTGATGTGGAAAGCGGCAAGGTGATCGAGTTTTCCAGTGAGGAAATCGAGCGCCTGCAGCATGAGATCGCGGCCAAGCACGGCTACGCGATCGAGGATCACAGCCTGGTGCTCTACGTGCGTCCGCTGCGGAAAAAGTAGCGGGGCGCGTGCCGATTGCCGGTGCCGCTGCAGCGCCGCCCACGCGCCGCAGGCGGCGCGCAGGGGGCGTTGCGGTTGACGCGGCTGACGGTCAGCTGGTCTGTCGACGCAGGACTCGGCTGCCCAGGGCCCCCAGGGCCAGCAGCGCGGTGAGGATGACGAGAGCCTGCCAGCTGTTGACCGGCGCGGATACGGGAGTTTGTGCCACGGTGCCGTTGAATTGCACCGTGACGCTCAATGAGCCCCCGTTGTCGGAGTAACAGCCTTCCTGGCCGCTGTAGGCGTAGGCGTCCGCGAAGCCGAGGAACAGGCGGGTCGCGCCGGTCGGAATCATGAAGGTCTGGGTGGCGCCGCTGCCTGTTCCCGTCAGTCCGTCACCGATGAAGAAGGACTGCTGCAGCACGGGCGAAAGCGACGTGAAGCTCATGTTCGATGAAAAGTCGCCGGCGGCAGGGGCCGGGGCGGCCGGCGCTCCGGCGCCAGTCATCGTGCCGACGAGAAACATGTTGGCACTGGTGTTGGTGATGCCGGAGATGTTGGTGTCGGTGTTGATGATGGTTGGAGTGCCGGAGAAGCACGAGCCGTCGGCGGTTGGCGTCGAATTGACACCCGTGCAGAACGCGGTTCCCGTGACATTGCTGACCGTGAAGGTGGTGGCTCCGCTCGGAATTGCTATTTCCGTGGGGAGCACGCCGTTCGTGGCCGGGCAGGACGGGACGCCGGGAGGAACCGCATTCAGGCCGGCCGCGAAGATGTTGGCCTGGCCGGGGACCGCGACGGTGGTGGTTTGGGCGAAGCCGGCAATCGGTGCAGCGAGCAGCGCCAAGGCAACGAAGTTTGCAATGCGCACGATACCTCCATGGTAGTTGAACGGAGCGTTGGGGACTTGCTGGCGCACAGCCCGAGCCCGGCGGATCCGTCGCGCGGGCGCGGCGGAAAGGCCGAATGACGGCAAACTGGCACAAGCTCTCCCCAATTACGCAATGCTAAGTCGAAAACCTCAATCGGTGCCACAGGAGCGCCAGGCCGATCCCGATGCAAGCCGCCGGATCCACGAACCCGGGCGCATCGGGTTCGCGCCGATCAATTTTTCTTTCCCAGCATCTGCCTTGCATGGGCGCGGGTTTCGCGGCTGATTTCGACGCCGCCGAGCATGCGGGCGATTTCTTCGATGCGATCGTCGGGGGCGAGGGCATCGATGCGCGTATGGGTGGCATGCCCGTCACTGAGCTTGCTCACGCGCAGATGGGCATGGCCCTGGGCGGCGACCTGGGGCAGGTGGGTCACGCACAGCACCTGACGCTGCGCGCCGAGCGCACGCAGTTTCTGGCCAACGATTTCGGCGACGGCGCCGCCGATGCCGGCATCGACTTCGTCGAACACCATCGTGCCGACGGCGTCACTGCCCAAGGCAGCCACTTCGATGGCCAGGCTGATGCGCGCCAGCTCGCCGCCGGAGGCCACCTTGCGCAGTGCGCGGGGCGGCTGGCCAGGGTTGGCGCTGACCAGGAATTCCACGCGCTCGGCGCCATGCACGTCGGGTTCGGCGGGGCGCTCCACCGGTTCCAGGGCGACTTCGAAACGACCGCCGCGCATGCCGAGTTCGTCCATCAAGGCGCTGACATCGGCACCCAGCCGCTGCGCGCTGTGCCGGCGGGCAGCCGAGAGTTGCTGCGCCGCTGCGGTGTAGTGGCTCAGATGCCGCTGCTGTTCCTCGCGCAGGGCGGCAATGCGGGTTCCGGCGCCACGCAGTGATTCCAGTTCCTCGCGCAGGTGGTCGGCATGCGCCTTGAGCTCGTCCATGCGCACGCGGTGCTTGCGTGACAGTTCGTGCAGTTTGCCCAGCTGCGCTTCCGCCTCGGTCAGGCGCTCGGGATCGAGGTCGAGGGCGGATTGGTAGCGGGTCAGGGTGTCGTGGGCTTCGTTCAGCTGGATCTGCGCCGCATCGATGAGCTCGGCGACCGGAGCCAGGCGGGCATCGAGGGCGATCAGGTGTGCGGCGTCGCTCTGTGCGCGGGCCAGCTGGCGCAGCAGGGCGTATTCGTCCTCGCCATCCAGGCGCTCGGTGAGCGTCGCGCAGCCGTGCAGCAGCTGTCCGGCATTGGCGAGACGGCGGTGACTGGCTTCCAGCGCGGCCAGCGCATCGGGGGCGAGTGCGTTGCGGTCGAGTTCGTCGAGCTGGTGCGCAAGCCAGTCGATGCGTTCGGCATGGTCGGCGCCACGCGACAGCTCGGCGATGTGCGCACCGCATTCGCGCCATGCCCGCGCGGCCCGCGCCACTTCATCCAGCGCGGCGGCATGGTCGCCGTAGGCATCGAGCAGGGCGCGCTGCTGGGTGCGATCGAGCAGCGCCTGGTGCTCGTGCTGGCCATGAATTTCGATCAGCTGGGCGGCCAGGGTCTTGAGTTGGCCGAGCGTGACCGGGCGACCGTTGATCCAGGCGCGCGAACTGCCTTCGCTGCGGATCACGCGGCGCAGCTGGCAGGCGCCGTCCTCGTCGAGCGCCTCGTCGACCAGCCACTGGCGCAGATCGGCACGTGCGGAAAGGTCGAATTCGGCCGACAGCTCCGCGCGATCGCAGCCGTGGCGCACCATGGCGGCCTCGCCGCGGTGGCCGGCCAGCAGCAGCAGGGCGTCCACCAGCAGCGACTTGCCGGCTCCGGTTTCGCCGGTGACCACGGTCATGGCGGGGCCGAAAACCACCTCGGCTTCGCCGACGATCGCAAAATCCTTGACGTAGAGGCTGCTCAGCATCGCCGCGGCACTGATCCAAAGGCGCGGAACGCTAGCATGTGCATTGGCGGCGGTCGAGACGACGTCCGGCATGGAAATCGTGCGGCGGCAGACTTATTGTTGTGCCGTCGCCGGCCGCGCATGCGTGCCGCGCTGCCGTGGAGTTCCATGAATACCGCATCCCGCCATCTCGACGCGCGCGCCCGCCATCTGCTGCGCTCGCTGATTGCGCAGTACATTGCCGAGGGCCAGCCTGTCGGTTCGCGCACGCTTGCCAAGTCGTCGGGGCTGGACGTGAGTCCGGCAACCATTCGCAACATCATGTCCGATCTGGAGGAGTTCGGCCTGGTGGCCGCGCCGCACACGTCAGCCGGGCGTGTGCCAACCGCGCAGGGGTATCGCGTCTTCGTCGACAGCCTGCTCGAAATGCATCCGCTGGGCGAGCCTGAGCTGGCCCAGTTGCGCCGCGAATTGCCCACCGATGCGGCAACCCCCGACCTGCTCGGCAGCGCCAGCGCCCTGTTGTCGGAGATGACTCATTTCGTCGGCGTGGTCAGCGTGCCGCGGCGCGAGGAGTTTCCGTTCCGGCAGATTGACTTCGTGGCCCTCGACGGCGGTCGCGTGCTGGTGATCCTGGTGTTCACCGATGGCCAGGTGCAGAACCGCGTGATTTCCCCGCAGCGCGCCTATGCGCCCGGCGAGCTGGAGCAGGTGGCGAACTTTCTCAATGCCAATTTCTCCGGCATGCGCATCGACGACATCCGTGCCCGCCTGCTGCGCGAAATGCACGAAGAGGGCGCGCGCCTCAACAGCCTGCTCAGTGCCGTGGTCGAGGTTGCCGAAAAGGCGTTTCAGGACAGCGGCAACGACATGCTGGTGGCCGGCCAGACCAATCTGATGGGGCGCCAGGAGGGCGCCGATGTCGACCGCCTGCGCGAATTGTTCGAGGCCTTCCAGCGCAAGCGCGACCTGCTGCAGCTGCTCGAACGCTGCGCGCGTGCCGACGGGGTGCGCCTGTTCATCGGCGAGGAGTCTGGGTTTGCCGCGCTCGACAGCTACAGCCTGGTCACCGCGCCTTATGGCGTGGGCGGGCGGGTGCTGGGGGTGTTGGGCGTGATCGGGCCCACACGCATGGCCTATCAGCGCGTGATTCCGGTGGTGCAGGCGACCGCGCAGATCATCTCCAATGTGCTGCGGCGTGCCTGAGCGCGCAGTCGAGCGGCCGAAAATCCGGTAAATTAGGCGGTTTTCCAGGCGGGCGCTTGAAGTTCGCGGCACATGACCGCATTGAGCGGTTCTGCGCCAGCGGCCGGTCGCGTCGTCATGGCCGGCCAGAGCGCCGATTCTTGAGATCGTATGGAGGTATGGATGGAGAGCACCAACCCGACGGCGGCAACGCCGCCCGAGCATGAGGATGCGGTCGATCAGGGCATCCAGGCATTGACCCGCCAGCTGGGCGAGGCCGAGGCCAAGCTCGCCGAGATGCGTGAAACCGTGCTGCGCGAGCGCGCCGAGCTGGACAACCAGCGCAAGCGCATGCAGCGCGACTTGGAGCAGGCACGCAAGTTTGCCAACGAAAAACTGCTGGCCGAACTGCTGCCCGTGCTCGACAACCTCGAACGCGGACTGGCTGCCGATGGCAGCGATGCGACCGCGCTGCGCGGCGGCGTGGAACTGACCCTGCGCGAATTCACGCGCGTGATCGAGGCGCATGGTCTCAAGGCGGTGGGGGCGGTTGGCGAGGCCTTCGACCCCGAGCAGCATCAGGCGATGGCGATGGTCGATGGCGGGGCCCTCGGCCCGGGCAAGGTCGTCCTCGTCATGCAGAAGGGCTACGTACTCAACGAGCGCCTGCTGCGGCCGGCGCTGGTGTCGGTCTCCAGCTGACCCCCTGGCGCTTGAAAGCGCCGCACCATCCCATATTTTCAAGGCATCGCGGCGCTTCGCCGCCGTACATTCAATCGCGGGAGAGCAGTCAATGGGCAAGATCATCGGTATCGACCTCGGCACCACCAATTCGTGCGTGTCGGTGATGGAAGGTACGTCGGCGCGCGTCATCGAGAATTCCGAGGGCGACCGCACCACGCCGTCGGTGGTGGCTTTCAAGGACAGTGAAGTCGTCGTGGGCGCAACGGCCAAGCGTCAGGCCGTGACCAATCCGAAGAATACGTTCTATGCGGTCAAGCGCCTGATCGGCCGCAAGTTCACCGATGCCGAGGTGCAGAAAGACATCAACCTCGTGCCGTACAAGATCATCGCGCATGACAATGGCGATGCTTGGGTGGCCACGGCGGACGGCAAGCAGATGGCGCCGCCGGAAGTCTCGGCCAAGGTGCTGATGAAGATGAAGAAGACCGCCGAGGACTTTCTCGGCGAGCCGGTGACCGAGGCGGTGATCACGGTGCCGGCGTACTTCAACGACAGCCAGCGCCAGGCGACCAAGGACGCCGGTCGCATCGCCGGCCTGGAAGTCAAGCGCATCATCAACGAGCCGACCGCGGCCGCGCTGGCCTATGGCCTGGACAAGAAGGGTGGCGACCGCAAGGTGGCGGTGTATGACCTGGGTGGCGGCACCTTCGACATCTCGATCATCGAGATCGCCGAGGTCGATGGCGAAAAGCAGTTCGAAGTGCTGGCCACCAATGGCGATACCTTCCTTGGCGGCGAGGACTTCGACAAGCGCGTCATCGACTACCTCGTCGAAGAGTTCAAGAAGGACCAGGGCGTCGATCTCAAGAACGATCCGCTGGCCCTGCAGCGTCTGAAGGATGCGGCCGAGCGCGCCAAGATCGAACTGTCGTCCTCGCATCAGACCGAGGTGAACCTGCCGTACATCACGGCCGATGCCTCCGGTCCCAAGCATCTGAACATCAAGCTCACGCGCGCCAAGCTCGAAGCGCTGGTCGGCGACCTGGTCGAGAAGACCATCGTGCCGTGCCGCACCGCGCTCAACGACGCCGGCCTCAAGGTGTCCGACGTCCATGAGGTCATCCTCGTCGGCGGCCAGACGCGCATGCCCAAGGTGCAGGAAGTGGTCAAGGACTTCTTCGGCAAGGAGCCGCGCAAGGACGTCAACCCGGATGAGGCCGTTGCAGTGGGCGCGGCGATCCAGGGCGGCGTGCTGTCCGGCTCGGTCAAGGACGTGTTGCTGCTCGACGTGACGCCGCTGTCGCTGGGCATCGAGACGCTGGGTGGCGTGTTCACCAAGCTGATCGAGAAGAACACGACGATTCCGACCAAGGCCAGCCAGACCTTCTCCACGGCCGAGGACAACCAGAGCGCGGTCACCGTGCATGTGCTGCAGGGCGAGCGCGAGCAGGCGCGCTACAACAAGTCGCTGGGCAAGTTCGACCTGACGGGCATCCAGCCCGCACCGCGCGGCATGCCGCAGATCGAGGTCAGCTTCGACATCGATGCCAACGGCATTCTGCATGTGGGCGCCAAGGACAAGAACACCGGCAAGGAGCAGCGCATCGAAATCAAGGGCAGCTCGGGCCTGTCCGAGGACGAGATCCAGCGCATGGTGCGCGACGCCGAGAGCAACAAGGAAGAGGACAAGAAGTTCCACGAACTGGTCGGTGCGCGTAACAAGGCCGATCAGCTCATCGCCGCCACGCGTGCGGCGATCAAGGAGCACGGCGGCAAGGTGCCGGGTGACATCGGACGCATCGAGGAAGCCCTGTCCGATCTGGAAAAGGTCGCCAAGGGCGAGGACAAGGCGCAAATCGAAGCGCGCACCACGGCGCTCGAACAGGCCGCGCAGCCGCTGTTCGCCGCGGCGCAGGGCGCGGGGGGCGAGGCCGGTGCGCAGGCGGGTGCGGGAACCTCGCACAACGACGATGTGGTCGATGCCGAGTTCACCGAGGTCAAGGACGATCAGAAGTAATGGCCGCAATGCGCCGCCTCCCGGTAACGGAGGCGGCGCTTCGGTTGCTGCCAAAGGCGTCGGGGGACGCGGGGGAATATGGAAAAGAATCGAGTCGAGGCGTTTTCTGACGGCGTCATCGCCGTGATCATCACGATCATGGTGCTGGAGCTCAAACCGCCGCATGCGCCGACTTTCGAGGCATTGCGCGGCAATGCACATGCGTTTCTCAGCTACGTTCTAAGCTTTGTCTACGTCGGGCTGTACTGGAACAACCATCACCACCTGTTCAGTGCGTGCAAGCACATCAACGGCAAGGTGATGTGGGCCAACCTGCATTTTCTGTTCTGGCTGTCGCTGTTCCCGTTCACGACCGCATGGCTCAACGAGGCCGAACCCATGCCGGCGGCGCTGCCGACGATGGCCTACGGTTTCGTGCTGCTGATGGCTGCACTGGCCTGGCTGCCGCTCAGCCGCAGCCTGATTGCCTGCAATGGTGGAGCGCAAGGGCGTCTGGCGCGGGCGATCGGCGGGCGGCGTGGCGACTGGAAGGCCATGCTTTCGCTGCTGGTGTACCTCATCGACCTTGTTTGCGCGGCGTATGCACCCATCGTTTCGTGTGTGCTCTATGCAGCGGTGGCGGCACTGTGGTTCATCCCTGATCGCCGCATCGAAAACGGATTGCCAGAATCATGAAGAAGGCTTGTTTCTACGAAGTGCTGGGCGTTGAACGCAGCGCGAATGACGGTGAAATCAAGACCGCATTCCGTCGCCTGGCGATGAAGTACCACCCAGACCGCTGTCCCGACGATCCGCAGGCGCAGGAAAAATTCAAGGAAGCCAAGGAGGCCTACGAAGTCCTCAGCGATGCGCAGAAGCGCGCGCTCTACGACCAGCATGGACATGCCGCGTTCGAGCAGGGCATGGGCGGCGGGCGGGGCGGCTTCAGCGGTGATGTAGGCGATATTTTCGGCGACATCTTCTCCGACATCTTCGGCATGGGCGGCGGCGGCGGCGGCGGGCGCGCGCGCGCGCGACGCGGCTCGGATCTGCGCTACCTGCTCGAACTGGATCTGGAAGAGGCCGTATTCGGTGTCGAAAAGACCATCGAAGTGCCGACCCTGGTGGAGTGCACGGGCTGCAAGGGCGCGGGTTCCGCCGATGGCAAGACCGCAACCTGCACAACCTGCAAGGGGCATGGCCGGGTGCGCATGCAAAACGGCATTTTTTCCATCCAGCAAGCCTGCCCGCATTGCGGTGGCAGCGGCCAGGTGATCAAGAATCCCTGCAAAGAATGCAATGGCGAAGGTCGCGTCCGTGATGAACGCACCTTGTCGGTGAAGATTCCCGCAGGTGTCGACAGCGGTGATCGCATCCGCCTCAATGGCCAGGGTGAAGCCGGCCCGGCGGGTAGCGTGCCGGGCGATCTGTATGTCGAAGTGCGGGTGCGCGAACACGCGATCTTCCAGCGTGATGGCGACGATCTGCATTGCGAAATCCCGCTGCGCTTTGGGCAGGCCGCGCTCGGCGCGACGCTCAAGGTGCCCACGCTGGGTGGCGAAGCCGAGATTTCGGTGCCGGCCGAAACGCAAACCGGCAAGTTGTTCCGCCTGCGTGGCAAGGGAGTCAAATCGGTGCGCAGCGGCCATACCGGCGATCTCATCTGCCGCGTCGTGGTCGAGACACCGGTACGCCTGACCGGCGAGCAGCGTGAGCTGCTGCAGCAGTTCGAGGCTACCTTTGGCGGCGACAATGCCGCGGCACATTCTCCGCGCAACAGCCATTGGCTCGATGGCGTCAAGCGGTTCTGGGATCGCGTGACTTCGTAAGCATGCGTCACCCAGCAGGCGGGGCAAGGTGACGGCAACGCGACGAGGGTTGCTGCCGTCCCGCCAGGGCTTGCCCTAACATCGCAGTTCGATTGTGACGGAGATGCGCATGTCCAAACCCGTTTCCGTGGTGATTCGCGGCGCCAGCGGGCGCATGGGACAGGCGTTGCTGCGTGAACTGGAACACGGCCGCACTGCGATTCCGGTGGCGGCGCTGGTGCGCGAAGGCTCGCCACTGCTTGGCCAGCGCGTGTATCCGCTGCGCGACGATGCCCTGTGCTACAGCAGCGCGCTTGCCGCGCCGCAGGGACGCGGCGTGCTGGTTGATTTCAGCCGTGCCGATGCGTTCGACGCGGGGCTTGCCCTGGCGTTGGAGCAGCGGCTGGCCCTGGTCAGCGGAACGACCGGACTCGATGCACGGCAGCAGCAGGCGCTGGATCAGGCGGCGCGCACGATACCGGTGCTGTGGAGCGCCAATTTCAGCCTGGGCATTGCCGTGCTCACGCGGTTGCTCGGCGAGGCGGCCCGCCTGCTGCCCGACTGGGATTGCGAAATCGTCGAGGCTCATCATCAGCGCAAGCTCGATGCACCCTCGGGCACGGCGCTGGCGCTGGGGCATGCCGCAGCGGCGGCGCGGGGACAGGATCTGCAGGCCGTTGCGGTGCCGGCGCGCAGTGGCGATCAGGCACCGCGCCACGCCGGACAGATCGGTTTTGCGGTCGTGCGGGCGGGAGACATCGTCGGCGAACACAGCGTGCTGCTGGCGACGGCGGGTGAGCGGCTGGAACTGGTGCATCGCGCCAGCGATCGCGCGATCTTTGCGCGCGGCGCCCTGCTGGCGGCACGCTGGATCGCCGATCGCCCACCCGGCCGCTACAGCTTTGACGAGGTGGCGGCAGCACCGCCCTGAGTGCGGCGCGTTCGTGCAGCGGATATCACGACGATCCGGAAACGGGCATCGGCAGAGGAGTGCCGCTAAAGAGGCCAACGCCCGCAACCGCACCAACACTGGCGCTGCAAGAGCAGGGACATACGCATTCAGGTGGGGTCATCGTGCGCCGTCGACAGGAGGGGGGCATGACGCCGTCGGTGCTGCCAGCCCCACATCGCCGCCAGCAGCAGGCCCTGTGTCAGCGCGGGACTGGCGTTGGCCGCGATCAGAGACCACAGGTTTGGGCAGCCCATGCCGGCAACGAAGTTGCCCGCGACCAAGGCGGCGACATGCAGCCAGCCCAGGCAGGCGTCCAGCAGGCTCAGCAATAACCCCCACTTGCCAGGCAGCCAGCGCGACAGCAGCAAGGGGGTGAGCAGTACCAGCAGCAGGCTCAGGGCAATGCTGGCCCAGTAGCTGACATTCGCCAGCGGTCCGCTGGTGGAACAGGTGCCGTGAGCAAAGGCGCTGGCTGGCAAGAGGCACAGGGCGGCCAGCAGCAGGTGGCGGTTCGTCATGCGTCTGCCTCCTTGCTGCGAATCCATGCCCAGCAGCGGCGCAGTCCGTGGAAGACCGTCATTGCCAGCACCAGCAGCAGCCATTGCGCCAGCAGCGGCAGCAGGCCCAGTTGCAAGGCCAAGAGGGGTTCTTTGTAGGCATGCAGCAGCCAGTACAGCGCCGGCACCGGGGCGATGCCGTGACCGCCGATGATGCTGAGAGAAAAGAAAAGGGCCAGCACGGCGGCCACCGCCATGCGCCGGCGCCAGCCCGGTGCCATGCGGCGGCGCAGCCAGAACGCCAGCCACAGCCCGCCGCCCAGATAAGCCAGCGCCAGTGCAAGCAGCAGCAGGACGGACAGCCATTCGGGAAGCAAGGGCATGGGGGTGAATGCGTAAAAGGGGGCGGATATTCGCATACCTTGCGCCTGTGTGGACGGACAAATTTGTCCAGTGGCAGGCGACGTTGCGTAAACCCACGCATGACGTGCCTCGTTCTGATCGACGGCAGAACCGCGCGAAATCCCGCGACGACACGGGATTCCAGGCAACAAAAAACCGGCCGCGAGGGCCGGTTTTTGTTGGTGCATTGGTGGAGCGGAGGAGGATCGAACTCCCGACCTTCGCATTGCGAACGCGACGCTCTCCCAGCTGAGCTACCGCCCCATGTGTCGTTTCGGGTCTGGGAACCACGAAAGGGCGCGCATCATAGCGTGTGCCCGCGGTGCCGCCAAGTCCGGGGAAGGGCGGAGTTCAGGTGGGCCGGGTGCGCAGTTGCGCGCACAGGGCGGCGTAGTCGTTGTCGATGGCGGTGGCGTGGGCGGGACGGGCGAGCAGGGCGGCGAGGGCGGGAGGGATGGCGAGCGTCCGGCCCAGCAGGGGTTCGACGATGCTGTCGAATTTGGCCGGGTGGGCAGTGGCGACCAGGGCAAAGGATTGCGTCTGACCACGTGCGCGCAGGCGTTGCAGTACGCAGCGCGCCGTGGCGGTGTGGGGGCAGAGCGCCACGGCATGTTCGTGCCAGGTGCGGGCGATCGTGGTGCGGATGGCGTCGTCGAGGACGGCGTCCGCGCTCAGCCAGGCCGGTAGGGAGGGCGCATCGGCAAACAGCCAGCGCAGGCGTTCGAAGTTGCTGGGATTGCCGACGTCCATCGCATTGGCCAGGGTGACGATGCTGGCGTGCGGCGTGTAGTGGCCGCTGGCGAAGAAGTCGGGCAGCACGCGATTGGCATTGGTGGCAAGTACGAGTTCGCCGATGGGCAGCCCGCAGAGCCTAGCCAGCACGGCGGCCAGCGCGTTGCCGAGATTGCCGGTGGGAACGACAAAGCCGAGTGCCTCGCCGTGCATGCGCGCGTGGGCGAGTGCACTGGCAGCGTAGTAGCTCATTTGCGGCAGCCAGCGTCCCAGGCTGATGCTGTTGGCCGAGGTCAGCGTGCAGTCGCGGCGCAGCGCCGGATCGGCCAGCGCGCGTTTGACCAGGGCCTGGCAGTCGTCGAACGAACCGGCCACGCGCAGCGCATGCACGTTGTCGCCAAAGCAGCCAAGCTGGTGGGCCTGGCGCGGCGAAACGCGGCCATCGGGATACAGTACGACGACGCGAAAGCCGGGACGACGATGGAATGCCGCCGCCACGGCAGCGCCGGTATCACCCGAAGTGGCCACCAGGATGGTGGTGGGCGGGTCGTCCTGCGCACGCAGGCGCGCGAGGCTGGCGGCGAGGAAGCGGGCGGCGAAATCCTTGAATGCGGCGGTTGGGCCGTGGAACAGTTCGAGGATCTGCGTCTGCGGATCGAGCGGACGCAGCGGCGCATCGAAGTCGAAGGCTTCGGCGCACAGTGCCGGCAGCGCGTGCAGAAGGGCGCTGTCGGCGAAGAAAGGCCGCAGCAGGCGCGCGGCAATGGTCGGCAGCGTGGTGCAGCCCTCGAAATCATCGAGATGGAAGCGCGGCAGGGCACTCGGTACGTACAAGCCACCGTCGGGTGCCAGGCCGGCCGCGAGGGCGTGGTCGATGTTGACTGCGGCGGACGCGCCGCGCGTGCTCACGTAGTTCATGCGATCACCTGCGCGGCGGGGCCGGCCACGGGCGAAACCCACCAGTCGCTGCCAAGGCCGGCATGCGCGAAAGCATCGCACATCGCTTGCGCGCAGGTGGCGGCAGCGGCGGCACCATCGCACCAGGCGAACACGCTGGGCCCGGCGCCGGAAATGCTGGCGCCCAGTGCGCCGGCAGCCAGCGCGGCGGCCTTGACCGCGGCAAAGCCTTCGATCAGCGGGGCGCGGCGCGGTTCGATCAGCACATCATCCAGGCCGGCGCGGATCAGGTCGGGATCATGGGCATGGCAGCCGGCCAGCAGCAGGGCCAGGCGAGCACTCTGCGCGACGAATTCGGACAGAGCGTAGTGGCCGGCAAGCGCAGCGCGTGCGCGTCGGGTTTCCAACGTGGCGTGCGGATGCACGAGGGCGCAATGCAGCGTTGCCGGCACCGGAATCGGCACCAGTCGCCGGTCGGTCGCCAGCACCAGGCCGCCGAGCAGCATCGGCCCGACGTTGTCGCCATGATGTCCGCCGCTGGCGGCGGCTTCGCCGTCGAGCGCAAACGGATACAGCGCCGCACGTTCCAGCGGCGCATCGAGCAGCGCATTGGCGGCGACCAGTGCGCCGACCGCCGAGGCCGCCGATCCGCCCATGCCCGAACCAAACGCGATGCCCTTGTCGATTTCGACTTCGAAGCCGAAGGACAGGTCGAGTGCGGCGCACAGCGCGAGCAAGGCCGCGCCGGCAGTGTTCCTTTCCGCCTCCAGCGGCAACGGCGTTGCCGTGCCGCGGATGGCGGCGATGCGCACGCCGCGTTCGGCGATGCGACGCACGCTGACGCGGTCGCCGGGGCCGGCGAGGGTGTGGCCGAGAATGTCAAAACCTACACCGACGTTGCCGATGCTGGCGGGGGCGAATGCGGTGACGACTGGAGACACGCGATGGATTCCTTGTGAAGAGGATGAGGTGCGATGCGGACGATGGAGCGATGCGTGGTTGCCGGCTTGCGGTGCGTTCACGACGCCACGCGCAGCAGATCGGCGAACACGCCGGCGGCGGTTACCTCGGGGCCGGCGCCGGGTCCCTGCACGACCAGCGGATTGTCGTGATAGCGCCGCGTGGTGAACTGCACGATGTTGTCGGTCAGGCGCAGATGCGCGAACGCATGCGTGCCCGGCAGTTCGTCCAGACCCACGCGGGCGCGGCCTTCCCGATCCAGCCGCGCGACGAAGCGCAGCACACCGCCGTTGCGCCGCGCCTGGGTATGGCGTGCCGCAATCGTCGCGTCCAGCTCGTCCAGGCCATCGAGAAAGGCCTGGGCGCTGGCATTGCGCAGCGCGGCGGGAACCAGGCTTTCAACCGCGACGTCGGCAAGATCAAGGTCGACACCGGCTTCGCGGGCGAGGATCACCAGCTTGCGCGCGACGTCGGTGCCCGACAGGTCATCGCGCGGATCAGGCTCGGTGTAGCCGAGCGCATGCGCCTGGCGCACCAGGGCGGAAAACGGCGTGCTGCCGTCGTAGCGATTGAACAGCCAGGCCAGGGTGCCGGAGAAAATGCCTTCGATGCCGAGCAGTTCGTCGCCAGTGTCGAGCAGGTCGCGCAAGGTGGTGATCACCGGCAGGCCGGCGCCGACCGTGGCTTCGTATCGAAAACGCGCGCCGCTGGCGCATGCGGCGCGGATGCGCTGCCAGCGTTCGCGCGGTCCGGCGCCGGCATGCTTGTTCGGCGTGACCACGTGGATGCCGGCCGCCAGCCAGTCGGCATAATGCTCGGCGACCGCATCGCTGGCGCTGCAATCGATGATCACCGCGTGGGGCAGGTGCTCGGCGTGCACGTGTCGGGTGAACGCTGCCAGGTCGGTGCCCTCGCGCGCTGCCGCCGGCCATTGCGCTGCCTGCGCCGCCTCGCCCAGCCACAGTTGCTGACGCGAAGCCACCGCGCGCACGCGCAGGTCGAGCTGGCGTTCGCGCAGCAGGCGTTGGCGCGCGCCCTGCAGTTGTTCGAGCAGGGCCGTGCCGACCTTGCCGGGGCCGATCAGGCCGATGGAAATCGTCTGCGGCGACAGCCAGAACGCGGCGTGCGCGGCACGCAGCGCGCGCGCGGCGTCGGCGCTGGCCACCGCCACCGAAATATTGCGCTCCGAGGCGCCCTGCGCGATGGCGCGGATATTCACTCCGCTGTGCGCAAGCGCACCAAACAGGCGCGCCGCGACTCCGGGCTGGCCAGCCATGCCGTCGCCCACTGCGGCCAGCACGCTGATGCCGGAGCCGACCGAAACGCGGGCGATGGCACCGCGCGCGAGTTCGGCACCGAAGGCGCGCTCCAGCGCGGTGCGGCCGCGTGCGGCATCGGTTTCGCGCACCACGCAGCAGATCGAATGCTCGGACGAACCCTGCGAGATCATCACCACCGAAACTCCGGCGGCATGCAGTGCGCCAAAGGCGCGCTCGGCGGTTCCCGGCACGCCGATCATGCCGGCGCCTTCGAGCGTGAGCACGGCCAGCTCGCGCACCGCCGACAGGCCCTTGACCGGGGCCTGCGCAGCGGCGACCGGCGACTGCGCACCGACCAGCGTGCCGGCGTGCTGCGGCGCGAAGGTGTTGCGGATGCGCACCGGCAGGCCGCGCGCGATGACCGGCGTGAGGGTTTGCGGATGGATCACCTTGGCGCCGAAATAGGCCAGTTCGCAGGCCTCGTCGTAACTCAATGCCGGCAGCGGCACGGCTTCGGGAACCAGACGCGGATCGGCCGACAGCACGCCGTCGGTGTCGCCCCACAGGGTTAGTGCGTGGGCATTGGCGAGTGCGGCGAAGATCGCCGCCGAGTAGTCACTGCCATTGCGGCCGAGCACGGTGGCACAGCCTTCGGCGGTGCGCGCGACGAAGCCGGTGACGACGCACCATGGTTGGGCGTGCGCGGCGCGCCAGGCGTCGAAGCGCTGCTGGCTTTCGTCCCAGTCGACACTGGCGCCCAGTTCGCCATGCGCGACGACCAGCACATCGCGCGCATCCAGGCATGCGCAGGGGCGACCCTGCAGATTGAGCAGATCGGCAAGCAGGCGCGCCGACCATACCTCGCCCAGGCCTTGCACGCGCTCGCTGGCCTGACGATGTGCCATGCGCAGCACGGCCAGGGCGGCGAGCAGGTCGCGCAACTCGGAAAACCGCTCGTCGAGCCACGCCACGGTGGCCGCGGCGTGCGCGCCGAGCAGATCATTGGCGCAGTCCACGTGCCGCGCATGCAAGGCGCCCAGCTGCTGCGGCCAATCGGCCGCAGCCTGCGCGGCGGCATCGGCAAGTGCGATCAGCGCGTCGGTGGTGCCGCGCATCGCCGAGACGACGATCAGCGCCTGCGTGCCGGCTTCGGCGTGGAGGATGGCCGCCACGCGGCGAAAGCAGTCGGCATCGGCGAGGCTCGATCCGCCGAACTTGTGGGCGCTCGGTCGGTTGGCGGCGGTGGAGTGTGGTGAGGCGGGCATCGTGGATCTCCGGGTGGAGACCCCGCCACGTGCAGGAAGGGCGCCGGCCCTGTCCCTGTCCGGGGCGGGGCCGTGGATTGCACAATCGGTCGGTCAGATCGGTTGGCTGCACACGCGCCCGCACGGCGTGGACGTCGTCGTCCACGTCGTCGTGCCGCGCGTAATCGCGACGTTGGCAACGTCGTGCTGGCTGCGGCGGAGGGTGCGTGTGTTCATGCGTCGAGTGTGCCGGTGCAGGCCGGGGGGCTGTCAAGAGGGCAGGCGCGCGAGCAGATCCTCGCGCAGCACTTCGGCGCGCCAGCCGTCGAGGGCGGACGGCCATTGCCGGGTGGCGAGCAGGGCTTCGAGGTGCCGCCGCGCACAGAGCAGGCCATCGGGCAGGTCGAGCGCCTGTGCGTGGGCGACGACGCGCTCTTTCAGCGCGGCGATGATTTTCTTCTCGCGGGCGTCGGGCGCGGGTGGGATCGGCTGGCAATCCAGGTCGTCGGCCTGCAACGGTGCCTGCAGCAGCTCGAACAAGGTACCGCGCTGCGCACTGCGCAGCGCGCGCAGGCCGCGCGTGCGCTCGGTCAGGGCATCGAGGCTGGCAGGCGGATGGGCGACCAGATCGAGGGCATGGGCGTCGTCGAGCAGCCAGTTGCGCGGGCGGTCGAGGGTGCGCGCCGCCTGGTCGCGCCAGCGCAGCAGCTTGCGCAGCCGGGCCTGTGCCGGCATGGGCCATTCGGCGGCGCCGCGCAGGCCGAGTTGCGGCTGCGGGTCGGGTTCGCGCAGGCGTGCGCGCACGAGCAGGCGCGCGCAGTCGGCGGCCAGCCAGGCGTGATAACCGCGAGCCTGGACGCGCTGCGTGAGCAAGTCGTGCAGTTGTGGCAGGTGCACGACGTCCTGCTCGGCGTAGTCGAGCTGCTGCGGGGTGAGTGGGCGTTGCAGCCAGTCCGAGCGTGTTTCGGCCTTGGGCAGATCCACGCCGATCAGCTCGCGCACCAGTTTCTGGTAGCCAAGCCCGGCGCCCAGCCCGGCGAAGGCGGCGGCGATCTGGGTGTCGAACAGGGTGGTGATGTGGCACGACCAAGTGGCCAGTGCTTCGAGATCCTCGCTGGCGCTGTGCATGACGACAGTGCGTGTGGCGTCGCCCAGTATGCGTGCCAGCGGTGCGGGATCGACATCGGCGGTGGGGTCGACGACGGCAATGCGCCCACCGATTTCCAGTTGCACCAGGGCCAGGCGCGGAAAAAAGGTGCTGACGCGCATGAACTCGGTGTCCAGTCCAAGCGTCGTCGGTGCAGTGTCGAGCAACTGATGCAGCGCCGGGCTGCTTGCGATCCAGTCGGCCAAGATGAAATCCTTCATGAAGAAATGCCGCCGACGGCTTCAATCGATCCCCGGCAACGTCGATAATCGCCGCACGATGCACGGGACTGGCGTTTCACGCAAGCAACACGCATGGGGGGGCGCCGCCGGAATTGCGCTGCTCGGCTTTGCGCTGCTGTACCGTTTCTTTCCTTCGGCCCTGCACGTGCAGCCACCGCCGGAGGAGATGCCGCCAGCCCAGACGGCGGGCAGCCGCGCGCCCAATGCCGGCTTGACCTGGTCGGCATTGGGGCGCACCAGCCAGAGCCATCCCGAGGCCAGGGCAAGCGAAACGGAAGAGGGTGGCACTTCGTACATCGATGCCATCCGCAGTGGCCCGCCTGCCCCCACCACCAAGCAGGTGGCGGCCTTGCTGAAGAAGGCGCGCGCCGCCGAAGGCAAGGGCGCGCTGCTCGATCCGAAGGCGGCGATTGCGCTGTATCAGCAGGTGCTTGCCGCGGCGCCGACCAATATCGAGGCGCAGGTGGCGCTCGAACGCATCGGCGGCGCGATGCGCGACTGGACGCTCGCCGCCATCGAACGTGGCGACGAAAGTGCGGCGCAGCGCTATCTGGCTGCCTACGATGAATTGCCGCATTCCGACCCGGAAATCGAAGCGGTGCGCACGCGTGTCAAGCTGCTGCAGCAGGTGCTGCCGATGCTCACCCACGCCGCCGCGTTGATCAAGCAGGGCAAGGCCGAAGGCGAGGGCGGGGCATTGGGCGTGTATCGCCAGGTGCTCAGGCTCGACCCCGGCAACCGACTGGCCGATGCCGGGCTGGCGACGATCGAGCGCAGTCATCTCGATCGCGCGCTGGCGCAGGCGGCACAGGACGATTTCGCCGGCGCCGATGCGACCCTGGCCGCCGCCGCCTCGATACGTCCCGGTTCGCAGGCCATGCTGGAAACCCATACGCGCATCGACGACCTGCGCCGCCAGCGCGCCGAAAGCGTGCTCGCGCAGGCGCGCTCCGCACTCGATGCCGGCAATGCCGACCTCGCCGAATCCCTGGCCGCGAAGGCGCAGAACATCAGCGCCGACCTGGCCGGGCTGGATGATTTCAACGAGCGGCTGCGCAATGCCCGGCTGTATGCCAGCTACAAGCCGGGGCAGGTGCTGCGCGACCGGTTTCTCGACATCACCGGCAGTGCACCGCCGCTCGTGGTCATTCCGACCGGCGAGTTCGTGATGGGCTCGCCGGCCGACGAGGAAGGGCATCAGGACAGCGAGGAGCCACAGCGCCGCGTGCGCATCCAGAAGGGCTTTGCGCTGGGCCAGACCGAAGTCACGGTCGGCCAGTTCCGCGACTTTGTCGCCGCCACGCGCTATGTCACCGATGCCGAGCGCATCGGCGCGGCGACGGTATACGACGAATCTTCCGGCCGCCTCGCCGAACGGCGCGGCATGACCTGGCGCAACAACTATGCGGGCGGCAAGGCCGCTGATGACCAGCCAGTCATCAACGTGTCGTGGAACGATGCCAGCGCCTATCTGCAATGGCTGTCGCAGCGCACCGGCCAGCACTATCGCCTGCCCAGCGAGGCCGAATACGAATATGCCGAACGCGCCGGTTCGGCAACCCGATACCCGTGGGGCGAGGGCAGCCCCGACCGGAAGGTCGCCAACCTGACTGGCGAAGGTGACCGCTCGCCGAGCAAGCGGGCGTGGTCGAGCTATTTCCCGCGCTATGACGATGGCTACTGGGGGCCATCCCCGGTGCGCGCCTACGCACCCGATGCCTTCGGCTTGTATGACATGGAAGGCAACGTCTCCGAGTGGGTCGAGGATTGCTGGCACGACAACTACACGCGTGCGCCGCGCGACAGCTCGGCCTGGGTCAACCCAGGCTGCACGCGGCGCGTGGTGCGTGGCGGGTCGTGGGGCAGCGACCCGTTGCAGGCACGGTCGGCCTACCGTGCCTCGGCACCGGCCGAAACGCGCAGCGCCCGCGTGGGTTTTCGCATTGCCCGCGACTTGTGAGAGGCCGCCGTCGATCGAAATGGTTGTCTGCGCGGCGGTGGCCACGTATGATGCGCGGCCCCGAGCGGAAGCGAGGGGTGAGCATCAGGAAGATGCGAACCATGCGCCGGTGTGACTCGCACTCTGCGGCACCGGTGGGAAAAGTGGAGAGGTGGCAGAGTGGT
>WBZO01002921.1_pt1 | contig 21062 bp, 19 predicted proteins | sample 5204261 | NCBI WGS metagenome assembly WBZO01 (sample SAMN12412400, study PRJNA552823) | activated sludge metagenome | isolation source: activated sludge from anammox sidestream of wastewater treatment plant... | place: USA: North Carolina | collected 2017-09 | reverse complement strand
CAGCTCGCCCACGACCCGGTGGCTGATGGCGTGGCCCTGTCGGTGCAGCTCCGCTGCGAGGGTGCGCAGGCTCAGGGTGGTCCAGCGGAGGGGACGCTCCGGGTCGCCCCTGGTGGTGGGCTCGACGAGCCGGTCGAGCGCGTCGCGCAGACCGGGATCGAGGTCGACGGCCCGCTTGCGTCCGCCGCCGGGCCGCCGCACCCGACCCTGCGGGGCCCGAGCGTCAGGGTCGGCCAGCTCCGCGATGCCACGCCGGATGGTCGCCGGCGAGGCGCCCGTCGCCCGCGCCACGAGCGCCTGGCCGCCGGGGCCCGCGGTCACCGCCTCCGCTCCCAGGATCAGCCGACGGACCCGCTCATCGACCGCGGACGAGAGCGCCAGGTATCGGTCGCGGACGGCCGACTCATCGAGCACCCACGCAGCATGGCCGATCCCCGCTCGGATGTCAAGTTATTCCGTGCCGACTCCTGAGGCCCGGGACGCCAGGCCGCGGCCCTTCTCGCGCCCCGCCCGCCGGGTACGGGAGCGCATCACGGGGCCGAGGACCGCCAGGTCGTCGTCGGTCAGGTCGAGGCACCGGGCGACGATCGCGAGCAGCACGGCCGCCAGAAAGGTCACCGTCAGGGCTGGCTCCCTCCGCGGACAACGCGATGCCCGATCCGTCCTCGCACGGCTACGTCGAGAGTGCCGGCGTGAAGACGCTCGAGAGCCTGAAGCTCCCGATCAAAGCCGGGACCGACGTCACCGACTGGACGGTGAGCTGGGGCCAGGCCGGTGGGGGCATGTACTCGACCGTGGCCGATCTCGGGACGTGGGCTGCCACGGGCCTGGGCACCTGCCTCCTGCCCGCGGACCTCGCCGCGAAGCGCCTCGACTTCCACCCCATCCCGGAGGCGAAGAGCGGCTACGGGCTGGGCGTCGAGAGCTACGACCACGACTGGATCGGGCACAGCGGCCAGCTCATCGGGTGGGAGGCGATCGTCCTCTACAACACCCAGACCGGCGCGGCCTTCACGGCCATCGTCAACGAGACCGGGTCCCTCGCGGCGGCCGAGGTGGTCGCCGCCGAGTCCCTCGACGATCTGCTCAAGCTCATGACGGGCTGACCGAACAGACTGGTGCCGGCTTCGGGATTCTCACCTGGAGCCGCTTTCTGAGGCGACGCTACTGGTCGTCAGGGGGCCACGTACGGACCGCCTACCACGGATCCGGGAGGGGGTCCGCGCGTCCGGGCGTGACTGGCGCCCAACGTCAACCGGCCCGTGACCCGGTGGTCGGTCAGGGTCCGACGATCGCCCGCAGCTCCTCGATCGCGCGGCGCAACGCGTCCATGCGGTCCTGCAGGCCCGCGGCGTGCTCGCCCGCGACCCGCTGACCCTCCGCGGTCAGCACGAGCCGGGTCCCGCGGCGGTCGCCCTTCACCCTCCCGTACTCACGGACGATGAGCCCGCTGTTCTCGAGGCGGTCGAGCACCTTCGTCACGCCGCCGCTCGTCATGCCGGTCAGCTCGATGACGTCCGTGGGTCGCTGCGGGCCGAGCAGGTCGAGGCTCGTGATGACCATGACCTCCACGTTGGTCGTGAACCGCGGGTCGACCCGCGCGTGGAGCGCCTCGCTCACGGCGGCTCCCAGCCGTCCGAAGATGAGGAGCAGCTGTTGTGCCCGGTGGCGGTCGGTGGTCCCGGGCTCGGCAGCCGACGTGTCCCCGGCCAGCGCTGGGTCCGTTCGTGTCGCCCGTGCCACCCGTCCATCACCCCACGTGTCTGCTCGTCCCGACCGTCGCGACGGCCATCGGTCGCGCGAGGACCTCGGGCAAGGATGGCACATACGGCTGAACGGCTGACGCTCGTCCAGGGTCAGCCCACGTAGTTGACGTGACCCTCGTCGTGGCGCCGCCATGGACGCCGGGAGCGGTCAGCGGATGCTGAGGGCGGAGCAGATCGAACCCAGGAACCGGCTCGGGACCTCCGCGAGCTTCCGCGGCTCGCGCAGCCCGGCCTCGGCGGCCAGTGTGGTCCAGGAGCGGAACGAGAGCGGGAAGGGGACCCACTGGTTCCCGTGGTCCGTGTCGTACTCCACGACGACCAGGCGACCAGCCGGGCGAAGGTAGCCTGGGACGAGACGGAGGACGGCGAGCGTGTCGGGCGCGAAATGGAGCGAGCTCGCCATGACGATCCCATCCAGCGGCGGCAGGTCGAGCGGCACACGGAAGTCAGCGACGAGCGGCGTGACGCTGACGTCCGGGAACGACGCTCGCAGCCGCCGTGCCTGCACCTCGAGGGCGCGGCCATCCCGGTCGACGCTGTGGATCATCGAGCCGTCAGGCCCCAGGAGGTCCGCAAGAGCGGGGGTGAACGCTCCGTCGCCCGACCCGAGGTCGGCCCAGGTGGTCCCTCCGCCCCGGACCCCGTCCCGGAGCAGTCGGACGTGGTCGCTGTGATCCTTGGGCCCGTTGGAGGGTTCAGGGCAGCGCCGTGAGGATCTCCGTCAGGATGGGTTCGTCGGCCGTGACCAGCCACAGCACCTCGCCTGCGGGGTACACATGGAAGGTCGTATCCCCGTCCAATCGGCTGACGTCCTTGCCCCCGACCGTGGCCGGCGTCAGGACCGGCTCGGCGTCTGACATCGCCTCGATGACGAGGGGCAGGAACGACGTGGCATCAGCGCCGGCGACCCGATAGGCCACGATCGCCCCCGCTGTCGAGAACGCGAACGCGCCCGTCAGATCGTCGAGCGTCTTGCCGATCGAGCCAAGGGCCTCCGCCACAGCGTCGCGGTCCTCGGATTCGGATATCACGGCCTCACCGGCCAGGGATATGACCTCCACGGGCTCGCCCCCGATGGTCGCCGGGAACAGCGCCTCCAGCTCCGGATCGGCGTTCATCGAGGGGATCCTGGTGGGCAGTGACCGGACCGGCGGTGGCAGCGACGCGGAGCGGGATTCACCCAACTCCCCGAGCTGCGTCAGTGCCGCCTCCACGTCCTGGTCGAACCCGGCGATGGTGAGATGGAGCACGCCCGGCTCCAGCTCGATCAGCAGCTCGTCCAGGAAGAAGCCCGGCGACATGTATGCGGTCCGGTCACCGATCGTCACGTCGGAGCCATCGGGCCAGAGCTCCTTGTGCTCCGCGATGGTGAGGGTCGACCAGTCGGCGGACAGGGTCACCAGCTCATCGGGTCGCGTCGCGGCCCAGGTGCACCCCGTCGACGAGGGCGTCGCTTCGACGTCCGTGCCCAGGACGTCGTGGACCTCCTGAGGGGTGAACAGGGAGCAGAACGCGTCCCCGACGGGATCCTGGGCCACGGCCCCAGGCGGTGCTGTCGCCGATGCGACTACGAGCAGGGACATCAGCCACGGGACCCGCGTGCGTCGCACGAAACTGCTCCTCGTGTGACGGCCTCGATCGCCGAAGAGGGCTCACGGTCGGGACAGCCGTCTCCGGGCGGAGTATGTGCGCCGTCGAGGGTGGCAGCAAGTACCTTGCATGAGCGGCACTCCAAGCTCCCTTGTGGCGCTCGCGTCGGCAGGCCGGTCGGTCGCTCCGGATGTCGTCCGCGCTGCCGTGCGATTCGACGTGATGCCGATGCTCATCGAGGGCCAGGTGTTCTCGGTGCACCCCTAATCGACTGCCGGACCTCGTCGAGGACGTGGAGCTGCGGCGTTGCCGGTTCGAGACATGCCAGGCACCCAGCCAGCGGACCGCGGACGACCGCCCCACGGTGCGACGCGTCTCGCTCGTCCGGTGCCATGTCTCCGCGTCCGACCTGGGTGTGATCATCGCCGAGGACGTCACGGTCGATACCGTCTGGTTCCACCGCGGGATCTGGGGGTCACTGCTGGTCGAGGGTTGTGCCCTGCGGCCGTGAGCTTCGTCCTCTCGGACATCCCGGCGAGGCTCATGCGCCGGGACCCTGAGACCCCACCCCGGATGGAGCCGAGCGCGCGACGCGTTCCTCGCCGGTGTGGCGGCGGACACATGCGAGCCGGTCACCCCTCCGCTGGCAGGCTGATGGTGGCGATCGCCTCGGCCTCAGCCACCGCCAGCACATCCGGGTCGGCGGTGGCGATCCGGTCGCCAGGGCCGGCCGTGGCCACGAGGATCGCATCGGCCAGCGAGATCGGACGGGAGGTCCGGTGAAGGTGGCGTGCGCGGATCACCGCTGCCCGCCGCGCGGGGGGCAGGTCCAATGGCACCGTTCCCAGCGTGGTCTCGAGGAGCGGCTCCAGGACCTCCATCGCCCGGTCGATCGGAAGGCCGTACACGCGGGCCGAGACATCCAGCGACTCGGTGAGGTTCGCGGTCGCGACGGACGCCGCACCTTCCCGGAGGAGCCCGCTGACCCTTGATGCCGCCGGACCGCCGACGAGGAACGCCACCACAGCGTACGCATCCAGCAGCGTCACGGGGACCGACGCCTCTCGGCAGCACGCTCATCGCCCCGGGCGACGCGTCGCAGCCGCGCCACGTCCACCGCCCCGAACTCCTGGGCCAGGGCGCCCTCCGCGGCGGCGATAGGATCGTCGGGCGCCGGCTCGATCACGATCCGCCCGCCCTGGTCGTCAAGCACCACCGTCGACGTCCCCCAGCGATGCCGGATGGCCGCGGGAATGAGGATCTGGCCGCCCTTCGTCACGCGCATGTGAGTCCTCATGGTCATGAAGGCGATCATGATGTGACCGAGCGCCCGGCCGACTGCCCGTGGTGCGGGACTACAGCTCCGCCAGCGGGAACGCCAACGCGGTGGCCGAATCCGCCAATCGGCGATCGTACGTCGCGAGCACGGGCCGCTGCCCCATCTGGTCCAGGAACCAGAGGGACGCGAGGTGAAGCGCATCAAGCGTCCGCACGGGGACAGGGAAGGGCTCGATGGCACGAGCTAGGATCGGGGGCGCCAGCTCCAGGAAGCTCAGTCGCCCGAGCAACGAGCGGACATCCTCACCGTGGCTCTCATCGAGGCCGCGAGCGTTGATCCGATTCCAGGTCTCGTATTCCAGGAGCCGGCTCGACACCAACGAGACGGACCGCCAGAGCGACTCGGGTGGTGTCCGATCCTCCGCCAACAGCTGCGCGAGGACCACGGAGCTGTCGAGATAGATCACGAGTCGGAGCGGTCGGCAGCAAGCTCGTCGAGCAGCGCGTCCAGCTTGGCGACGGGACGCCTCGGCAGCGGTCCGGCCGGCGACCCGACGGCTGGCGTCAGCCAGCCCTTGCGGACCGCCTCCGCCAGCAGCGCGTCCCGCGGTGCCTCAGCGCGACCCTCGCGCGGAGGCACGAGCTCCGCGACCACGCGCTCGCGATCCGTGACGAGGACTGTCTCCCCGGATGCGGCCAACCGAACGTACTCGCTCAGGTGACTCTTCAGATTCCTCAGGCCGACAGCTCGCATGGGCTCGAATGTAACCACAAGGAGTCACATCGTCAACGTGTCGGTCGGCCGGCGCATGCACCTGCGGGTCAGATTCGGGAGCTGCAGGTAGCGGACCGTCGAGCCACTCGGGATGGTGGGCGTCCATCGATCAGGTCTGAGCCTGAGTGGGGCGACCGGGTGGATCGAGCCGGTCGCGGGGGCCGAACAGGGTTCCCGCCGCTCGCTCTCAGCCCGTCGGCGTCGAGACGCGACCCGCCCTGATGGCCGCCAGGTACGCGGCATGGTCCTTCGCGTTCTGGTCGGCGTACGCCTCCGCGAAGTCGGCGACGGCGCCGTCGAAGGTGTCATTGGTGCCGAGGTAGGCCGAGATCGCGACCGAGTCGCCGCTTCGGGCGTGCGCGCGGGCGAGCGCCCAGGCGCAGATCCCGCCGTAGAAGCCGAGGCCGTCGGGCGGCAGTGTCGTGGTGTCCACGCTGCCCTTCATGTCCCACAGCTGGCGCACGTAGAAGTCGCGGCCGCCGGGGCCGCGCGTCCAGCCCAGGAAGATGTCCGGTGTGGCCTGCATCAGCCGCTGGCCGACCACGACCCGTTCGCCGTGGTTGGCGTATCCGCTGCCACCCAGGTGCTGCTCCAGCACGGACGCGGTGGCCTCCTTGGCCTGGAGGATGAGCGGGTCGTTCTCGTCGCGGCCCTCGAGGACCAGGATGAAGCAGCGCGTGCCGACGCTGCCGACACCCACGACCTTGAGCGCGAAGTCCGCGAAGCGGTAGCGCTCGAGGAACTCGCGGCGGTTCTCGGCCATCGTGGCGCGGTACGCCTCGAACACCGCTCGCATCGCATCGGGACCGCCCGGGATCTCGAAGTGCTGGATGAAGGGCGGATCGTCGACGAGCACGCGTCGGCCGTCGACGACGGTGGTGAGGGTGCTGGCGGCGCGTAGCGCGTCACGCCTGCGGGACTTGGCGAACAGGGCCTCGAGCCGGGCGCGCCGCGCCGCGATGTCCTTGGCGCCCGCGAAGTGCGCCTCTCCCGCCTCCCTGATGGCGTCGTCGGTGATGTACGAGTACCACACGTCGATGAGCCGCATCGCGGCGAAGCCGGCCAGCCGCTCGCGGTAGGAGCGCACCGTGGCCATCGTCGCGGCCCGGTTCTGGCCGGTGCTGAAGCCGTTGGCGCGGCCCGCGATGACGATGCTCGCGGCGAGCCGCTTGACGTCCCACTCCCAGGGGCCCGGCAGCGTCTCGTCGAAGTCGTTGGCGTCGAACACCATGCGCCGCTCGGGCGAGGCGAACAAGCCGAAGTTCGAGCAGTGCGCGTCACCGCTCGCCTGCACGATGATGTCCGTGCGGAGCGTCGTCGCGAGGTCGGCCGCCATCACCGCGGGGGTGCCCCGGGTAGTTGGCGAAGGGCGACTCCGCCATGCGCGCGTGGCGCAGCGGCACGAGGTCCGGCAGCCGGTCGGCCTCCTGGGCCTCCAGGGTCGCGATCGGGTCGCGGCCGGCGGCCGGCTCGAAGGTGGCATGGCTGGTGCGCGGGACCCGCTTGCGCTGGAGGCGACCCTCCTCCAGCCGCGCGGAGGAGTGGACCCACGGCCGCGCCGTCCACATGTCACCGGACGGCGGTCTGGGCGCCCAGGCCTCGGTGTAGCTCTTGGGCGGTGTGGTCTTGGGTGCCATGATCTGCCTCTGATTCAAACCCGGCGACGCCGGGAACGGGTTGTCGGGGCCGGGGATGCGATCCTCAGCGGCGGGCGCGTTCGCGGCGGAGGATGAACAGGCTCACGACCGCGACCCATGCCGGCAGGACGAGGATGAGCCAGTCGTAGAACGACACGGCCACGAGCAGCACGATGGCGAGGAGGTACCCGGCCACCGCGAACCAGCGCGGGAAGACGCCGCTCCTGATGCCGACCGTCGCCGTGGCCAGCATGAACACCGCCGCAGCGCGCGTCGCCAGCGCGAACAGCAGGGTGTAGGCGAGCCCCCGCAGGAGGGACACGCCCTCCGGTGAGAGCTGCGGCTGGTCGAGGTACTGGACGAGGGTGGTGGGGGTGCTCGCGACCGCCGCCACGGTGAACAGCAGGCTGACGAAGAGAAGGCCGCTGCCGAAGAAGACCGTCGCGAAGAAGCGGTCCTCGCGCTCCCCGATCTGGTCCCGGATGACGGCCACGAACCACAGGAACATGATCCCGGCGAATGGCGCGAGGTAGAGACCGCCGATCGTGACCGCGGTGCTGTTCACCGGCTGGTCCGCCTCGCTCCGCACCAGGATGAGCGCCGCCGTGAACAGGATGGAGAACAAGAGGCCCGCGATGCTCGCCGCCCACGGCGCCCGCAGCTGGCGTCCCGCCTCCTCCAGGACCGGCATGGGAACAGGTCGATCCGCGCCGTCCACGGGCACGCCTGTCGCCCGATCCTCAGGCTCGACCATGGGAGCACCCTCCGATCTCATCGACGTTGTGGGCGCCGGTGGTCGTCATCACGCGACCTGGTCGCCACGACGCGGGCGAACCACGGTGGGCCCGCCCAGTCCCTGGTGATCCGGCGACAGGGCGCCGTCGAGGTCGATGCCGTCGGCATGCGCTGCCCTCACCGAGGCGTCCAGGAGCTGGAGCTCCGCGTCGACGGCCGAGCGATTCTCCGGACGCACGAGCTCGCCCAGCTCCTCGAGCAGGGCGCGCAGGCGTCGCGCCACCTGGATGCTCGACGCGCCGTACTCCCGGATCTCGGTGAGCCCGAGCGCCAGGAAGTCCGGCCACGTCCGCACCGGCATGATCACACCGCTCGCCAGGGTCGCCGGCTCCGTCCTCCCGGCAAGGTGCTCGGTCGCCCCGACCAGTCGCAACGTCTCCCCGAGGTGGTCGAGCACCTGCACAGCGGTCGTCGGGTCGTTCACGGCGGGGGAGAGGGCACGGATCGCGATGTCGACCATCACGCGGATGGCGAAGGCCGGGTCCTGTTCGATGGTCCGCTCGGCTCCCAGGGCCATCAGGTTCGAGAGGCGTCGTGTGACCGCCACGGGCGGCGACGCCCCGTGGACCTCCAGGATGGCTGCGCCCACGGGCACGAAATCGCCCACGGTGTGCCGGAACACCAGCAGGCAGCCGTAGCGGCGGGCGAGCGCGCTCAGGCCGTCGATGTCGATCGCCTGGATGGTCCCGGACCGCGTGGACCGCAGGACGAACGTGGGTGCCGTCTGGGGTGCCCACGCTCCGCCAGCCACGAGGGCGAGGTCGCGACCATCGGCCTCGTCCATCCAGTCATCGAGGGCACGCCGTGCCCCGTGAGCCAACAGCTCCGCCACCGCCACGGGCCGCATGCGATGCAGGAACCGGTCGAAGTAGAGCAGGAACAACAGCAGGCCGATGGCGAGTCCCACGCCCGTGAGGCTCACGCTGATGTCGGGGACGGAGTCCGGCTGGATCCGGCGGATGACGGCGATGGAGAACATGAGCGTGCCCACCACCTCTGCCAGCACGAGCTTGAGGCGCCCATCGCGGAACCACAGGCGCATGTACCGCGGGGAGAAGATGCCAGTCGCCTGCTGCACGCCGAGCACCGTCACCGTGACCACGAAGCCGGTCAGCGAGACGGCCGCAGCGATCGTGGCCGAGACCACCGCTGTCGCCGTCTCCGGCGCGTACTGCAGCACCGCGAGATCACTCCGCGCGTCGACCCAGGCGAGGAGCTCGGCGAGGATGAGCCCACTGACGCCGGCGACCAGTGGTATCAGCCACAGGCTGTTCTTCACGTACTGGCGGACCCGGAAGCGGACGCCCCAGCTCATGGCGGGCCCTCGGTGCGATCGTCGTCGCTCGCGGCGTGGTGCCCCTCCATCGCACGCACCGCGAGCTCCACCGTACGGAAGAACTGCCCGTCGCCCACAGCCTCGAGCAGCCCGGTCTCGCGCGCGCGTTCGAGCACCGTGGCGTGCACATCCGCGAAGTGGACGGTCATGCCGCGGGCGTGGAGCTCCCCGACCAGCCCCTTCAGGACCTCCGCGCTCGTGACATCGAGGTCGTCCTGCCCCTCGGCGTCGAAGACGACCGCCCTGGGTGGTGGCGCCGCCTCGCTGATCATCGCCTTCACGCGGTCGCGCGCCGTCAGCGCGTTGGCGTAGTACAGCGGCGTGTCGAGCCGCACGATGAGCACGCCCGGCACGGCCTCGTTCTCGGGATGCCGTGTCAGGTCCGAATACGCTCCCTCCACGCCGGGCACCCGGCCGAGCGAGGAGATATGCGGGCGGCTCGAGCGGTAGATGACGAAGGCCAGCGACGCCAGGAGGCCGATCATCATCCCCTCCAGGACGTCGATGAAGAGGACACCCGCGAGCGCGAGGACCCCGAACCACACCTCCACCGGTGCCTGCCGTCGCAGGGTCAACAGCTTCCGCGCCGCCAGGATGTGCCAGACCGCGTGGATGATGAGCGCCGCCAGCACGGCTTCGGGCAGGCTGGTGAAGATCGGGGTCAGGAAGAGCAGGGTGACGATCGTCGCGGCCCACGCGACGAGGTTGGCGACCTGTGTGCGCGCACCCGCGCCCTCCTTGACGGCCGACCCGGACATGCCACCTGCGGCGAGCATCCCGCCGAACAGGCCGCTGCCGAGATTGACGAACGCGTGCGCGGTGAGCTCCTGGTCGGGATTCACCTCGTACCCGTGCTTCTCGGCGAACTCGCGGGCGACGCCAAGCGCCTCGCTGAATGCCACCAGGAGGACGCCGATGGCGGGGAGCACCATGGCCAGGGAGTCCTCGAGCGGGACCGCCGGCAGGGACGGGGACGGCAGGCCCTGGGGGAGGGAGCCGACGGTCTCCACGCCGCGTCCGGCGAGGTCGAGCACCGAGCTGAGCGCGATGGCCCCGAAGAGCACGACGAGGCCGGATGGCAGGTTCCTGCTCAGGCGCGGCAGCAGGAACAGCGCGGCCACCGCGATGGCGCCCACGGCGACCGTCGCGGGGTCAGCCTGGGGCAGCTCGCGGACGATCCCGACGAGCTTCTCCACGGTGTTTCCCTCGGGCTTCTCCACGCCGAACAGCTTGTTGAGCTGCCCGACCGCCACGAACACCGCGAGGCCGACGACGAAGCCGTCCATGACCGGCTTGGAGAGGAACTGGGTGATGAAGCCCAGCCGCGCGACGCCCGCCACGAGGAACACGAGGCCGGTGATGAGCACGAACGCCGAGGTGTAGGTCCAGTACGTCTGCGGGTCCGAGGTGGTCGCGAAGGCCGAGGCGACCAGCGCCGCTGCGACCGAGGAAGCCAAGAGCGCAGCGGTCGCGGACGTGCCGCCCACGCTCAGGTGCCGCGACGTCCCGAACAGCGCGTACACGAGCAGGGACGCCGTCAGCGTGTACAGGCCGGCCTGCGGCGGCAGGCCCGCGATGCCGGCGTATGCCATCCCCTCGGGGACGACGAGCCCCCACAAGGTCAGCCCCGCGATCACGTCGAACCGGAGCCATGATCGATCGTACTTGGGCAGCCACGAGAGGATGGGGACGAAGCGACTGACGTTCATCGCGGGATCCGCGGATCCTGGGAACAGCTCACTGCACACCCTCGCGATGCTGCGGGAGGTCGGCCTGCGCGGCAGGCACGAACCCGACGTGTCCTGGGCGCATGGAACAGCATCGTGGTCGGCACCCGCATCGCACCATCAGGGCGATGCCGTGGGCGTCGAGGCTAGTCCATGGTCGACGACCCGGCGAGCCGGAGCCCTGGGAACGGCTCCAGCAGTCCGATCTCGACCGCCCGGTCGACCGCCTCCCCCCGGCTCGAAACGCCGAGCTTGGTGTAGATCGACACGACCTGGGCCTTCACCGTGTGCCGCGATACGTAGAGGCGCGCGGCGATCTCCTCGAACTTGAGATGCGTGGAGAGCATGGGCAGCACCCGCAACTCCGCCGGTGTGAGCGTCGAGGGGCCGGCCAGCGTCCGGGCCGATTCGTCGGTTCTCCGGCGCAGCTCGGCGGCCTGCTCGGTGAGTACGCCGAGTGCGGGCCGATGGCGCAGGATGCCCTCCGCCTCGGCGAGGGCGCTCGCGGCGCCCGCCGGATCGCCGAGCGAGAGATAGGCCCGGGCCACCTCGAGGAGGCCCATGCCACTCGTCGAGGGCAGCGCGTACGTGGCCAGCGGCCGCACGATCTGTGCGTGCACCAGCTCCTCCTGTCCGCGAGCCTTGTCGCCGTGGTGGATGTAGGTGCGTGCCCCGACCGCATGCACCAAGATTGCCGACGCGGCCGCGTCGAAGTGCATGCGCTCGAAGCGGTCATGGCTCTCGCGCGCATATCGTGTCGCCGCGTCCCAATCGTGCGATGCCATCGCGAGGCTGGCCCTGAGCGCGAGGCCATAGAACCCGTAGGCGCCGTCGTCGGGAGCCGCATCGAGGGCGGCCGCGAGCACCGCATCCGCCGCGGCGGTCTCGCCACGCAGGACATGACCCATCGCCAGCGCTTCCAGCGCCAGGGTCCGCCACGGGCTCCCCGGCCCCTCGGCAGCGACAGCGGTCGTCGCGTTCGCCACGGCGTCATCAGGCCCGCCGCGCACCATCACCGACCGCAGCATCGCCCGCGCCGACTCGATCGACGCTGCCCCGTTGGCTGGTGGCTCGGCGGACGTCGAGCGCTCGACGAGGTCCGCCAGGTGGTCGGCAGCCTGGGGTCGGCCGCTCAGGGCATGGACCAGTGCCGCACCCACCGCCATGGACGGCCGCCGCTCGAACACCTCGTCGTCGAAGCTCCGCAGCCATCGCTCGAGCCGATCGCCATGCCCCACGAGGAACGTCCGCAACGTCGCCGCCTCGACCCGGCGCGCGGCTGCGTCCACATCGCCGCTCGCGATCGAGTGCTCGATGGCGAGCTCGGGCCGTCCCGCCGTCGCGTACCATTCCGCAGCTCGCCGGTGGAGCTCTCGCTCGACACCTGGCTCACGACGCTCGAGCTCGCCACGCAGGTGATCTTGGAGCAGGTGGTGATAGCGGTATGAGGTTGGGGGACCGGCGATCTTGGCGACGAGCAGGTTCGCGTGAGCGAGCCGCGACAGGCGGTCCGGTGCATCGGGCAGACCCGAGACGACCTGGCCTGCCCCTGGCTCCACCCCATCCAGGATCGACGTGCGCGTAAGCAGCACGATGTCGTCCTCGTCGACCGGTCCGAGCACGGAACGCAGGTACTCCGCGATGTAGCCATCGCGACCGGACACGTCGTCGGCCTGGACGACACCTGACATGGGTCGTCCGCGAACGAGGGCGGTGAGATAGATCGCCGCGGCCCATCCCTCGGTGCGCTCGGCGAGCGCCGCCGCCTGCTGGCGGTCCAGCCGGTAGCCGGTCCGAGCCGCGAGGGCCCCGGTCTCCTCTGCGTCGAACGCGAGTAGGTCAGGTCCGATCTCGAGCAGCTGCCGGTGGGCGCGAAGCCGCCCGAAGGGAAGGTCGGGCATCGTCCGCGAGGCCATGGCGATCTGGAACCCGGCGGGCAGCGCCTCCAGGAGCGTGGCGAGCGCATCGAGGCAGCCGCGGTCCACGAGACGGTGCACATCATCGAGGACGAGCAGCCCTGGGCGACGCCGCCGATGCAGCTCGGACGCCAGGCGGGGCACGGCCGTGGCCAGGATCCGCGACCCTCGTGCCGCGAGCGCGGTGGCGGTGGTGGGGTCGATTGGCCCGATCCGGTCGATCGCCGCGGCAAGGTACGCGATGAAGACGCTGGGCGAGTTGTCGGAATCGCCGAGCGTCAGCCAGGCGACATCACGCGTCTCCCGTGCCGCCCAGTCCGCGAGCAACACGGTCTTGCCGTATCCAGGCGGCGCGATGACGGCGACGGCGGACGGCCGCGGCTCGGCCATGAGCAGTCCCATGAGACGCTCCCGGGAGACGGTCGATGGGTGGGGCACGGGCAGGTGGAACTTGCCCTCCATCAGCGGGAACGACGGGCGGAAGCCGGGCTCCGTGCCGTCGTCCTGGTCGCCGATCCGCCCTCGGCGGCGTGACACCTCGGCCCGTGTGGCGATTCCGTCGCTCATCGCTCACCGTGCTGCATCACGAGACCCACACCATCGGCATCGGCGCCATCCTCCATAGGGTGCTCGAGCGTGCGCCACGGCCGGGAGGTCTCGGGAGATGATATCAGCGCGCGTTGGCATCAGGTCGCGCGTGGGCGTCCGACCAGACGCACCCGCGTGACGAGCCAGATGCGGTCAGCGATCGTCGGTATCCGTTCCCTCGAGTGCGGCTTCGACATCGTAGCCTGCGGCGAGTGCGATCCGCGAGGCCGCCGACACGACCCGGGGCGAGCCGACCGATCCGGCGACCGCGATGAGCGCTGCCAGCAGGTCATCGAGCGTGGCACCTGCTCGCATCGCTGCCTCCACGGCGGTCCCGTACGACGACTGCGGCGCATCGATGGGTACGAGCACGGCGACACCGATCAGCGACTCGGTCCGTTGGTCGAGCCGGAACACGCGTGCATCCCCGTTGGCGTCAGCCACCGCCGCGAGCAGAGTTCCGTCGCCGATCGCCAGACGCCGGAAGCCCTCCTCTGCGGACAACATGATCGTGCACCTCGCGGTCTTTGGTGAGCAGCCCGACTCGGCAACGCTGCCATTCAGACCCTCACCGACAATCGCCGCATCGCCCAGCCGGGGCGATGCGGCACCTCACCGACGGGACTTCACTTGCCTCGTCGGTCAGTCACCGCCTCGCGAGGCCGTCGCAGTCGCGAGCGTCCGGCAAGGAGGGTCAGGGATGCCAACGAATTCCGACGAGCCGCTGTCCACCGCCCCAGTGGTCGGTACTCCCGCTCGCGCGTACGCCCACGCCATGGTGCCGGGCACGGAACCCCTGGGCGATGGGGAGATGCGGGTCACCGTGCTGGGCAGCGGCGATCCCTGGATCAGACGAAGCCAGGCCTCGGGCTCGCTCCTGGTCGAGGTGGGCAACACGGACCGGGACTTCTTCTTCTTCGACCTCGGCTCGGGCGCCCTCGCCAACTTCAACGCCCTGGGCCTCCCCGTGGAGCACACGACCAAGGTCTTCCTGTCGCATCTGCATGCCGACCACATCGGCGACATCCCCGGCCTGCTGGGGAGCCTTGCCAAGGCAGGCAGGGTCGATCCGGTCGAGGTCTGGGGCGGTGGCAACGAGGATCCGGAGAAGGGCCTCACGGCCTTCTGTGACCACATGGGCAAGGCGCTGGCCTGGGATGCCGCGTCCGTCCGTGGGGTCCGGCCCACGACCGGCTTCCAGACGATCCCGCACGAGATCCCGTTCGATCGGCCGGACACGGTCTACGACCGCAACGGCGTGACCATCTCGAGCTTCCCGGCGATCCATGGGCTGAGCGGCGCGGTCGGCTACACCATCGCCTACGCCGGCCTGAAGGTGGTCTTCTCGGGCGACACGCGACCCTGTCGCCACGTGGTGGAGGCCGCGGCTGGTGCCGACCTGCTGATCCACGAGTGCTTCCAGTCCCCCGCGGTGTACGCGCGCGCCACAGGCCTGCCGCTCGAGACGGCCCTGAACATCACGCGGCTCGCCCACACGGTCCCCGAACAGATGGGCAGGATCCTCGATCTCACGCAGCCCCGGATGGGCGCGCTGTGGCACCTGGACCTGACACCGGGGGTCGACAGCGTGTTCGAGGAGCTCGGTGCCCACTACCAGGGGCCCGTGACCGTCACGCGGGACTTCACGGTGTTCGACGTCACCCGGGCCGCGGTCATCGCGCGCCAGACGACGGTGAACGATGCCGCGCCTCCGGTGCACGGTCCCTCGAAGTCCGACCCCGGGCTCGATCCTCGGCCAGCTCCCCCGGCCTGGTGGGCCGACGCGCTGCTCGACCTCTGATCGAGCTCGTCAGCCCTGGCTAGCCTGAGCTCGATGAACATCCTGGCAGGTACCCCCGGCCTCCGGGCCATCCGCACCTATGACCGGAGTTGGCTGGCGGTCGATGCCCTCGCCGGCCTCACGGTCTGGGCGCTGCTGGTGCCCCAGGCGCTGGCCTACGCGCAGCTGGGCGGCTTCGACCCCGTCGTCGGCCTGTACGCCTCGATGGGTGCGCTGCTGGGCTACGCATTGATGGGCGGTGTGCGCGAGATGAGCGTGGGGCCGGAGGCGACGATCGCCCTGCTCACCGCCTCGATCATCGCGCCGCTCGCGGAGGGCGACCCGAGCCGGTACCTCGCGCTGGGTGCCGGGGTCGCGCTGATGGCGGGCATCCTGCTGATGCTCGCGGGGATCGCGCGCCTCGGCTTCGTGACCCAGTACCTCTCCCGGCCACTGCTGGTGGGCTACGTGGCGGGGTCCGCGATCGTGATGATCGTGAGCCAGCTGGACAGCCTCATCGGCATCACGCTCGTGGCGCAGGACGACACGCTCGCGGAGCTGTCCGAGACGGTTCGACGCATCGGTGAGACCGACCCGACCACGCTGGGGGTGGGTCTCGGCGTGATCGCGGTCGTGCTCGTCGTGAAGCGCATCGACCGGCGTCTGCCGGCGTACCTCGTGGGCGTCCTGGTCGCGATCGTGGCCAGCGTGGCCCTGGGGCTCGCAGACAAGGGCGTGAAGGTCGTGGGCGACATCCCGCCGGGCCTGCCGGCGTTGGGTCTGCCGCACGTCTCCCTGGTCGACCTGCAGCTCCTGCTCGTGCCCGCCGCGGCCATCGGCCTCCTCATCTACGCCGACAGCGGTGTCACGGGCCAGGTCCTCGGCCGGCGAGGCGGCTACCGAGTCGACGGTGACGGGGAGTTCCTGGGCCTGGGCGCGGCGAACATCGGGGCGTCACTGACGGCCGGGTTCCCGGTCAACGGCAGCCAGTCGCGCAGCTTCACGGCCGCCGACATGGGCGCCCGTTCGCAGCTCGCGAGCATCGTGGCCATGGCGCTCGTGGTCGTGACCCTGCTGTTCCTGACCGGGCTGTTCGAGCCGCTGCCCAAGGCGGCCCTGGCGGGGGTGATCATCGTGGTCGCGGCCGGCCTGCTCGACCCTGCGGAGTTCCGGCGCCTGGCCACGGTCGCCCGGTCCGAAGCCGCGCTCGCGCTACTCGCGACGGTCATCGTGGTGGCGGTCGGCATGCTCGCGGGCGTGCTCCTCATCGCGCTGCTGTCGCTGCTGCTGGTCGCCCAGCGGGCCGCCCGGCCCCGGCGGGCGTTCCTGGTCCGGGTGCCCGGGACGGATTCCTACCGCGCCGCCGACTCGACGCCCGATGGTCGACCTGAGCCGGGCATGGTGCTCTACCGCTTCGACGGACCCCTGTTCTTCGCCAACGCCGAGGTGTTCCGCGAGGACGTCACCGAGGCTGTGACCTCCGCCGAGCCGCCCGCCCGCTGGGTGGTCCTGGACATGGAGAGCGTCGCGGACACGGACTCCACGGCGACCCAGATGCTCGTCGAGCTGCTCGGGGACCTGGGCGAACGCCACGTGACGGTCGCGTTCGCCCGGCTCAAGGCGCCCGTGGCGGCCTACCTCGAGGGGGCCGGCATCGCTGCCGTGACCGGATCCCAACGGGTGTATCTCGAGGTCGACGACGCGGTCGCGGCGTTCCGCGACACCCCACCCGCGGATCTGCCGGTCCGGCCAGAAGGGAGCGGCCACACATGACCGGACCACAGCCCGGCGCTGCCGCCCCGACGTCCCCGGGTGCGGCCCCGGGCGAGTCGCTCGTCCACCCGTACCTCCATGTGATCGCCGTCGCGCTCATCGGCGCGGTCTCGGTGCTGGCCTGGCTGATCGTGTTCGAGCTGGGCAACCGGCTGCTGTGGGAGAACGAGATCATCCTCGCGAACCCGTGGCTGTTCCCAGCAATCTGCCTGCCGTTCTCCCTGTTGGTCGGCCTCCTCGTGAAGCGCCGGCACGCGCCCACCAACCTCGACGAGTCGTTGATGGACAGCCTGGCCGGGGACGTCACGAAGATCGACTGGCGGGCGCTCCCGGTCAACATCGTGATGGCGTGGGCCTCGTTGTTCTCGGGGGCGGTGCTGGGCCCGGAGGGCGGCATCGGGGGCATCGGGTCGAAGATCGCGATCCTGTACGCCGACAAGGTCGGCATCCCGGTGCGGGAGCGATCTCGGCTCGTGTTCTCGACGCTCGCATCCGCCTACAACGGCCTGATCGCCAACCCCCTGTTCACGGGCCGCCAACTTGATCGGCGGGACGATCGGGTTCATCGTGTTCTACCTGGCCGGGAACACCGGTCTCTACGACTACCTCCATCTCACGGCCACCGATCGCATCGGGCCGCCGGAGCTGTTGGTCGTCGTACCGCTCGCCCTGGTCGGGCTCGGCCTGGCACTGGTCGCGGGCGCCCTGATGAAGATGGCCGCTACCGTCCTGGGCCGGTTCAAGGGGCGCGAGGTGGAGCGCGCGCTCATCGCCGGTCTCGTGTTCAGCGCCGTCGGGATGGTCGCGCCGATCCTGCTGTTCTCCGGGGAGACGCAGATCCAGGAGGTGGTGGCCGATCCCGCGAGGTACGGCCCGTGGCTGCTCGTGGCCATGGCGCTGGTCAAGCTCGCGCTGCTCGCCGTGGCGTTCAAGGGTGGGTTCCTGGGTGGGCCGACCTTTCCCGCGATCTTCGCCTCGACCTGCGTGGCGCTGGCCATCAGCCTGGTGCTCCCCGGCCTGCGGGTCGATGTGCTCATCGGCGCCGTGATGGCCGGGTTCCTGATGGTCCTCTTCCAGGCTCCCTTGATGGTCATCCTGCTGACGACGGTCATGCTCCAGGCGGCTCCGGACATGATCGCGCTCATCGTGCTCGCCGTCGCGACCGTGATGGTCGTGATGCCGGTCGTCCAGGCCATGGTGGCACGGCGACAGGCGGCAGGCGGCCACGTGAGCGAGGGTGATGCCTGAGCCGCCCGATCCCACGACGTCCCCTGCGCCGGACGAGGACCACCTCGGACGCGGGCGGTCTGACCTGGTGCCGGACGCCATCGAGGACGTCGCACAGGAGGTGGCCGACTCGGCGCGATCGCTCGGCGACGAGGCGTCGCAGAGGGCGCACGCGGTGCGTTCCGCGAGCGGCCAGGCCAAGGCCCAGGCGACCGGGCAGCTCGTGGCGCTCGGTCACGCTGCCCGCGAGGACGATCCCCGTCACTGGCGCGCGCTGACGGCCTGCGTCCTGGCCGCGGTCGCGGCGGCCATCGACCCGCCGATCCTCCAGGCCACCTCCTCAGGGGTCCAGGGTGCGCTGCGGGTCGCCCCGGAGACCGCCGCGGTGCTGGTCGGCGTCTACTACCTCATCCAGGCCGGCTGCATGGTCTTGGGTGGGGTGCTCGGCGACCGGTTCGGGATCCGACGCGTCCTCCTGATCGGTCTCGGGGGCATGCTCGCTTCGTCCCTGGTCGCCGCGTCCGCCTCGACCCTCCAGGTCCTGGTCGTCGGGAGCGTCGGGTTGAGCCTCTCGACGGCGCTGGTCGTCCCGTTGTCGCTCGCGGCCACCATGGGGACCTTCGGCCAGCGGGTGTTGCCGGTCGCGATCGCGCTCTACCTGACCATCCAGCTGCTCGCGAGCCTCGCGGCGCCGGGAGTGTCGCGGCTCCTCTTCGAAGGGTTCGGGCCCGGCGCGACGTTCGCACCGGCCATCCTCGCGACCATCCTCGCCGTCGTGGCCATCCGACGCTGGCTGCACACGACTCGGCCGGGCGAGCGGATGCCCGGGCTGGATGCCTTGTCGCTGGCCCTGTGGTCTGTGGGGATGCTGGCCCTGGTCTATGCCGTGATGGCTTTCGCCGGCGGCTGGGGCACCGACCATGTGACGGCCCTCATCCTGGGCGCCCTGAGCCTCGTGTGGGCGGTCGGGCGCCTCGCGCGGCACAGCTCGCGCCTCCACGTGCCCGACGTGCCCTACAGGGTGCTCGGCCTGACCCTGTTCACGGGTGGGGTCCTCGCGCTGGCGCAGTCGGGCTCGCTGCTCCAGCTCTCGAACTTCCTCAAGGGCGTCCAGGGATACGGGGACCTCGCGTCAGGCGTGGCCATGGGACCGTACGCGCTCGCGACCCTGGTCGCATCGCTGGCGGTCGGCGCGCTGATGACCCGACGCTTCCGGGGTGCCGACCTGGGGCTGGGCGTGTTCCGGCGGCCGATCACCGCGGGCCTCGTCCTCCTGGCCATCTCGCTGGTGATGCTCTGGACGCTGGAGCCGGACACCGGCTATCTCCTCATCGGCATCGCCCTGGCGATCCTGGGTGCCGGCGCCTCGATCGCGAATGTGCCCCGGACGGATCTCCTGTTCCGGGCGGTCCGGCCGGAGCGCGTGGGCATCGCGGCGGGGCTCAACGGGTCCGCCTTCCTGCTCGGTGGGGCGCTGGGCAACACCGCGGTCACCGCGATGATCGCCGTGTCGGGCGCGACGACGTGGGAGGCCCAGCTCGTGGCCGGCGGGCTGACCCCGGAGCAGGCGGCCGCGGCCTCCGAGGGCGCTCAGCGCGCCATCTTCCTGGCCACGGCGCACCCCTACCTTGAACCGTCCTACCTCGACGTGGCCAGCCAGGTGCCCGGCTGGGATGCCATCTTCACCGCGGGCTTCACGGACGCCATGCTCGTCCTCGCCGCGGTCACCACGGTGGCAGCGCTGGTCGCGTTCATCGGCCTGCGGGACCGTCGCTGACGGCACCTTCGTCCGAAGGTGGCGAGCCCTCGACGGGCGCGTCATCGACGGGCGCATCGGACGGGGTGGTCCCGATCACGCTCGAGTTCGCGGCCGCCACCGCCATGGCGATGGTGGGATACACGTGGTCCTCCCCCAGGATCGCCATGAGGCCGGTCCGCCGCAGCCGGTCGCGCACCGCGCCCTTGACCTGCGCCAGCAGCAGTTCGATCTCGCGGCGCCCAAGCTCTCCGTACAGCTCCGAGAGCAGGTCGGTCGCGGTCACGTCAAGGTCTCCGGTCGCCCCAAGGTCCAGGGCGACCGCGCGGACGGCGCCACGCTCCTCGACCAGGCGCAGGACCTGCGTGGTGGCCTCCTGGGCGTTGAAGTAGTAGAGCGGCGTGTCCAGGCGGACGGCAAGGACCTGCTCCAGCTGCTCCGCTTCCGGATGTCGCGCCACGTCGATGTACGTGTCCGTGCCCGGCATCCGGCCCAGTACGGCAAGCTCCGGCCGGCTGGCACGGTAGAGCAACGCGACGATGGAGAGCACCGCGGCGATGAGCAGGCCCGTCAGTGCGTCGGTGCTGACGACCCCGACGATCGCCACGATGGTGAGCACCAGGTCCCTGCGTCGCCAGTGGTAGTACCGCCGCACCTCCCGCGGGTCGACGAGGCCCAGCACGGACGTGATGACGATGGCCGCGAGAGTGGCCTGCGCGAGGTCGCGGAACAGCGGCGCGAGCGCGATGGCCGTGACCAGCATCAGCCCCGACACCATCAGCGACGAGAGCTGCGTGCGACTGCCTGCGGCCTCTGCCGTGGCGCTTTGGGACATGCTGGCATCGACCGCGAAGCCACCGAACAGGCCCGAGGCGATGTTCGAGGCCCCCACGGCCACCAGCTCCTGGTCCGCGTCGAGCCGGTAGTGGTGCCGCGCCGCGAACGCGCGCGCACCACCCAGCGATTCGCCCCCCGCGAGCACCACGAGTCCCGCGGCGCCCACCAGCAGGGACGTGATCTCCCCCAGGCCGATGCGGGGCAGGCCGGGCAGCGGGACCCCGGTGGCGACCTCGCCCACGACATCCACACCCTGGGACGACAACCCCAATGCGACCGAG
>WBZO01002436.1_pt1 | contig 21075 bp, 4 predicted proteins | sample 5204261 | NCBI WGS metagenome assembly WBZO01 (sample SAMN12412400, study PRJNA552823) | activated sludge metagenome | isolation source: activated sludge from anammox sidestream of wastewater treatment plant... | place: USA: North Carolina | collected 2017-09 | reverse complement strand
CGCGTGACAATGGCTTGCAGCAGCTCTTTGGTATTGAGCCGTCCCATCAGATTGGCGCTGGTTTCGTTCAACGCTTCCAGATACGCGCGATTCGATTGCAAGTCGAGATTGGCGTTTTCAAGTTCGTTGCGGCTCGTTTCCAAAGCGCGCGTACGGTCGGTCACGCGCTGTTCCAGTTCAGCTAGCGTTTGGCGCAGCCGCGTCGTCATGTTATTGAACGCGAGCGCCAAACCGGAAATCTCGGCGGGCCCCTCGACCTTGGCTTGGACGTTCAATTCGCCCGCCGTGATGCGCGTTGCCGTTTGCGTCAAACTTACGAGCTGCGCGGTCAAACGCCGCGCCAGATATAAACCGACCAAGCCCGCCAACAATGAAATCGCCAAAATAATAAACGCCGAAGAAATAACAATGCCAAGCACATTGCTGTACGCTTCCAGCCAGGGAAGTTCCGTCACAACCGCCCAATCGGGCGCGCCCAGCGCAGCCGTCGAAGCAACCACCGTATCATTCCGAATGCCCGTCCCCACATTGAGCGGATTTGGATTCAACGCACTCGCGCCGCTTACAAACGCGCGCACCGGAAAAAGATTTTGTACATTATTGCCATCCAATACGCGCGTCGTGTCTTGATACGCGACCAAATTTCCGGCGCGGTCCACGGCATAGGCAATCCCGGTTGCGCCCACTTGGAGATGAGCGATTAAATCCCAGACCGGCTTGAGATTCAATTCCGCCAAGAGCGCGCCCTGGACCGCGCCCGTCTCGTCTTTGATGGGCGTCGCCAGCAAAATCAACGGCTCTTTCATCGCAGAATCAATATACACAGAACCCAGCGCGCGTTCGCCGGCTTGCAACTGCGCCTTCATGGCGGGAGTCAAATGTTTCGCTAATTCCCGGATGGAAAGAAATGTGCGACTCGAAGAATCCGCGACCACCTGTCCGTCCAGCGTTAAAATCGCAAGTTGGCGAAACGACGGTTGAATGTTCAGCAGATTTTCGAGATTTTGCGTATTCTGCGCCCGATATTCCGGCGCTAGATGCGACAAGGTTGCCAACGTTTCGAGCGCGCCGAATTTATCTTGGAAAAATTCGCTGACTTGATGCGCGGCGCCCTGCGCGGCGGCGCGTAGATTTCCCGCGACGGCCTCTTGCTGCGTCCGCACATAGGATAACAGCACAAGCCCGCCGGACAGGATGCTCACAATCACGCTCAACGCGAAAAACGTTAGCGCGATGGTTGTACTCAGACTGCGCCGCGTTCTGACCGAATCAGGACTGGATTTCATGGCATAACTCTCATTTGCAATGCAATGAATAAAAACTTGTAGCTCGCTCGAAAATTTTTTACGCCGCGCCAAATCTTGGCTTTGCCGCGTCGCGCCCTCACGAATTGGACTTGTCGCGGCTCAGTTTGACCACCGCCCGCGCGCTGCCCGTCGAACGGCGCAATTCTTCGGTGGCAATCTGAAGTAATTTTTTGACGTCGGTGGTCGAATGGATGCGGCTCGTAATTTCTGCCGCGCGCTTTTCGCGTTCCGCGAGGCGCCGCGTTTCATCCAGCGCCACTTGCATTTGTCCCTGCAAACGCGCATTATCCAACACCAAACCCAATTTCTCGCCGACGTTATTCACAATCGCTTGCTGGTCTGGCGTCCATTCGCCCGCGGCGTCGTCGTAATCCATTTCAATCGTCCCAATCGTTTCACCGCGCACGACGATTGGCACTTGGATGCGTCTGCTCGCGCCATTCTCTGGCGCAGCGCCGCCATTGCCCGCGTCGGTTTGGGCGACGACAGAATGTTGTTCGCGCACCGCTTCCGCCACTAACGTGGTCGAAGCAAGCCGCGCATAATCTTGCCACCCTTCGCGCGTCAAACGCCGATTCAAAGCCGTGACCTGTTCCGTCGCCTGGCGCGCTTGAGCCGCCAAACGCTGCGTTTCCGCGAGCGCGTTCTGCGTCTGTTCAAACAACCGCCGATTTTGCAGCGCGGCAGAAACAAGATTGGCAATTTGCGAAGCCAATTGTTCGTCGAGCGCGTCAAAATGCGCCGGATGCGGACTGACGATGTTGAGCGTCCCAAGCGGCTCGTTATTGCCCGCAAACAGCGGCGTCACCAGCGTTGACCGCAAACCCTGAGAAACCATCGCCGCGCTATCCACATAATGCACCGCGCTCAAATCAGAGATATTCAAGAGCCGATTCTGCTGCAAGCTTTGTTGAATGAGCGTATTGTCGAGAGCCAAACCCACATTCACAAAATGCGCGGCGGTCGGGTCTTGGAGCGCATACAAGCGCACCAAACGCGGATTGTCGGTGAGCATGGCAAATGTGGCGTCGCTGTCGCGGAACAATTCGCGCGTTTTGCTTGCGGCAGTGGCATACAACTCGTTCATGTCTTGCACCCGATTCAAATCCGCGCTCAATTGATTCAAGATGCCCAAACGCTGCGCCTGATACGCCGTTTGACTCAACGCCGTTTGCGTCTGTTCAAACAAACGCGTATTTTGAATGCTCGCCGCGACCGTCGCGCTTAGCGTCATTAACAAATTGACGTCCGAGTCGTGAAATTTATTGGGCGCGACATCGGACAAGCCAATGACGCCATACACTTGGTCGCCCAACAAAATCGGCGCGCCCAAGAACGATTCGGTGACCTCGCCTTCGCCCACGACTGGGGCTTGTAGCTTTTCAATTTGCGCGCGCAAATCATTATTGACGACGAACGGCGCGCGCGTCTGAATCACATGCGACGTAAAACCGGGCCCAAGCGCGAACGGTTCGACCGGCAGGATTTTGTTGTCGCCGAGAAAAAAGGGAATCCGCACCATATTGCTCGCGGCGTCGTACAGCGCCACATACACGCTCGTCACGCCAAACACCGCCGGCAATTCGCGCCCCATTTCTATCAAGCGTTCGTCCAGCGGTTTGTCTTGGGTCAGAATAAAACCGACGCGATTCAAGACGGCGAGTTCAGCCAATTGTTGACGCGTCGCTTGCGCCAAGCGTTCGTTCTGAATTGCCGCCGAAACGCTGGGGGCAATGGTTTGAAGGAAACTAACGTCCGCGTCGGTAAAGAATCGTTCGCTATTCGCATAGAGCGCCAGCACGCCAAGCGGTTGGTCCGCCAACATAATCGGCACGGCGAGATAGGATTGCGTTTGGTCGCTGGTCTTGTCAATCCACGCGCCGCCGAGCTCTTGAAGACGCTGCGGCAAATTCTCGTTCACCAAAAGCGGCGCGCGCGTCTCCAACACATGCGCGATAAAACCCGAACGCCGCGGTCGCGGCGGAATTTCCAGCTCGACGCCATCTTCGATAAAAAACGGCATTTCAATTCGGTCCTGCGTTTCGTCGTACAACGCGATATACATATTCGGGGCCTTGAAAATGGCGGTCAATTCTTTGCCTGTGTCGCGCAAACGCATCTGAAAGGGTTGGTCCGCATTTAACCGTTCGCCGATGCGATTCAATACGACAAGTTCTTGGACGCGCCGCTGGGTAGCTTGCGCCAAGCGGAAATTGTCCAGCGCGACGCCAACATTAGTCGCAATCGTCGTCAACAGTTTTGTATCATTGGCGGTATAGGGGCGCTCCAGCGACACCCGTTGGACGGAAAGCGCGCCAACCACTTGGTCGCCATTCCGCAGCGGCACCGTCAACAGCGAATTTGGCGAGACGCCATCGCCCAAATCCACCGCGCCCATCGTCTTGAAATCTTGGTCGGTCGCGCGCGTCAACAAGAGCGATTCGCCGGTCGTAATGACTTGCGAAGTAAGCCCTTGGCCAAACGGCATGGGCGCGATTTCAATTTGTTTGCGGTCATCGAGCGCGTACGGAAATTCAATTTGTTGCGTCGCGCGATTATAGAGCGCGATATAACCAAAATCGGCGTCAAAAATTTTACTGATTTCCGCGCCGACTTGGTCCAGTACGCGGGCCGAATCCTCTGACTCGACGAGCAATTGGCTAATGGTATTTAACGCGCCCAATTCTTGGACGCGGACTTCGGCATCGGTGTACAATTGCGTATTATCCAACGCAATCGAAGCGAGTTGCGCGAAACGCTGTAAAATATCCGTCTCGGCTTTGCCGAATTTGCGCCCTTGCTCGGTATAAGCGAGACCGATAACGCCGACAGTCACATCATCCGCGCTGCCAACGCCTGCGCCGCGTTTCAATGGCACGGCGACGACGGCGCGCAGCGCGTCACGCCGCGAACCAGCCAAACGTCCTTCCCACGTTTGATAATCGTCAATCACCATCGGTTTGCCCGTTTGCCAAACTGTGCCAGCCAAACCGATGCCGCGCTGGGCGCGCGTCCCAATTAAATCGTCGTACAAACCCATGCCGACGCGCATTTCAATTTCTTGGTCGTTCGGCTGTTGAAAAAATACAAAACCGTGCTGCGCGCCCATGAGCGCGCCCGCGCGTTCCACCGTCGCTTGCAGCAAATCTTTTAAACTCTGCCGTTCAAAGAGCCCGGTGGAGGTGTCGCTCAAAGCCGAGAGATAGGCGCTGTTGGATTGCAGACTCTGATTCGCTTCCGACAATTCTTGGGTGCGTTCGGCGACGCGTCGTTCCAGCCCGACCAGCGTGTCTTGCAAACGCGCGGTCATGCCGTTGAACGCGTTGGCGAGCGCGCCGATTTCGTCGGTAGATTCCACCGGCGCGCGCGCCGCGAGATCGCCGGCTTGGACCTGATCCGCCGCCAAGGTCAAACGCCGAATGGGACGCGTCAAAAATTGCGCCAGCGCAAACGCGACAACAATCGCCGCGTCAATCGCCAAAATGCCCGCCAGAAGCGCCGCGCGCGCGCCTGCCTCTACTAGACCCAATGCCTCGGTCGGGTCCACCGTCGCAATCGTCCGCCACGCGGTGCTCCGCAGGTACGGTTCGGGCTGTTCATCGGAAACCCCGACGACGGCTTGGCCCGATACGCGCGGCGCGCCGCGATACGTCAAAGTCGGCAGCAATTGGCCAATGCCATCTTTAATTTGGGCGAATTCGTCGAATGAAAGCGAACGAAACGCGCCGTCCGAAGTAAGCACTTGGCCCTGGGGAAACAACAAATCAATTTTGCCCGATTCGCCAAAACTGTTATAGATGAGCGCGCGTTGTAACGCTGCCAAAGTGAAAATGCCATGCAAGACGCCGACGGCGCGCGTGCGGTCCGGCGCGTAAATGGGAATCGCAATCCGAATCCCATAGTCATTGAGCATCGGGTCCGCTTCGGGCTGGCCGATAAAAATGCCGCCGCGGCCGCCGTTGTACGCCGCTTGCCACCACCCATAATCGCGATAATTATATTCGGGCCGCCAACCGGTCGCGGCAATCATGGAACCGTAGGCGTCGGTCATGAACAATTCTTTGTTGCCCTGAAACACGTCGCCAAACTGACGCAAGCCGGCTGACAAATCATTATTCAGGATGCCTTGAATCAAAGCGTCTTGCGGCGCGGCGCTCGCCCAGCGCGCGCTATTGGCTTGCAACTGCGTTTGGCGTTCCGCTTCATTGGCAGGATAGCGGTCTGTCGCCGCCATCACATCTGCTTGAATACGTTTGTTCAGCGACATGGTTGAGAGCCGGTCTATATTGCGATCCATCGTAATGCCGACCGCCAGCGCCGCCGCTTGCGCGCGTGTCTGCAAATCGCGCGCCGCGTTTTCGGTCAGCGCCGTACGAATCGCCAGCGTCGCCACAAATGTCACACTGCCGACCGACAGCAACGCGAGGACGACGAATGCCAAAAGCAATTTGATACGCAGCGGATACGATTTGAAATTCAGCAGGACAAAGACTGCCAAAAAAAGCATGAGCGCAACCGAAAGCAAGGCGCCGGGCACCGCCGACGGGTCGAGCGCAGTCCGCGAAGGCGCGCCAAAAATATCCAGCGCAATCGCCGCCAAGCCCGCAAACACACCCGCCACGATAAACCATTGGGCGCGCGCGGGCGGCAGCGCCAACGTCGCCACAAACAACGTCGTCGTGCCAACGGTAATGCCAATGAGCATCCCGCGTCCGGCGATAAAGAGCGACACCAAAGGCAGGGCAAGCATCATGCAGAGCAAACCCAACTGCACGCCCCAATCGAATCGTCCGCGCGCCATGAGCGCGATGCCAACCAACCAACCGATCACCGGCACGGCAAACAACAGCACGGCTTGATTCCACCACCCGCCCGTGACATTGACGGAAACGAAAAGGACGAGGACAAGGGCTGCCGCAAAAATGCCCAACGTGAACAACACGGCATACCAGGCATGACGCCGATTCGGCGCGGTTTCGCCAAAAGTTCGAGTACTTGGATTCATACGCTTTACGCCTCAATCATTGCCGTTCGTTCCATTATCCTTTAGGTTAAGCCGCACAATCGCGCGCTTGCTGCCGGTCGTGCGCTGCAATTCTTCCGCCGCCGCTTTGAGTACAAGTTCAATGTCCGGCGCCGCATACAGGCGATCCGTAATTTCGGCGATGCGTTTTTCGCGTTCCGCCGTGCGCCGGGTCTGTTGCAGCGCCGTTTGCGTGGATTCGTACAACTGCGCGTTATCGAGCGCAACCGCCGCCAGTTCGGCAAAGCGTTTCACGGCTTCCACCTCTGCCGGCGTGAACACGCGCTCTTTTTCCACCGATGCCAGACCCAACACGCCGACCGTTTCATCGCCGGATTTAAGCGGCACGCCGACCACCGCGTGCAATACATCGCGGCCCGCCGTATGCAAACGACCTTGCCAGGTCTGGTAATCATCCACCACCAGCGGTTCCGAATTTTGCCAAACGGTTCCCGCCAAACCTTGACCGGGCTTGGCTAGCGCGCCGACGAGTTCGTGATACAAACCGATTCCGACGCGCATCCGCAACGCTTTGCCATTCGGTTCAACCAGATGCACATAGCCGTGTTCGGTCCCAATCAATTCGCCCGCGCGCGCGATAATGTTTTGCAAGAGCTCTTCCAAGTCGAGGCGGCGCATGAGGCCGAGCGTCGTATCATGCAGCGCGGTCAAGTACGCATTTTGCTGCCGCATCGTTTCTTCGGCGCGTTTGCGTTCCGTAATGTCGAGGTTCGTACCAAACGTTCTAATTGTTTTACCGGTTGCATCTTGGACCACACGGATGCGCGCAGTCACATTGCCGACAGCGCCGTCGCCAAACAAGGCGCGATAATCCAATTCATGTTCATAGTGCGGGTCGGTCGTCCGCACTGCTGCCCTGCCGGCGGCAACGACTAGCGACGCATCGTCGGGATGGACAAAACGACGGATAAATTCGCGCGCGGACACGGCGTAACCGCCCGGCTCGGGTTCACTCATCCGCAGCATCGCGTAAAATTCCGGCGTGAGCGTGAACAAATCTTGCGCCACGTCATATTCCCAACTGCCCAGATGCGTAATCCGCATGGCTTCGGACAATTGCGCCTGACTCGTTTCCAATGCCGCTTCCGCCTCGCGGCGCTGCATGTATTGCGCGATTTGACGCCCCACCCCAGTCATGGTCACAATCGTCAGGTCGTCCATGGACTGGAAATGGTCGCTGAAAAAGACTGCGGCGCCATACATTTTGTCTTCGCTGGCGAGAGGGAAACCAAAAGCGCTGATCAAGCCCACCGCCCGCGCCATTTCGGATTGGCGCAAACGCTCATCCGTCAAAACATCCGCCGACCAAATCGGTTTTCGTTCCGACCAGATTGCGCCGACAAATCCTTCGCCATAGCCAAAGGTCATGCCAACCGTATCTTGGATAAATGTCTGAATTTTTGGCGCCGCGCTGCCCCAAACTTGGCGCAGGGTCAATTTTTGGGCGACCTCATCCACCACCCAATACTCACCGACTTCCCAATGCAGCGCGCCGCAAATCATTTCCAGCAGTTGACTCGATACCTTATCAAATGCCGTCGCGCCCGCCAAGAGCTGCGCGGTTTCGTATTGCAAATTCAAGCGGTCGCGCGTGCGTTGCATCTGCACCAACGCGTCTTGGGTTTGCAGCAAAGCGACCTGCGTCTGTTCAAACAACGCGCGATTGTCCAATACGGTGGCGGCTTGCGCCATGATAGAACGGAGAATGCGGCGCTCGCGCGGCGTGAATGGATGCGGCGCGGACCAATTTTGGCTCAACACTCCAATCCAGCGCCCGCCAATCTTGAGCGGCAGCAGCGCGCCGGCTTTAATGCCGCGCCGCGCATAAACCGCTTTGGCGCCCGCGCTAACATTTGGCGCGGTTTCAAAATCGTCAAAGACATACGGTTCGTTGGCTTGTTCCATCCAAGAACGGTCGCCCAAAAGATTTTCGGCTGGAAAGCGCGAACCAATAGCAGAAGCATGACTCGCCTCGCGGGGCCACAGCGCGACCAATTCCAACTCGTGCGGTTCGCCCTGCTCGTCCAGATGCACGCGCAGCAAAGAAGCAGTCGCCGCGCCCATCACAATGGCGGGCCCCGCCGCCGCTTCTAACGCTTCCTGCAAAGTCGCCGCCGCATTCAAACGCGTGCCGACTTCGTACAACGTCTGCGTTTCGGCGAGCGCCTCTTGCGTTTGGTCAAACAATTGCCGATTGTCCAACACCGTCGCCGCCTGCGCCATGACCGCGCGATACAAACGCGCGTCGCGGTCAGAAAACGTATGCGGTTCGGGCCAACTTAGGATGTGCAGCGCCACCCAACGCGTGCCGGCGCGCATTGGCAAGAGCGCCGTCGCGCGGACTTGGGAGTAACGATACAACGCGCGCGCATTTTCATCCACCCGCGGGTCAACCTCAATGTCAGCAATCAACACCGGCTCGCCCGGGTTTTCAATCCAGTGATTGGACAATGGCACCTCGTTCAAATTGAAACGCATATTGTCCATCGTCGGCAGGTCCGTCCGGCTCATCCACGTTGCTACAACCGTTCCCCATTCCGGACGTCCTTGCGCGTCGCTCGCGAGCAACATCAATGTCGCGCGGTCCGCGCCGCTTTCGATTCCGATTTCGGAAGCCGCCCGCATCGCTTCCGACAGCGTCGTCGCCGCATTGAGCTGCGCGCCCGTCTGATAAAGCGCTTGCGATTCCGCGAGCGCCGTCTGCGTCTGTTCCAGCAAAAGCCGATTGTTCAAGACCAACGCCATTTGGCTCGCCAAGCCCCGATAAATGCGCCGTTCCTGTTCGGTGAACGTATGCGGCTCGCCCCAGCCAATCGTGACCACGCCCAGAATGCGCTGCTCGACCCGCAGCGGCATAAAGACAATGCTGTGCGTCCCCGCCGCAAGCAATACCTTGCGCGTCTCTTGGTCCAACGTCGAGGTATCTATATCCTCAACCCAAATCAAGTCGTCCAAATTCGACAACAACGCGCGGGCAAGCGGATATTCTTGGACCGGGAAACGCAAGGGCCCAATGACCGGCGCCTCTTGCCCGGACGGCAAAAGACTCACCACCAGATGCCCTGCGGCAGCCGCGCCTTGCGCATCGTATTCGAGCAGCAAGAGTTGGGCGGAACCTGCGCCGCGCTCGAATGCCGGCTGCGCCGCCACGCGTACCAATTCTTGCAGTGAATCCACTTGATTGAGATGGCTGCCCGTGCGATACAAAATTTCCGTTTCATTCAACGCCGTCTGCGTTTCCTGAAACAGTTTGACGTTTTCCAGCAAGACGCTGGCTTGATTCGCCAAACTACTGGCGAGACGAATTTCGTCTGGCGTGAATTGACGCTCGGCGCGGCGAGCGCCCAATTCAATCGCGCCCACGAATTGATTTTGGCGCAGCAAAGGCAGACGCAGCACAGTTTGCCAGCGTCCGCGCTCCAAATCCTGCCGCAACTCGGGCGACAAATGCGGGTCGGAGCGTTGAATCGTTTCCGCCTTGCCTTGCATCAAATCGTCTTGCAGCCCCGGATAATGCTCTGCCGTAAAACGCGTTTCCTTTGGCGCGTCCGCCATCGGTTCGGGGTCATGGTCGTACAGCGTCGTCATGGCGCGCGCCGCGGCATCCCATTCCGTCACCGCGACCGTATCCACATCCAACGCGGACGCAAATTGAGACGTGAGCTGTTGCAGCAATGCGTCGAGGTCCACCTGCTGCGCCAACGTTTGCATCGAATCGTGCAAAATCGTCACCTGGCGCAACCGTCTTTCGGATTCGTCAAAGAGCTGGGCGCGTTCCACCGCCACGCCAATTTGGTCGGCGATGGTTTGCAGCAATCTCGATTCCGCCTCGCCGTACTGATTGGGCGTATAGCTTTCGATAGCCATGACGCCAATCCGTTTTTCGCCGCTGCGAAGCGGCACGCCCAACCACGTGCGAACCTGCATCTCACTGCCAAAGGTGACGCCTTCGTTCGGATTTTCCGTACTCGACAAATCGGGAATGAGTAGCGCCGCGTCGCCGGTAATGACGCGGCCCGACAAGGTTTCTCGAAGCGGCGCGCGTTCGGGCGAATACTCGACGCCGCGGTCAATGCTCAAACGGAAATCCAACTCGTCCGTTTCTGGCACATAGAGCGCCATCAAAAAGGCATCGGGCTTTAAGAGCTCGGCAATTTCACGATAAATTTCGCGCGCCATTTCGTCAAAGGAAGCGGGCGTGGTCACGGCGCGCGCGATGCGATTCAACATCGCAAACCGGTCGGCGGCTTGCTGCGTCCCTTGGAAAAGTTGCGCGTTCTCTAACGCCGCCGCCATCTGATTGGCAACGCTGACGAGCAGCGCTTCTTGCGGCGCGCCGTACGCGTCAAACGCGTACGATTGCGCGGAAATAATTCCGCGCACGCGATTGCCAAAACGCAGCGGCGCAAACAAGAGCGATGCCGAAGGTTTACTCGAACCAAAGATATTTGCCGTTCTTTGACATTCCGCTTCCCAATCCGAACGCGTCCGATTCAGGATAAAGGGCCGATTGGACTCGACAATACTTTCAAGGCGCGGAGACAATGGCGCCGGGTCGCTCCGCGCGGGATACTGTTCGCCCAAATCGTACAACCCCGGACGCGTAACCGTGTGCGACGCTTCATCATAGAACCATACGACAAACGCTTCCGCTTTCATCAAGCGCGCCAGCTGTTTGTACACTTTGGCAAACAATTTATCCTGGTCGAGTTCGCCCGAAATCTCGCGCGCGAGTTCATTAATGATCGCCGTCTCTTGGGCGCGCTGCTGCGTCGCCTCAAAGAGCCGCGCATTTTGCAGCGCCACGACCATGTGGTTGGCGATCCCTTCCATCAATATCGTATGCCGTTCCGTATAAGCGTTGAGCGTATAGCTTTGCGCCGAAATACAACCGACGATTTCATTGCCGCGCCGCATCGGCACGTACATGAGCGACGCGGACGCTTTGTTGACATTGCCGATGCCGGTTTCGGCGCTCATACGCGTCTGCATGTCGTCAATCTCTGCCGGCGTTCGATTCACCAACAGCGGTTTGCCGCTTTCAATCACAGTGCGTAGATTCGCGCGCACCGTGCGTATCGTGGTAGAGCTGGTATGCACCTGCCCGTCGTCATACACATACGGATAGGAGGCGGAATCGCTCGCGCGGTCATACAGCATGACAAAAAACGCGTCGGTGGGCATGATGTTGGAAACTTGCTCGCGCACGCTCTCGTACAAGCGGTCCAGCGTGAGCTCTTGTGCAATGACATTCGCGATTTCATTCAACGCGCTCATTTCTTGGGCGCGCTGCTGCGCTTGCTCCAGCAAACGCGCGTTTTCGACGGCGAGCGCCATCTGTTCCACTACGCTTGACGCCAAGGCCACGTCATTGTCACTCCACGTGTGCGGCTGATTTACGTCAAACAAATCTACAGCGCCAATCACTTGACCGCGCAGGGTGACTGGCACACTCAATGCGTTGCCAGAGACGCTGCCGTTGCCGCCTTCACTCAAAACGGATCCGGCTTCGGACATTTGGATGAATGCATCTTGAGTGTGAGAATAGACCAGTTGTTTGGCAAGCGCATCATCCGCCCACGCCTCGCGCACAAATCCGCGTTGGGCGCGTTCCAATTCCTGCAAATTCGATTGTGCTTGAGAAAACAGCTGTGCATTTTCGATCGCGTGAGCTAGATTGTCCGCGCTTAGAGCCAATATAGTAAGGTCTGCCGTTGTAAATTTTTCACGCGTCGCTGAATGGAACGTTAAAAAGCCGAACACTTGGCCGCGCGCCACAAGCCGCAGAATTATTGTTTGCGCCAGCGTCGGAAGCAATGGTTGAGCAAACGACGCGCCGCGCCAAGTTCCATCCACCAAGACAAGCGGTTCAGTTTGATTGGTCGCGCGGCTCAAAGGGGAATCGGTATCGAGGCGCAGTTTATAGCTCCGCTGCAACAGCTGAGCCCCCGCTTCGCCCGAACCTGCGCGCAAGATTGCCCAAGTTTGAAAGTCATCCACCAAATAAATACCGGCAAAAGCGAGCTGCAAATTTTCTTGCAGAAAACGCACTGACGCCGACAGCAATTCGTTAAGATCGCGTAGGGCGCTGGTGACTCGCGCCAATTCTGCGACAAATTGGAGTTGTTCTTGGCGACGCTGTATCGCCGCGCGCAATTCGCGTTCTCTTTCAATTTGTCGTTCCACCGCAGCGTACAAACTGCGCTGCATCCGTTCCTGTTCGCGCAAAATTTCGGTGCGGCGCGCATTTTCGAATTCTGCCACAAACCCACGACGATAGGTAATCAAACGCGGCATGAGGTCAGCATCAACTTGCATCCCCATTTCAAAGAGCGCATCCGCAATCGCAAACGCGCCTTGCGGGCCCAAACCATGCTGCACCCACGCGAGCATTTGTTCTCGCATCTCCACCGCACTGAGCCGTTCATTCAGCGCCGCCAAGAATTGCTCGACGATTTCTTCGGCCAGCGCGGGCATCTGCCGCATTGAAGAAAAGGGACCAATCGCTTCGAGAAAGTTTGTCCGCATTTCTTGAACGACCCGCTCGCACAGACGCGGCGTCTCGGCGCGCAAACGCTCCAGCGCGTCGCGCATCTTCGCTGTGACAGACACTTGATTGTCAGTAGGTAAATCCATTGTCGTCATGCCAATCTCCCGTGCCACGCGCGCGACCATATTTTGGCAGCGCGTGACTGGCGTATTTCGGGCAAACTATCCGCCACACAAATACGCGCGTTACGGTTTTTCTACAACTGTTTCCACTGCGGCGTCATCGCGCCCTCCGTTTGAACGCCCAATGTCACCCACATTTTGCTGCCGGACGCAACCCAGTCGTACGTTGCGCGTATGACGAGTTCCAGCTCTTGAAATTGCAAAAAATTGCTTCTCTGCCATCTCCCCCTCAGGATTGTTGTGGCGAAGCATTCGCAGCGCCGTTTGCGTAATAATTAGCCGTTCCGCGAATGCTGTGCTGCCAGTTCATCGCAGCCCCTATACCCCACGAATTGAATCGGAATTTGCTCTAGTGCGGCTCAGGCATTAGAGCAAATTCCGATTTCGTTTGAGGTTTGGAATCGAGACTTTGGTCGGTTAATGTACTAACCCGCTAAAGCGTCGAGTCCAAACCATAAATCATTTAGGAATTCGCTCTAGAGCATTGAACGGTTACGGTTTCTCTACATACACTCCGTAAAATTCCAAACCTACGCCTTCGCGGTCGGCTTCGGAAATATAATCTTTTAAATTCAACCACTCGGTGATGGGGCGAAACCCGCGCGCATCGGGCTGCCACGGTTTTACCAATTCGCGCGCCCTTTCTTCCGGCACGAGATGCATGGGGGAACCCATTTGATCAAACATGCCGAGAAACTGCCCCCATTGCGGCGTCATCGCGCCCGCCGCCTGCGTTTCCCATGTAATCCACATTTTGCTGCCGGGCGCCGCCCAGTCATAGGTCGCCTGCATAAGATGTCGAATTTCTTGGTCGGACAAAAAGACGGTGATGCCGTTCAAGCCAATCGCCACTCGCCGATTATCGCCAAATATTTCGGGAATAACTGGCGAGGCCAAAATGGAATCAATGTCGCGAACGTCGGCTTCCAGAAAACGGACGTTGGGGTTATCACCTAAAATTTCCATTCCGTAACTCGCGACCACCGGGTCATTGTCCACATAAATTACTTTGGCATCTGGCAGAGTGGAATGAATATGTTCGACAGTGGGCAGCCCTGACGCAAAATCGAGAAACTGAGTGAACCCTTGAGCCGAAAGTTCCTGCGCCGCGTCATGCAAAAACAAACGCAGCAAGCGGACCCATTTTTTTGTCGAAGGCACGAGCGAGAACATGTATTCTGCGGCTTGGCGGTCGGCTTCGAAATTGTGCGAGCCGCCGAGCGAATAGTCATACACGCGCGCAGCATTGGGAACATTTATATCCATGGGTTGTTTCTCTGACATTTTACCCTCCGAGGTAGTTGATGTTGCCATGGCGCACCCGGTCGAGTGCGCGGGCATAGTTGAGGGATAGAGATTTAGCGCGCGCCTGTTTCCCTCAACAAGCGCGCGGTACGGACACTAGCTGTGTCCATTGCCCCCGTTCGTTTGCTTTTCGGGGTTGCCCATACGGACGACGGCGTGAGACGCGCCCAACGCGTGACTGAGTTCGCGCGCCGTCGTCTGCAAAATTTGTTCAAGGTCGAGCGAACGCGCCATGTGCGCGCCAATCTCGCGCGTCAATTGTTCACGCCGTGCGCGCTCTTTGGTGTGGTCAAACAAACGCTGTTTTTCAATCGCGTTCGCCATCTGGCTTGCAATCGTTTCCGCCAGGGTCACATCTTGCGGCAAAAAAGAACGGGTGGGATCATTCATATCCAGACCCACCGTGCCAATCACCTGACCGCCGGACAAGAGCGGCACAATCATCAAACTATACGTATTGAATTGCCGCATCAAACCGTGAATGGGTTCGGTCAGCGGGTCGGTCTGTGCGTTGTCAATGACCAACGACTGGCGGGTTTCCAAAACGCGCTGCGTGGACGGATTGTTGGCGATGGGAATCTGCACGCCGACCGTATTGGGTTGGTCGGGCTGCAACGTCGCGCTCGCGACAACCACCAAAGCGGTCCGGTCAGGTACATAGAGCGCGATGCCGCAATTGCGCGCCTGGAACACCGCCACCATTTCGCGCGCCATCGTGTCGAGCGTGTCCGCCAATTCCGTTCCGGCGGCGGCAGTTTGCGTCACGCGGTTCAACACCGCCAATTCACGATTGCGCCGCACCAGCGCTTCTTGTTCTTGGCGCCGCGTGATGGCGTTGGCAATTTCCGGCGCCAGCGAAAACAACAATTCCATTTCGTCGGGCGTGTACGAATGTTTACCTTCATAACTTTGCACCGCAAACATGCCAAACGTTTCCGCCCCGCGTTTGAGCGGCACGCCCAGCCATTCAAACGAGAGATTGCCGTTCATTTCCACTTCGCCGCGGTCAATCATGGCGCGAATCGTCGGCGCATCGCCAAAGAGGGGAAGGCCCTGCCGGATGACCCACGCGGTGATGCGTTTGCCCGCCGGCAGCATTCTGCCTGCTTCAGCGGGCAGCGGGTCCACTTCATCCTTGAAATATACAAATTCGAGCGTGTCATCGGCGGGATGATGCAGCGCGACGTACATATTCGGCGCATAGACCAATTCCGCAAGCAACCCATGCAGCGTTTGATAAAAATCGGCATCGGCGGCGGATGTATTGACCGCGTCGGCGATGCGGAACAAGGCGCTCTGCACCTGTTCGGCGCGCGTGCGCTGCACTACTTCGCGCTGTGTCGCTTCCAACAAACGCTGCTTTTCGAGCGCGTTCGCCATCTGTGACGCCATCGTTTCCGCCACGCGAATTTCATCCGCGCTAAAGGTGCGCCCCGCTTCTGTCGTATCCAAACCAATTGTGCCAATGACTTGGTCGCCGGACAATAACGGAATAATCGCGAGACAGGTCGTCTGCCGGTCGCGCATCCGTTCATGAATCGTTTCCGTCAGCGGGTCATTTTGCGGGTCGCTAATGACCAGCGATTTTTTTGTTTCAATGACATATTCGGACGACAAATTGCCCTTGACCGGAATGACAATGCCGACCGAGTGTTGTTCGTGTTCTTGCGCCAACGCATCGGCGACGACGACAAGGTCGGTGCGTTCGGAATTCAACAAGGCGATGCCGCAATTGCGCGCGCGGAACGTCTCGACCAATTCGCGCGCCATTTGCGCTAACGAGTCTTCGATAGGTTCGTTTGACATCATCGCGCTCGCGACGCGATTCAACGATTCCAATTCGAGATTGCGTTGGCGCGCTTGGGCTTCGGCGCGCGTACGTTCGCCCAATTCTTGTTGCAAGGAATTGTACAAACGCGCGTTCTCGAGCGCGGTAGAAATCGAAAGCGCAACGCGTTCAGCCAAATCCAGGTCGCTTGGCGTAATGTCGCGTTGAGTTTGCCAATCAATGCCGAGCGTGCCGATAATGTCTTCGCGCGCAAACAGCGGCGCAATGAGAATCGAAGCCGTTCGACGCATAGCCATCAATTCGTGAATCGCCGCCAAACGCTGGTCATGTTGCACGTCCGCAAAAGCCGCGGGCCGCCGCGTTTGCATAACAATTTCGGTGGACGGATTTCCCGTCACCGGAATTTCATAACCGATGACGGAAGGATTGCCTTGCGGATGACGCTCTGCCACAACCATCAAACTTGACTTGTCTTGGCTGAGCAGCGCAATCCCTGCCTGGTCCGCGCCAAAATAGTTCGCGAGCTCTTCACAGATTTCGCCCAACGCGCGGTCCACGTCGAAACTGACCGCGTGCGCCGTAACGCGATTGACCAACTCGGTTTGACGCAATTGCAGCGCGAGCGCTTGTTCCGCGCGGGCGCGTTCCGTTAATTCGATTTGCGCCGATTCATACAAACGCGCATTGTCGAGCGCAATCGCCGCGAGCTGCGCGAACCGTTCCAACGCCTGGACTTCTTGGTCGCCAAATTTCTGTTCCGGGTCGAGATACGCCAGACCGATGACGCCAATCACTTCGCTGCCCGAACGCAGCGGCACTCCGACGACGCCGCGCAAAATATCGCGGCTGGCATCTTGCAGGCGTCCGCCATAATTCCGATAATCGTCCACCACAATCGGCTCGTTGCGCGCCCACACTTCGCCCGCGAGCCCGACGCCCGGCTGCGCGCGGCGGCCGACGAATCCTTCATACGCGCCCACGCCAACGCGCATTTCCATTTCGTCCGCGCCCGGCTCGCGCAAAAACACATAGCCATTTTCCGTACCGACCAATTGACCGGCGCGCGCCACAATATCCTGCAACACCGCATTAACATCCAAACGCTGCATCAAACCGACCGAAACGTTTTGCAGCGCATTCAAATACATATTCTGGCGATTGATTTGTTCTTGGCGCAATTGTTCTTCGGTAATGTCCCAGAACATGGTTTGGATGCCGTCAATCTCGCCCGCCAAGTTGCGAATGGGCGATTTAATTACGCGCACGATGATATTCTTGCCGTCGCCGCGCCGATGCGGTTCGATCGTTTCAAGCGTTTCTCCGTCGCGCAGCACCCGCAAATCATCCTGCCAATATTTCTCGGCGTGTTCGCGCGGATGAAAATCAAAATCGGTCTTGCCATAGAGCGCTTCCGGCGTCATTAACGTATCTTCGAAATAGCGCGCATTGCCAAACACTACGCGTCCTTCGCGGTCTTTGCGCGTCAACGCTTGCGGGATGACATCCACCAACGAGCGATATAGCTCTTCGCGTTCGCGAATGGCTTGCTCTGCTTTTTTCGTCGCGGTAATTTCGGTGCTGACGCCCGTGACCACAAATTCGGTTTCGCTCTGGCGATGAATGCGCGCCTCTTCTGACATCCAATGAACGTCGCCGTTGGCGTCATAAAAACGAAATTCTTGCGTATAACGATCCAACCCTTCGCGGAACGCGCGCGCGCTGCGCTGATTCATCAGCTCTTTGTCTTGAGCGTCCCATGTGGCGTACCACGCGTCGTTAAAAGATTGCCCCGGTTCCATCCTGATTGGCGCCAACTGCCGAATCGCATCGGGATTCGCGTACTCGGTTTTCCAGCGATAGCCATACGCTTCTTGCGTTTCATCGTCGAGTTTCGTAACGCGCGCCGACCAAAAAGCGGCATGCGCGTCCTGCGTCACGCGCTGCACCAACGATTCCGCGCGGCGAATGTCGCTAATATCGTGAAAGAACCAGACGCGCGCGAGATATGAACCATCGGGCGCGGTCACGGGCGCGCTGTAACGCTCAAACACGCGTCCGTCGCGGAATTCCACCGTATCGCGGCTGGCGCTGTTTCGATCCGCATAGATTTCAGCGCTGCGCTTGGCCCAATCTTCCGGGTCCATCAAATTGTCATGCATGGCTTGACGCACCGCTTGAACGGAATCCGTCGCCATCACCTCTTCGGGAATGCCCCACATTTCGGCAAAGCGCCGATTGGCAGAGAGAATCTGTTCGTCCGCGCCGACGACCAAAATACCGTCCGGCGAAATCTGGAATTGCGCCGCAATCAATGCCGTCTGGAACGCTTCCCGTTCTTGCGTGCGCTTGCGCTCGGTAATATCTTCCGAAATGCCGAGCAAATATACCGGTTTGCCGTCTGCGCCCTTTACCGGCACTTTGGCGGTCCGCAGCCAACGCGTCGTACCGTCCGCAGCTTGAATCGGTTCTTCGGGAATAATGAGCGTCTGCCCGCTGTTGAGGGTCTCGCGGTCTTTGGCGACGAAAAAGTCGGCTTCTTCGGTTGGGAAAAAGTCATAATCACTTTTGCCCAAAAGTTCTTGGCGCGCATGGCCCGTAATTTCTTCGCCGGTCTTGTTCCAACGCACAAAGCGTAAATTTTGCGCGTCCTTGACAAACAACATCGTCGGCAAGTTTTCGATAATCGAATCCAGAAATTGCTCGGTACTTTGCCGCTGCGCCAACTCGTGTTGCGACGCGTCCAAGAGCTGGGCATTGTCCAACGCCAACGCCGCCAACGCCGCAAACCGCTTTAGCACATCCACTTCGGTGGGGCCAAATTTTTTGTCCGCGTCCAAATGCGCCAGACCGATAACGCCAATCACCTGCGCGCCGGATTGGAGCGGCACTCCAATGACCGCACGCAATACGTCGCGGCTGGGGTCAGCCAGGCGGCCGCTCCATTCGCGATAATCATCCACCGCCAGCGTCTGTCCCGTTTCCCACACTTGGCCCGCCAAACCAACACCCAAGCGCGCTTGAGCGCCAACGAGGTCGTGATACGAACCCACGCCGACGCGCATTGTCATTTCTTGCGTCGCGCGGTCGAGCAAAAACACATAACCGTTTTTGGTGCCGACCAAATCGCCGGCGCGCTCGATAATATCTTGCAGCAACGCTTCCACGTCGCGACGTTTTAGCAGCGCAACGCTAATGTCTTGGAGCGAAACGTAATACGCGTTATTCGATTCGAGTTCTTTGGTGCGGTCGCTGACGCGTTGTTCCAGATTGCCGACGAGCCCGCTCAACTGCGCGGTCATCTGATTAAAGGTCGTCGCCAATTCGCCAATTTCGTCATGCGTTTCGACGACGGCGCGCGCTTGCAAATCGCCCGCGCGCACTTGGTTCGCCGTCGCCGTCAAACGCGTAATCGGGCGCGTCAACAATTCCGCGCCGCCCAACGCAATCAACGCGCTCACCAGCGCGACCACCAACGCAATGGTAATCGCGTCGCGCGTTTGCGCCTCGATGGGCGCCAAGACTTCGGCGCGGTCTTGCCGCACCAACATATCCCAGCCCAAGTTTGTAATAGCCGATGCCGCCGCGCCCGTCGTCGCTTGAATCGGCGTGCGGCTATAAAACCGCGAAGCCAGCCCTGGCCCAACGACTTCGACAATCGGCTCCGACGCATTGCGGAGGCGGTTCAACGTTTGCGGTTCCGGCGCGCCCGCTTGACGATTCCCAATCAGCTGGTCGTCGGGCAACCAAAGTTGGGCATAGCCGGTCTCGCCCAAGCGAACGTTTTCCAAAATTTGCGCCAACGCTTGAATCGAAAACGTAGTCCGCAAAACACCTTGAACCGTTTGCCCATCCGCAGCGTACAAGGGCGCCGCGATGTTGATGGCGTTGGTCTGACTGCTTTCGTCAAAAATCGGTTGACTGATATAGACCGCGCCTTGCCCGTTGTTGTATGCCGCTTGCCACCACGCTTCATCCGCCTGATAAAAATCCGATGTGCGATTTGAGACCGCCACATTTGCGCCATAGCGGTCCGTCACAAACACTTCGACATTGTTCGGATACGCCGCGCGAAAACGGCGCAGCGCATCGGACGCGGTATTGTTCAAGCGCGACGCGACCAGCACATCCGCGTTATTGTTCGCCGCATCCGCCGCGCGCCAGATTTGGTCAAGGCGCGTCAACTGCGCTTGCGTGGCGTTCGCGTCGTCCGTGTACGCCTCGTTCGCTTTTTCCACTTCGGCCAGAATCGCGCTGTCAAACGCCAACACATCCAACACGCCCGTTTCCTGTTCCAACAAGCTGGCGACATTGCGCGCTTGCGTGTCGGCTAAATTTTTGAGCGCGACGCCGGTACGCTGCGTGAGAATTTCGGTCGAGGCGCGATTATTGAAAAAAACCAAAATCGCAAGCGGGACGAGCGTTAGCGCGAGCGATACGACAATAATTTTTTCGCGCAGACTAAAGTTTGGAAATTGGCGTAAAACAAAAAGCGCATACAGCGCCAAAACGGCTAACGAAATAATAAAGGTGAGCGTAAAATTCAAAGGCGTCGGCCGCGCGGGAGAGCCAAACACATCGAGCAAAAGACAGCTTGACGCCGAAACAATGCCCGCCAACAGCGCCCAGATGCGCCAGCGCGGCGACAGAGCCAAGAACGCGCACACGCCGGAAAACGCTACGGCAATCAAGCCCATAAAGATGCCGGCGCCTTGCGCCACAAATGAAGAAAAAGGCAAAGAGACCAGCGTCACGCCCAACATCAACCCAACGCCCAAGTCGCGGCGGTTGCGCCGCGTCAACACAATGGCTGCGCCGCAAACCGCCGCCAGCGCGAGCCACGAACCGAGCGCAAAACGATTGCTGCCGCTGAGTAGACCGTACACGGCGAACGCGAGCATAATTGCGCCAATGATGCCCGCAATGCGATATAAATTTTTGTTGCGCGCTTGCGTTGCTTG
>WBZO01002918.1_pt1 | contig 21080 bp, 19 predicted proteins | sample 5204261 | NCBI WGS metagenome assembly WBZO01 (sample SAMN12412400, study PRJNA552823) | activated sludge metagenome | isolation source: activated sludge from anammox sidestream of wastewater treatment plant... | place: USA: North Carolina | collected 2017-09 | reverse complement strand
TCTGATCCACGGGGCGGCCGGCCGCAAACGCTCGTGAGCGAATATCCTGATGTGGAAGTATATCACAGTGAGTATGACGTAACAGCGATGTTAAATGTTCGCTTCAATGACGATGCGCCCGACAGGAGGCGTGAGGCCCGTTAAAAACCACCAGGCTAGCGGGCAGGCAAGCGGCACGAGTCAAAACGGAACAAACGAATGAGTTATCCTCGATTCGTTTGTTCCGCTCTATTCAGTTTGACTATGACTAATCAGCCGAACCGCTAAAACCGGGGCAGTCCACCGGCTAGGGAATGCAAAGCGTCGTTCCGGCGTAGATCAGGTTCAGATTAAAAATACTGTTGGCTTGCGCGATGACGAACGGGTCAACGCCATACAGGCGGCTGATCTTCAGCATCGTATCCCCCGGAACCACATAATGCTGCCAGCGGCACGCAGGGGTGGGCGGTTGCGGGGGTGGCGGAGGCACTGGCGGAGGCGGGGGCGGAGGTTGCGTCCCGAACGGCACAAATATCGTCTGCCCGGCGAAGATCAGATTCGGATTCGTGATCTGCGGGTTGGCCGTCAAAATGGCCTGCACAGTGGTTCCGTATTGCCGGGCGATGAGTGACAGGTACTCGCCGCGCTGGACAATATGGAAGACGCCGGTACCTTGCGCCTCGGCCGGTTTGGCAGCCAGCAGGAACATCATAACCAGCATCATGGCCACCAGAGCGATCAGGCGGCCGCCCGACTTCTTTTCATTCAAGACCCATTTCATGATACCCTCCATAACTCTGACTATATCGATCTGGCCCGAATTAGAGTGAAGCCGCAATATCGCGTGTGAGATCAGAGCCGGGTCAAATACTCGCCCGTCTCGGTATTCACGCGGATCCGATCCCCCACCTGAACGAACAATGGCGTCTTCACACGCAGGCCGGTGTCGGTGATAATCTCTTTGGTAGCGCCGGTCGCCGTATCGCCAGCGACGGCATTTTCCGCCTCGACGACGTCGAATTCCATCGTCTTGGGCAACTCGTAATCAATAACTTCCCCTTCATAGGACAACAGCTCGAGTTCCATGTTGTCGCGCAGGAACTTGACATCATCCTCCAGCACGCTGTGGGCGACATTCTTCTGCTCATAGGTCGCTGTATCCATAAATACGTGGAACGTGCCGTCATTATAGAGATACTGGAACGTGCTCTTGTCCAGGCGCACGTCATCCACACGATCACCGGAGTTGAAGGTGATTTCCTTGTTGGTTCCCGTGCGCATATCGCGCACCTTGACGCGGATAGTAGCCTTGCCGCGGCCGGGTTTGGTGTGGGTATATTCTGTTACCTTCAATAGAGCGCCGTCGAAGACGAAAGTGACGCCCCGGCGCAACTGATTTACATCGATCATTGGTTAAACTATACTCCTGCGAAACGAGACATAATATCAACTATTTCACACAGTTTAGCATAATTGCCTGACGGTTGGCAATTACCACTCAGGTTCTCGATCGTGTTACAATAGGCGATGCGAGTCGTTGCTATGGATGAAATCGGGGCAAGCACACTCCTCCTTTGCAAGCAATGCGCAGCCGCTCTGGTTGTCGAGCAAGGGGCCAAATACGCCACCTGCGAATATTGCGGCACGGTCAATTTCCTGGACAAAAGCGAAGTCGTCCTTCATTATGCCGTGCGGCCGACTATCGACGGCGACCAGGCCAAAGCCTCCCTTCGCCGCTGGATGGCCGGCAATCAAACCGTCAAGGGACTCGACACCGCCGCCCGGATCGACTCACAAGAATTCGAATTCTTCCCCATGTGGATGGCGCGAACAGAAGACAGGGGCAAGGAAGTGATCCACCTGAAGCCAGCGGCAGCTCTCTCCATCGTTGGGTTAGGGGAACTGCGCGTGCCCGCCTCTGATCTGATGCCCTATGACGATAGCCTGGACGACCAGGCGATGAAGCCGACCGTGCCCGTGACAGCCCTTCGATCCTGGCTAACCGATGATGAAGGCGTTGCCGCGGGGGCCATTCGGGAGATATCCTTGGTCCATCTGCCTATTTACCAATTTAAATATTATTACAAGGGCCAAACCTATACGGCGCTGATCGATGGGGCGACGAGCCAGGTGTTCGCCGCCATCTATCCATCTAAATTTGAACTGCCTTATCTCTCCATCGCCGGGTGCGGCTGTCTGGCCTATTTCGTGGCGGCGTTCATTCCCCTCATATCGACCTTCACCCTGGGCAGCAATGTTGTGGAATCGGCCGGCGTCGGGATTATTCTCTACCTCATGGTAGCCGTTGTACTGGCCATTCCGATCTTTATTATCGCTGCGTCGGTCTCGCGCAAATTTTAGGGGCCGCTCTTATGACGTCGTTCTTTGCACCCAACATATCCAGTCCCGATGTTACGCCGCAACCAGCGACAGGGGCGGCCACTCTCCCACCAAAAGAGCAATCGCAAGGCCTCATCTGCCCTAACTGTGCCGGCGTTATATCCGTCGCCGAGGGTGTGCGGATCGTACAATGTCCTTATTGTAGCCAGCATTCGCTGGTGCAAGGCGACCGCGGCATCCTCCGCTGGTACGTGCCGCAGCGGGTCGATCGCGCCGGCGCGGAGAACAGCGCGCGGGGCTTCCTGTCCGGAATACGCAAGGCAAGAGACCTGCGCCGGGCCGCCAAGATCGAGGAGGTATTTCTGGCATATCTACCTTTCTGGCGTGTAGAGGCCACAGTGGCTGGTTGGCTCTTCGGCCGCGTGCGCGAAGATAAGGATTCGACCAAGCCCGACGAACACCAGGTCTTTGAGTCGATGAACTGGAACGACGCAGCCATCGATGTGACCGAATTTGGCGTCCACCATATCGTGCTCTCGCGCGACGATCTACTCCCATTCGACAATCAGAAGCTACACGCCGAGGCGATGGTCTTCGACCCGTCGGAATCGCAGACCGAGGCGTTCGAGGAGGCGCGAGCGCACTTCCTCTTTCGCAGTCGCGCCCAGGCCAGCCAGACCCGCACCACCTATGAGAATATCCAGCTGCTGCACCCCGAATTCTCGCTGGTCTATTACCCCGTGTGGCTGGTGCGCTACTCTTATCGCAAGCGAATCTATCAGATCGTCGTCGATGGTGTCCACGGCCGGGTGATGTACGGCAAAGCGCCGGGCAACATTCTCTATCGCGCCGCAGCCCTCGTAGTCGGGTTGGCCCTCGGCAATCTACTGATCGTGGACGGCACCGCCCTGCTTCTGGGTCTGTCCTCTCGCAGCAGTGACGACGATACCGGGCTGGGCGCGCTTCTGATGGCAATTGTCATCGGCGCCGCCATCATCCTATATGGATACAGGCAGTTCCGCTACGGCGAGGAGGTGGAGGACAAGCCCAAGGAGTATCGCAAAGCGCTTACGACGCCCACCGTCAAACTCGACTCAATTGGCGGACTCATCGCCTCGAGTTCCAAGCTGAGCGAATTGAGCGATATGATGAAATCGGGCATGGCGTTGGTGGAAGAACTGGAAGAGGCCAAGCGTTCCGGCAGGCTGGACGAATGATCGCATGAAACTTCTGTTATTGCGCTGCCCTCGTTGCAATCATGCTCTCTCGCCTGATCAGGACGATCAGGTTGTTCAATGCCCCAACTGTCGTGCCGCTGTGGCCATCAATGAGGCCGGGGTTGAATTGGTGAACGCTCATTATGCGGCGCCTTCGGGAAATCCTTCCCACTGGCTGCCGTTCTGGGTCTACCTGGGCCAGGTGACGATCCGTGAGCGCAAGACGCAGGGGGGCCGCTCGGCCGAGCAAGAAGCTCAGGCCTTTTGGGCCCGCCCGCGCCGGCTATACATCCCCGCCTGGGGTATCGATCTTCGCCAGGCGCGCGATATGATTTCATTGCTCATTCAAAAGCAACCTTCGCTGGAAGCAATAGACCCTCCAGCGGGCACATCGTTCGAGCCGGCCGTCGTGACTCCGGCGGACGGCCGCAAGCTGCTGGAGTTGGTCATCGTTTCAATTGAGGCAGCGCGCAAGGATTGGATGGAATCGCTGGATTACGACCTAAGGCTTGACAGCGAAGCGCTATGGCTATTCCCTGCCACTCGAAAAGGAAACGAATGGCAGTTGTTATTAAAGAAGTTCTAGACAATACATCCGCACACGTCATACATATACACCATATATATATATATATAAAGGGAGAATACATATGGATAAGCATCGAATTCACACAGACAACGCCCCCGCAGCCATCGGCCCCTATTCCCAGGGGATTCGCATCGGCAACCTCGTATTCACAGCCGGACAAATGGGTTACACCCCCGCCGGCGAGCCGGCCGGAGAAGATATTGCCACCCAGACTGAGCAGGTTCTCAATAACCTGAGCGCTATCCTGGAAGCCGCCGGCACAGATATGGCCCATGTCGTCAAGACGACCGTCTTCCTGCAAAGCATGGGGGACTTCGCGACTATGAACGCCATCTACGCCCGCTATTTCACCGAACCTTTCCCGGCCCGCACCACCGTCGAAGCTGCCGCGCTACCCCGCAACGTGCTGGTAGAGATCGAATGCGTGGCCGTTCTGCCGGAGGGTTAGCTCGCCCGCCCGCCTTCATCCATGGCTGATACTATCCTGGTGGCCGACGACGAGGCCAGCATCCGCGATCTGGCCCGGCTCTACCTGGAGAAAGAAGGCTTTCACGTGCATACAGCCGTGAACGGGGCGGAAGCATTGGCACAGGCCGAGAGCGACCCGCCCGCCCTTCTGGTCCTCGATCTCATGATGCCGGAGATGGATGGTTGGGAGGTCTGTCGCCGGCTGCGCGCCAGGAGCGATCTACCGATCCTCGTCCTGACTGCCCGCGATCAGGATATCGACAAGATCGTCACCCTGGAGATGGGCGCAGATGACTACCTGACCAAACCGTTCAACCCGCGTGAACTGGTCGCGCGGGTTCGGGCCATCCTCAGGCGAACCGGCAGCGGCCGCCCTGCCCAGGACAAGCTACGCCATATCGGCCGCGTCACTATTGATCCGACCGCTCGCCAGGTAACCGTCGGCGGAGAGCCCATCAATCTACGAGGCAGGGAATTTGACTTGCTGTTGGCGCTGGCCGACCATCCCAACCAGGTTCTCTCGCGTGATCAGCTGCTCGAGTTGGCCTGGGGCTACGACTATGCCGGACAGACGCGTACTGTCGATGTCCATGTGGCCCAGTTGCGCGACCGGTTGAGCGGCAGCGACGTCGAGATCGAGACAGTCTGGGGCCACGGCTACAAGCTGGGCGTGCGCGACGAGTAGCCTCACCCAATCCCGTTTACCAGCCGGCGCTGCCGGCCATTTATCATTCGGAATCATCCAATTATGACTCAAATTTCCCTCGTACGGCACGGGCTAGTCTACAACCCCGGCCAGATCTATTATGGGCGCTTGCCCGGTTTCGGTCTGGCTGAATTGGGGCGCGAGCAAGCTGAGGCCGCCGGGCGTGCCCTGGCCGTTGAACCGGTCGCCGCCGTTTACCATAGCCCGATGCAGCGCGCGGCCGAAACGGCCGCCATCGTCCATTCCCTGTGTGCCGCCGATGCTCCGATGGCGGCTTGCGAACTCCTGAACGAAGTTCATTCCTCTTTCGATGGTCTTTCGGTGGAGGAGATGGAGCGGCGCGGCTGGGATTTCTATCGCGACAAAGTTCCTGGATTCGAACAGCCGGAACATATCCTGGCTCGTATCCTCCAGTTTTTTGACGAAGCGCGCGCGCAATACCCCAACCAACATGTTGTCGGCGTCAGTCACGCCGATCCGATCGCGTTCGCCGTCATGTGGGCATGCGACCTTCATCCGGCGGCCGATCACCGGAAGCATTTATCCGAGTGCGGCGTTATAGATAACTACCCATCGCCGGCGTCTATCTCCACTTTCACGTTTGCTGAGGGCGATGAGCGAAAGCTAATCAGCTTCCGGTACGTCGCGCCCTTCAATAAAGCCTGATTCAGGCGCCTAATCTCCATCTAACGAGCAATTACCTCAAAATAGTTGGCAATCTCGGGCGAGGGATTTATTATTATTTTGCCTCGCGTCGAGCTCGATTGGTGTCGCGAGACTCAAAGGGCAAATATGTCTTTTGGAGGTACCTTTTTAACCCATTCACCTGGAGGAGGTAGGAATGAGAACCCGTAGAATCATTTTGTTGGTTGGGATATTGACCCTTCTCGTAACGGCCCTGGCTGCCTGTGGCGGCGGTGGCTCCAAACTCGGTACGGCCAAGAACCCCATTGTGATGTCCTTCGTGCCCTCAGGCGACACCCAGGATATCATCGCCAGCGGCGACGCTCTGGCGAAAATGATATCGGATCGCACCGGTCTGACCGTCACATCCAATGTTGGCACGGATTTCTCGTCCGTCCGCGAAGCGATGTGCGCCGGCAAGGCCCATATCGGCTGGCTCAATACGTTCAACTACGTGCTGGCCAATGAACAGTGCGGCGTCGACGCTGGCATGGTGACCTCTCGTTTCGGGAAGTCCAGCTACGCTGGGCAGATCATCGTCCGGGCCGACAGCGGCATCAAGACGATCGAGGACTTGAAAGGCAAGGTGATGTGCTGGGTCGATCCTGCGTCCACCTCCGGCTACATCATTCCGCGCATCATGCTGGCCGCCAACGGGCTGGATCCCGACAAGGACTTCAGCCAGACGGTTGAGGCAGGCTCGCACAACAACGTCGTAACGCAAGTCTACAACGGTGATTGCGACGCCGGCGCGACCTTCTCCGACGCCCGTACCGGCATCGAGAAGGAATTCCCGGACGTGCTAGAAAAGGTTGTCGTCCTGGCCACCACCAGCGACATTCCTAACGACAGTGTATCCTTCATCAAGGACTTCCCGGCCGAGATGCGCACCAAGATCATCGATGCACTGCTCGACATTTCCGCTTCACCCGAAGGTCAGGAAGCTCTGAATACGCTCTATAATATCGAGAGCCTGGTCAAGGCCGATGATTCCTTCTATGATACTTTCCGCGCCGATCTGAGCCGCGCCGGTATCAATATCGAAGAACTGGCCAAGTAACGTTTGTTTTCGTTTGATTTGACCCGGAAGTCATCACGACTTCCGGGTCATTGTTTCTGGCGCACCTGGCCCCAGACGAAGGAGCTTCCGTGCTTCGCGTTCAAAACCTGACCAAAGTATTCCCGGACGGCACTGTCGCCCTCCATGACGTTAGTTTCGACGTCCAGGAAGGCGAGTTTCTGGTCATCATCGGCCTGTCCGGCTCCGGCAAGTCGACCCTCTTGCGCTGCATCAACCGCCTTATCGACCCCACATCGGGTACTGTTCACTGGAAAGATCAGAACATCACCGCCGCGCGAGGGGCCGAGCTGCGATCCATCCGCCGGCAAATCGGCATGATCTTCCAGCATTTCAATCTGATCAAGCGCAGCAGTGTCACAACCAATGTGTTATCCGGCCGGCTAGGTTACGCTCACCCGTTCTGGAGCCTCTTCGGCCGCTTCACGCCCGAGGATCGCCAACGGGCAATGGCCGCTCTGGAGCGCGTCGGCATCCCCGACAAGGCCGACAATCGCGCCGATCAGCTTTCGGGTGGACAGCAGCAGCGTGTCGGCATCGCCCGTGCCCTGATGCAGGAACCTGAACTATTGTTGGCCGACGAACCCGTCGCCAGCCTAGATCCCGTCCTATCACATTCTATTCTGCGTTATCTGGAACTGTTGAATCAGCAGGACGGCATTACTGTTTTGTGCAGCCTGCACTTTTTGGACCTCGTTCATCGTTACGCCACCCGCGTTGTGGGGCTGAAAGATGGCGTACTCGTCTTCGATGGCCTACCGTCCGAATTAACCCCTCAGAAATTCAAAGAGGTGTACGGCGAAGAGGCAGAAATGGTCTCGGTGGCACCTCACGATGACGTCTGAAAACAAGCCTCGACAAAACCCCTGGCTGCCGGCGCTCCTCTCCCTGGTGATCCCAGGGGGCGGCCAGTTCATTCTGCATCAAAAATCACGAGGGGTCGCCCTCTTTATCACCTTTTTCCTGTTGCTGGCGCTGGTCCTGTGGATCAAGGTCTATGTCCTGCTCATCCCGCTGCTGTTGCTGTTGCTATGGATGGGCCGGGACGCCTACCAGCTGGCCAAAGGCCGCCAGCCAGGCTGGGGGGCCTCCCTGCTCCTGGCCGGTATCGTTCTTTACGGCGCGGCCACGATTGTGACCGACGTGCGGCCGGCGCGCATGATCACAGGCCTGCCCAGCGTCCAGCCCTATCTACGCTCGCTGCTTCATCCTGAGCTTCTCGAACAACCGACCAAGGATCTCGTCGGCGTATCGCCGGTCATGGTTCCGTGCGTCGACCCGCTGCCGGAACCTAATCGCAAGCCAACGATATCTCCTGCCATCACTCCAGGCAGCCCCTGCGCTGAAGTGGGCGACCTCCTAACGATCACGGGCGAAGGATTCGAGCCGAACGTCCCCGGAGAAGTCCAATGGATCGATCCTCTGGGAACGCCGCGTCGGGCATTTCTGGACGACCAGCAAGTATTCTTTGAAGCAGATGCGAACGGCCGCTTCGAGGTTACCCTACGCGTGCCCCAGGCAGTGCCGCTGACTTCACAGCCCGGCCCCGGCCAGACGTTGACTCACGCGGTGCGTGCCGTGCAGCAAATCCCCTCCGGTACCTGGCAGCCCACCGAGACGTTAAGCCTTGTCATCGAGAAGATCGGCGAGACGCTGGCTCTGGCTTTCCTGTCCACGGTGCTGGGCGTGATCTTCGCCGTGCCGGTCAGCTTCCTGGCCGCACGCAACCTGATGGGCGGCAGCCCGGTCACGCTGTTCATCTATAACGTGGTGCGGGCGATCCTGAATATTATCCGCTCCATCGAAACGCTCATCTGGGCCATTATTTTCGCGGTCTGGGTTGGCCTTGGTCCATTCGCCGGCACGCTGGCGTTGTGGTTCCACACCGTCGCCGCGCTGGCCAAACTCTATTCAGAATCGATCGAGAGCATCGACCCCGGCCCCATCGAAGCTATCCGAGCTACCGGGGCAAGCTGGCCGCAAATGGTCGTCTATGCGGTCCTGCCGCAGATCCTGCCCACGTTCACATCGTTTACGCTCTACCGCTTCGACATCAATGTGCGTATGTCGACCGTCATCGGTCTGGTGAGCGATGCTGGTCTGGGTTTCCTGGTCATCCAGTGGGTGCGGCTGAATCGTTTTTCAGCCATGGCCACGGCCATCATCGCCATCGTCATCGTCGTCGCCGTGCTGGATTACCTTTCCGGTTGGCTGCGCGAGCGCATCATCCAGGGACGACCGATTATCAGCGACAAAAGCCCGCCCGTCCGCGCGATCTTGCGAGTACTCATTGTCGTCGGCTTCGTAGCCGCGTTTGCCTGGTCCTGGCGCGTGGCCAAGATCGATCTGGTGAAGCTGGTCACGGGTGCGCCCGACGGATTGGCTCTGGCACGTGAATTCGCTGTCCCCGACCTCTTCACGCGGCCAAAGGAGACTACGGCCATCAGTGCGCCGATCGTCGTACCTTGTGGCCCAGTCGAATCGTCCATCCCGGCCGACCCTACCTTGTCGTTATCGGCCACTTGTGGCAATCCCGGCGATCCCCTAACCATCACCGGAACCGGCCTGCCGCCCAACCGCACGGTCTCCATTCGCTGGACGTTGCCGGACGGCGCCTACCTGCGCATCAAATCCAACTGCTGCGATACGGACGCCGCAGGCAATGTCGTGCTGGAGACGACCATCAACCCCATCATCGTGATGGAAGAGGATCAAACCGAGCCGGCACGAGTCGAAATCACCTACGACGACGCCGGCGGCCGCCTACATCTCAGCGACACAGTCAAGAGAGTTGTCGAGCTGTCCATCGTCACGCTACTCATGGCGCTGATGGCCACGACCGTTGGAGCCTTTTTCGCCATCCCGCTCAGTTTTCTGGCGGCGCGTAATGTCATGGGTGACACTTTGCCAGGTCGGACCATTTATTACGCTCTGCGCACGTTCTTCAACATCACCCGATCGATCGAACCGTTGATCCTGGTGCTCATCGCCGCCACATGGGTCGGCGCGGGAGCGTTCGCCGGTGTTTTGGCGCTGGCCCTCAACAATATACCCAACCTCGGCAAGCTCTTCTCGGAAACCATCGAGGAGATCGATCCCGGCCCGGTCGAAGCGATCACGGCCACTGGTGCGACCCGCATGCAATCGCTGATCTACGCCGTCGTGCCACAGCTCGTGCCGCCGTTCCTGGCATTCATCCTTTACCAATGGGACATCAACATCCGCATGTCGACCGTCATCGGTTTCGTCGGCGGCGGCGGCATTGGCCAGCAGTTCCGCATCTGGGTCAGTCTGAACCAGTACAGCGCTGCCGGCACGGCTATCTGGGCCATCGTGGTCATGGTCTGGACCATGGACTACCTAAGCGCCAAGGCTCGCGAGCGGCTTGTGTAGAACGCCCGAACGCGCAGATTCGCTCAACCCGATGGTTCAGGCACGAACCATCGGGTTTTTTATTTAATATCAGGCGCGATTTCTTTGCACTCCCTCTTCTTTGGATAAACTCCCCATCATGGTTAGCACGCTACGCGGCCGTTTGTTATGGTCCTATATCGCGGTGATCCTGGCCGCCTTGCTGTTTATCGCCATCACGTTGTTCGGCTTCGCCACCGTCTCCGGCGCCCGCCTGCTCTCGCCTCTCGAGCGCCTCACGGCCATCAGCCGCACCAACCAGCGCGAACTGCTCCAACTATGGGAGCTAGGCGCGGACGGGGAAGCGCTGCAAGGCTTGCTGTTCTCGACGGCTAATCAAGCTGACGTGCGCGTTCTCGTCGTCGACACGAGCATCCAGGAGATCATCTTCGACACGGCCACCGACGATAATTGGATCGGCGAAAAACTGACAGGGGTGCAACAACCTGAGCGTTTGGGGTTAACCAACGTCGCCCGCGGCAGCATCTTCGGCACATTTATCCATCCCAACGGTTCCCGATGGCTGGTCTTTGCCGAGCCAAACATCGCGCTCGGCCGAGCGCTCATCTTCTATGCCCAACCGGAGCCGACCGCGGGAGAGTTCTTTCGAGAGTTCTTCCTGCAGCCGCTCATCATCGCCGGAGCGCTGGCGCTGCTGCTGGCGATCCTGCTGGCGGCCGTGATCTCTCGCTCTGTGGCCGATCCCTTACGCAGGATGGCATCGGCGGCCGAAGCCATCGCCCGCGGCGACTATGACCAGCGTGTTCCGCAGAAAGGGCCAGGCGAGGTACGGCGTGTAGCGGAAAGCTTCAACAGCATGGCCGCCCAGGTGAAGGCGTCGCAGCAGGCTCAACGCGACTTCGTGGCCAACGTCTCCCACGATCTAAAGACGCCGCTGACAGCCATCAGCGGCTGGAGCCAGGCGTTGCTCGACGGCGCGGCCGATTCGCCCGAAGATCGGGACCGCGCGGCCCAAACGATCTACGACGAAGCCGATCGTATGGCGCGTATGGTCAACGAATTGCTCGACCTGGCGCGCCTCGAATCGGGCCAGATTCAGATAACGATGCAGCGCGTCGATCTGGGCGAAGTGTTGGCCGATGTCCATCGCAGTCTGCTGCCCCGAGCCTATGCGCGACGGATCGATCTGACACTTGATGCGCCAGCCGGCTTGACCGTGCTGGGCGATCCCGACCGCATCGTCCAGATCTTCACTAATCTGGCCGACAATGCACTAGCCTACACCCCTTCCGACGGGAGTGTAGGTTTATCGGCACGGCTAAATGGCGATTGGGTCGAGGGAATCGTCACCGATACGGGCCGGGGCATTCCTGAAGAGGAATTACCGCGCGTATTCGAGCGGTTCTACCGGCTGGAGAAATCGCGCACGCGCGGGGAGGCCGGGCATGGCTCAGGGCTGGGGCTGGCCATCGTTGACGAACTGGTGGCGGCCCACAATGGCGCCATCCACGTCTCAAGCGAAGTTGGGCGAGGATCGACCTTTGTAGTACGGTTACCGAAGGCCCCGGCGGCTCTCTAATCTAGAGAGCCACATTTATCGAGAGGCTATCTCTCGATGATTCAAGAAACAAACGAAACTGCCGGCAATGATCAATAAGCCGGGGGATCGCTAGCGGGAAACGATTCCCACCCGGATTCATCCGTCACGTCATCGCAGTCGATGGCGTTCTGAATCCTGCCGCCAGTCGGCAGGATCCCTTGCTGTGTGCCAAGCAATATCTTGCCGATGCTACGGCGGGCTTCGATGTGCCGGTGCGCTTCGGCCGCTTCGTCCAGCGGAAAAGTCGCGTCGATGCGCACGGTCAGGCGACCATCGGCGATCCATTCAAAAAGCTGATTAGCTCGTCGCAATACCTCTTGCCGGTCAAGGATGTAATGAGCCAGGTTTGGCCGCGTTAGGAAAAGAGAGCCTTTCTGATTGAGAATCTGCGGGTCAACCGGCTCGACCGCGCCGCTGGATTGACCGCACAATACCAGATAACCTCTGGGGCGCAGGCAATTCATGCTCTCGAAGAAGGTATCGCGGCCGACAGAATCGTAGACAACATCGACGCCGCGGCCATCCGTCAGACGCTTGACCTCCGCCTCAAAGTCGCGCTCCGTATAGCGGATGACCTCGTCCGCTCCCATCGCGCGAGCCATTGCCTCTTTTTCCTCGGTGGAAACTGTGCCGATCACGCGCGCGCCGCGCAGCTTGGCCATCTGAACCAGCAGCAAGCCAAGCCCGCCAGCGGCGGCGTGAATGAGAACCGTATCGCCGGGATGAATAGGGTAAGTGTCATGGGTCAGATAATGAGCAGTCATCCCCTGCAGCATAGCGGCTGTGGCCGTGAGCAGGTTAAGCCCATCCGGCACGTGGACCAGCTTCCAGGCGGGGACAAGAGCCATATCAGCGTAGGCTCCCGTGCTCATGGCGAAGGCGACGATATCGCCGGGAACGAAGCTATCAACATCAGGCCCAACAGCGTCAACAATGCCGCCACCCTCGCTGCCCGGCGTGAAGGGTAAGGGCGTCTTGTACTGCCCACTGCGCTGATAGACATCGATGAAATTAACGCCGACGACCTTCAGCCGCACCCTCACTTCGCCCGGCCCCGGCTCAGGCATGGCTACTTCCTCAAGTCGTAATACATCAGGGCCGCCATATTCATGAACGCGAATCGCTCTCATTGTAAACGCTCCTTACAGTGTCACTATAATCACACAGTCACTGTAACCGAAAAGCGGACGAATAGATCACCAGAATACGATAAAGAGGTATGAAAAAGATTATAGGACAGTCGTAGGGATATTGCAGTAGGGAGTAGGATGGCCATACATCGCCCCCCCGCCCACTGTGCTATAATCCATCTGTTATGGGTACGTTCGTCAAGGCCAATCGCAAGAAGTTAATCGGCCTATCCCAGATTCTGCTCAGCCTTCTACTGTTGGCATGGCTCTTCAATCGGGTCAGTTTTCGAGAAGTGGTGCAGACACTGGCCAACATCCATTGGGGTTGGTACGCGCTGGCTTTCGCGCTATTCCAGCTGAATGTGGTCATTCGCGCCTATCGCTGGTTTGTGCTGCTGCGCGCCCTAAATAACAAGCCCAGTTTCGGCTATCTGGTCTATCTCTATTACATCGGCTTCTTCGCCAACAACTTCATCCCGTCCGGCTTTGGCGGTGATCTGGTTAAGGTCGTCAGTTTGCGACAACGACATGGCCACGGCTCCGAGGCTCTCAGTTCAGTGCTAATGGAGCGCGTCACCGGCCTGGTGGGATCATCGCTCATTGCACTGGCGGCGCTGGCCTGGAATCTATACGCCCACGCCCTGACGCTCGATCTGCCGTGGCTCCTGTGGGCGCTCATCATCGTGACGGCCGTGGGCATTCCCCCGATCTTCTTTATCGCCCGCGCCGTCGACCCTATCGGCCTGCTGTTGCGCATCTACCCCAAAGCCACCAAGTTGCCTTTCTACGATAAATTCGAAAATCTGGTCAACACCATCCATCGCTACCCCTTGCGGGCGCTTGTAACCTCTCTGTTCATCAGCCTGCCGTTCACGCTGATTCTCATTCTGCTACAGGTCATGATCGCCATGGCCCTGGGCGTCCATCTACCGTTCCGCATCTTCGCCCTGTTTGTGCCGGTCATTTCCATCATCAATTTATTGCCTATCACGTTCAACGGTCTGGGCTTACGCGAAGGGATTTATACATTCCTATTCGTGCCGGTGGGCGTGCCCGCGGCAACGGCCGTCTCGATGTCACTGGCCTTCTATTTCCTGCGCTTCAGCGCCGGCTTGCTAGGCGGCCTGATGTACGCCTTGCGCAGTATTCTGAGCTTCACGCGCCCTCCGGAGGCCAGCGAAGTATAAGCCGGGGCAAAGAACGCCACACGGATCAAATCAACTATGAGCCAACGCAAAGTCGCCGTCTTTGGTCTGGACGGCATCACCTTCGACTTGTTACAACCCTGGCTGGATGAAGGGCGTCTGCCTAATCTGGCTCGCCTTCTGGCGGAGGGGGCCGGCGGCCGCCTGCGCTCTACCATCCCGCCCGTCTCGGCCTCGGCCTGGCCTTCTTTCGCCACCGGCACGAACCCCGGCCAGCACAGTCTGGTCGACTTCACCTATCCGGCCCAGGACAGCTATGAGATCCGCGTCTCCAACGGGTTGACGGTCGCCGTGCCGGCCGTATGGCAAATCGCCGGGGCGGCCGGCAAACAGGTAGGCGTCGTCAGCTTGCCCATGACCTATCCGCCACGGCCGATGAACGGCTTCATGATCTGCTCCTTCCTGACGCCCAGCGCCGACAGCGAGTACACTTATCCGCCAGAACTGAAGCAGGAATTATCAGACGCTTGCGGGGCATTCCCTTTGCGCATGTCGGAGAAAGGGCGCGGGGTGGACCCGGCAATATTCGTCCGGGCCTGCAAGCAACTGGAGATCGATCGGGCGCGCTCGGTGCAGTATCTGCTGCGCGAAAAGCCGTGGGACCTCTTCATCTACGTGATGGAGACGACCGATAACCTGCAGCACGAGATCTGGCATCTGGTGGACAAAACACACCCGATGCACGATCCCGAGATGGCCGCGCGCGTGTTGCCCGATATTCTCGACTACTACGAGACCGTCGACCGGCTACTGGGTGAGATGCTTGACCTGGTGCCGGAAGAAGCGCTAGTCGTCGTCCTCTCGGACCACGGATTTGGCCCGTTCCATAAATTCTTCCATATCAATAACTGGCTGGCAGCCAATGGTTGGCTGGCCTTCAAACGCAATCCAATCAGCCAACTCAAGCGGGCCGCCTTCCGTCTTGGCGTGACCCCGATCAATGCGCTGAAGTGGCTGACCGCGTTTGGCCTGAGTGATATGCGCAAAAACGTGAAGCGCGGCCGCGGCGGCAAGACGCTACGCCGGTTCTTCCTGTCCTTCAACGACGTCGACTGGTCGCGGACGAAAGCTTTCTCAGTAGGCAACTTCGGGCAGGTCTATTTGAACGTTAAGGGGCAACGACCGGAAGGCGCGGTCGATCCGGCCGACTACGAGGCGTTGCGCGACGCGATCATCGCCAAAGCCAGGGAACTACGCGACCCTGAAGACGGCAGCCAGGTGGTGCCCGTTGTCTATCGTCGCGAAGAGGTCTTCCACGGCATCAGCGAGGCGAGGCTGCCCGACCTGGTGCTGCATACTGACCGGGCCAAGTATGTCTCCTTCGGTCACGCGGACTTCGGCTCCAATCGCGTCATCGAGCCTAGCACCGGCCAGACAGGACACCATCACATGGAAGGCGTCATCGGCTTGCGCGGCCCGGGCGTCCGCCATGGCGCGACGCTGACGGGCGCGAGCCTGCTCGATCCCGCGCCGACCATCCTCCACTATCTGGGTTTGCCCGTGCCGGCGTATATGGACGGCCACGTATTGACCGACGCCTTCACCGAAGAATTCAATGCCGACAATCCAGTGCATTACAGTCAGGTCGGGCCGGGCGATGGCACCGGCAGCGACTCGATCTATACCGACGACGAAGAGGAACTGGTGATGCAAAAGCTGCGCGATCTGGGCTATGTGGCATAAAGATGATAGATGACGATCCTGAAATAGAACTTCCTGATCTTATTCGCCGGTTGCAGCATCAGATTGAATGGAAGCCGGAAAGCGCCGCAAGGCATTTGCTAAAGCGGAAATTGCGGGGCCATTTGCCGGCTGATGCGACTTTGGCCAACTATGAGCGGCTCATTCAGGGTATACTTCAATCCACGGATGCATCGATCTACATATACACGGTCGAAAGCACACCTTATTTGACAGTTGCAGCTACTATTGAGAATCAGATCTGGTTGGTTATTGCCAATTTTAGCGGCATTATAGAAACTGCTTTTATAGTCGAAAATCCGGCAAGCTATTTAAAGCAACCTGCCTTTCGCTATGTCGGCAGGCTCGGCGAGGTGTTAGCATGACGATAGCTACAGAATTGGAAAGACTGTTAACACAATACGAAACAGATGTCCGTTTCCCCGATGTGAGTGGAATGGAGCACCTCGATATGCTCCTGACTCGCAGTCGCATCGCTGAGCACAAAGATGGTCTAAATGCGGAACAGGCGGCGCGACTGGCAGATGCCGATCAATGGCTGCTTCACAACGCTAAGCGATTTAATAAAGCCATTCTCAACGTCGCCGATCTCACCACATGGCGAGAGGAAGCCAACGTATCTCCCGATCATTGGTGGTGGTATCTGGACGTTTTGACGAATGTCCCACAGCTTGCGCAAGTCGGGGATTGATCAGAATTTGACTACTGTGGAAGCTGTCCCCCATCTAACCAAAGACCTCAGCCTCGTCATCCCCGTCTACAACGAGGAAGACAACCTGCGCCCGCTGGCTGATGAGATTCGTGCCGCGCTGGGCGGGACAGGTCTCGACTACGAGACGCTGTTCATCGACGACGGCAGCAAGGATCGCAGCTTCGCCATCCTGCAGGAACTGGCGGCCGAGGACGAGCACATTGTCGCCATTCGCTTCCGGCGCAACTATGGGCAAACGGCCGCCTTTGCCGCCGGGTTCGACTACGCGCGTGGCCGGGTCATCGTCACCCTCGACGCCGACCGCCAGAACGACCCGGCCGACATCCCCAAACTGCTAGCTGAATTGGACAAGGGCTACGACGTCGTCAACGGCTGGCGCGAGAACCGGCAAGATAACCTCATCCGGCGCATCCCGTCGCGCATCGCCAACTGGCTCATCGCCGAGACAAGCGGTGTTCACCTGAAAGATCGCGGCTGTTCGCTGCGAGCTTTCAAGGCCGAGGTCGTCAAAGACCTCCACCTATACGGCGAATTACACCGTTTCATCCCTGAACTGGTCAACTTCGCCGGCTTCAGCATGTCGGAGGTGCCGGTCAACCATCGCGCGCGCGTGGCCGGCGCGTCGAAATACGGCCTGTCGCGCACCTTCCGCGTCATCCTCGACCTGTTCACCATCCACTTCCTGCGCAAGTATGGCGACCGGCCGATGCAGCTCTTCGGCCGCTGGGGAATCATCCTGTTCGCTCTGGGCGCGCTTATCGGCGGCTACTTGACTGCGCTCAAGTTGTGGGCGGGAATCACCGGCGGTATGGCGGGCTTCACCGCCATGATCATCGGCGACCGACCGCTTTTGCTGTTGTCCGTGCTATTAGTCATCATCGGCGTGCAATTTGTTGTCATGGGTCTCATCGCCGAGCTAATGGTGCGCACCTATTACGAGACGCAGAACTTGCGGGTATACCGGATAAAGGAAATCATCAATCAGAAATGACCCTTCTCATCATCGGCTTTGACGGCGCCACCTTCGATCTAATCAAACCCTGGGCGCGCGACGGCTATTTACCCAATCTCGCGGCGCTCATGCATGACGGTGTGACGGCCGATCTCGGATCCACCCTGCCGCCCGTCACCAGCCCCGCCTGGCCCACGTTCATGACCGGCGTCAACCCCGGCAAGCACGGCGTCTTCGACTTCATCCAGCCCCACGGCGAGCATTTCACTCTCGTCAACTCGAACCAGATCCGCCAACCAACCATCTGGAAGCGGCTATCCAAAGCCGGCTACCGCGTCGGCGTGCTCAACGTGCCGGTCACCTACCCCCCGCACGAAGTTAACGGCTTCATGGTGACCGACATCCTCAGCCCCAAGAACGCCATCATCAGCTATCCGGAAGATCTGATCGAACGCTACGAACCGGAACTCGGGCCTTACCGTGTCGCCCCAAACGTCCAGTACAAGTCGGGCAATGAAGCTGAATTTATTGCCGACATCTACGATCTCATCGACGCCCACACCCGCTGGGCGCTGAAACTGGCCGAGGCCGAACCGGTCGACGTGCTCATGGTCCACTTCATCTCCATGGACGTGGCCAAGCACGCCTTGTGGCGCTTCATGGATCATAGCCACCCGCGCTACGAGCCGTCGCCGTGGGAGCACGCCATCCGCGACGGTTATGCCAAGATCGATGACAGTATCGGCCGGCTGATGGACAAACTGCCGCCGGGCTCCAGCGCCATCGTCATGTCCGACCACGGTTTCGGGCCGCTGAAGAATATGGTGAACCTGAATGTGTTCTTCATGGATCGCGGCTTGATGAAGCTGAAGCCTGATGTGATGACTCAGCTGAAATCATGGGCCTTCCGCCACGGCATCACCCCGGCCAACGCTTACCAATGGGTGGCGCGCATCGGCCTGCAAAACAGCGTCGCGCGAGTCAGCAAGAAGGCGCGCAACGACATCGTCGGCAAATTCCTAAGCTTCGACAGTGTCGACTGGGAGCACACCATCGCCTACAGCATGGGGCACGTGGGTCAGGTGTATATCAACCGGATCGGCCGCGACGAACATGGCATTGTGACCGACGACGAGTATGAGCGTCGCCTGGCCGAGGTCAGCGACGCGCTGGCCGAGTTGCGGGATGACGACGGCAATCCCATCCTGACCAAACTTGTGCGCGGCTCCGACGCCTACGACGGCCCCTACGCCCGGCTGGGCCCCGATCTGCATCTGGAGCTCGACCATTACGCCATGATCGCCTGCCCCCTCTTCGCCACCGAAGGACGGGTGATGACCAGTCAGATTCGCGGCGATTCCGGCTGTCACCGGCGCGAGGGCATCTTCATCGCTGCCGGGCCGGGATTTAAGTCGGGGATCGAATTGCCCGAAGAAAACATCCTCGATCTGGCGCCGACGATCATGCATCTGCTGGGCGAGCCGGTGCCGAGCATCATGGACGGCCGTGTATTGACCGAAGCGCTCGTCGATCCCGCTCCGGTGCGCTACTCTGACGATGAAGAAACAGGTCTGTCGGCCGGGCAAGGCTTCGCAACCGATGAGGCCGAGCAGATCGAAGAGCGACTACGCGGATTGGGCTATCTATAGCCCCCGTAAATCTCTAGCGCAACAAGAAACCATCCCGCAGAACATCGGCCGGATCGATCAGCAGTTCATTGCGCCCCATGACATGGGCCGTGCCGCTGATCTCGGGGATGACCGCCGCGTAGGGGCCGAATTCAGCCTCTTCGACGACCTTGCCGCTGAAGATTGTGCCCAGGATGCTCTCGACCACGAATATCTCCCCCATACCGATCTCGCCTTTGGCGTAATGCAACGCCGCCCGGCCGCTGACGCCGGTGCCCGTCGGGCTACGATCCACCTCGCCGTCAGCGAAGATGGCGACCTCGCGCGAATGATTGGCCGGATCGTGTGGCGGGCCAACAAAGATCGTCCCATAGAGCAGGCTCAGGTCCGGCTCGAACGGGTGCTGCGGGATATGCGCGTCCATGACCGCGCGCTTGATGCGCATGCCCAAATCGATTAATTCGCGATAGTTCTCGGGCGTCAACTCGATGCCCAACTCATCCGACTGCACGTAGGCATAGAACGCTCCGCCGAAGGCTACGTCGTAGCGAACGCGGCCGAAGTCCGGCACATCGACCCATTGATCGAGGGCGTAAACAAACGACGGCACGTTGTGGAACGAGACGTGAGTGACATGGCCGCCCCCGGCGTAATGAGGATAGGCAGTGACGCGGCCGGCGGGTGTGTCCAGCCGCACGACCGAATCGGGAGCCAGAAGGCCCGTCTCGATGCCGACTTTTACCAGCCCGATAACGCCGTGCCCGCACATGGTGCTGAATCCCTCGTTATGCAGAAACAACACGCCCAATGTGCCGTCAGGCGTCGTCGGCTCGGTAGGAATGCAGCCATACATATCAGCATGGCCGCGCGGCTCCCACATCAAGGCCGTGCGCAAATGGTCCAGCTGCTCGCGCGCGTAACGTCGCTTGGCCAGAATAGTATCACCCGGCATCTCCGGCCAGCCGCCGGTGATAATTCGCAGCGGTTCACCCGCCGTGTGCGCGTCGATCGCCGTGATACGAATCCAGTCCTCGGGTGGTTGCCAATCTAATTTCATGCATGACTCCTTGAAAAGCGATACTCACCTACGCGAAGCGGCCTGTCGACCGGTTACATACATAACACATACATTGTACCAACATAATTCTTACGCCCATCGGATATGGTATACCCAGTTACAGGAATAATACTGGATACCTCATTGAGGATTCCGATACGGAGTAAAGAAAGATGAGCAAAATCTTGGGAATTGACCTGGGCACTACCAACTCAGTCATGGCGGTCATGGAAGGCGGCGAGCCAACTGTCATCACCACGGCCGAGGGTGGTCGTCTGACGCCATCGATGGTCGCCTTCACCAAGAACGGCGAGCGTCTGGTGGGCCAGACAGCCAAACGACAGGCCACTATCAACCCTGAAAATACGATCTTTTCCGTGAAGCGGTTCATCGGCCGTCATTTTGACGATCCCGAGACGAAAGAAGACCGCCAGCGGTTGCCATACCCCATCGTAGCCGGACCGAGCGACGACGTACGCATTGAAGTCCCCATCAAGGGGCAATCGTACACCCCGCAGGAGATCTCGGCGATGGTATTGGCCAAAATGAAGAAGGATGCCGAGGATTACCTCGGACAGCCCGTGACCAAGGCCGTCATTACGGTGCCGGCCTATTTTAACGATAGCCAGCGACAGGCGACGAAAGACGCCGGCCGTATCGCG
>WBZO01002917.1_pt1 | contig 21087 bp, 15 predicted proteins | sample 5204261 | NCBI WGS metagenome assembly WBZO01 (sample SAMN12412400, study PRJNA552823) | activated sludge metagenome | isolation source: activated sludge from anammox sidestream of wastewater treatment plant... | place: USA: North Carolina | collected 2017-09 | reverse complement strand
GGGAAGCGCGGGCGCGGGACATCAAGCCGATCATCGGTGTGGAGGCGTATGTCGCCCCCGGCTCCCGCTTCAACCGCGAGAGCCGCGACAAGAGTGGCTACCATCACCTGACGTTGCTGGCCCGTGATGCGCAGGGTTGTACATGACACTGCTAGGTGAGAGAGACCCCTTAGCAAGGACCGCGAGAAGTGGGTCCGAAGCATCAGATGGGCTGTTGATCGCTCGACTGAGCGTCACCGGTCCGACCGCCACTCGCTCAGATCACGGGTGCCTTTGTACTTTCTGTCTGGGCCGGTTGACTCTGCCAAACAGTGACGGCACGACCGTCGAACAATGGCCCCTTCAGTAGGCTAAGCGACGTTCGCTCCCCTACCGTGTACCCACGATGGGATGACCCATGGCTGGCCGCACGGGTGGTCACATCGGGGCTGCATCCGGCAGCGATCTGTCATAACATGAGACACACTGTACATACCGCGCAATGACAGTGGTGCCAGCGCGCTCTGTGTGGAGAGATATGCCCGGACAGGCTGAGGCGAAGGTCGAGCGATGGCGGCAACGATTGCTTGACCTGTCCCGCCGTAATCGTCTGCTTTACTTCAAGCCAACGCGGCAGACCGTGCAGATTAATGCACCGGCTTGCGCCGACCTGTTCTTGCATCTCGTCGTCAAGGAGCGTGCGCTCAAATTCCCGGTGCATGTCCGAGACGAGGACTTGACCCTCTCCGATGAGACAGGTGGTAACAACGCAACTACGCTTCAGTTAAATCCACCTAAGGCCGAAGCTAGCGTACAGGCGCCCCTGCGTCCGGGATACCTTGCCACCAGTCTTGCGGCACCTACTCTGGCCAGAATCCTCTACAAGACTCGACTTCAAGCGCGTTCAGCCTTGGAGGAACGCGGCGTCAACACGTTGTTCGTCACAACAGGCATGCTCGAATGGAGGGAATCGGACAGCGCATCGGAGACCGTGAAGTCACCACTCATTCTCATTCCGGTCCAGATCGAACAGCTTGACAAGGATCGAACGTTTCCGCTCGCTCCCTTTGACGATGACATCACGATCAACCCAACACTCGCCTTTCTCCTGAAGCGAGACTTCGGTATTGAGCTGCCGCCGCTGCCCGAAGAACCAGTTCCGGACACATTCACACGGTGGATTGCGGACGTAAGACAACTCGTGCGCCCTCACGGCTGGAAGATACTGGAGGAGTCGTGGCTTGGCCAGTTCTCCTTCCTCAAGATGGCGATGGTCCGCGATCTCGACGCGTACCGCGATCAGATTGTGCTGCATCCAGTAGCAGGTGCGCTGGCCGGAGCGCATGACCTCCCAATGGCAGCCAATGTCGCGCCCAGCGCAGAGGAATTAGATCGCTCCCCGAAGCCAGCCGAGCTGTTTCCGGTTCTCGATGCCGATTCAAGCCAGATGGACGCATTGTCACATTCGGTTGCCGGCCACAACCTGATCATCGATGGGCCTCCCGGCACTGGAAAGAGCCAGACCATCGCGAACATCATCGCTGCGCTCCTCGCAAACGGGAAGAAGGTGCTGTTTGTGAGCGAAAAGATGGCCGCGCTTGAGGTGGTCAAGAAACGGCTCGACGACGCAGGCTTGGGCGCGTTCTGCCTGGAAGCGCACAGCCACCGTGCCAACAAGCGCGAGGTAATCGCGCAGCTCGCCCGTTCGCTGAAGAGCCAGAATGCATTCCAGAAGCCTGACCAGGAGATTCCACAGCGTTTTGCCGAGCTACGCCAACGGCGCGACCAACTGAACGGCTATGTCGCGGCACTACATGAGCCCCGCGACCAGTACGGGCGTACCACGTTCGCCATGCACGGGAAGTTGGCCAAGCTCACCGCGCTACCTGACCTGCCGTTCGATGTCCAGCTGCCGGTGAACTTGCTTCACCTGACCGTGGACCAGTGGGAGGCAATGAATGGCGCGGTTCGGCGCATGGCCAGCATGACCGGCCTCCTGCGGGACTACCACGAGCATCCCTGGCGTGGTTCCACGATCACGACGTTCTCACTTGGGCTTCAGGACCAACTGCGGATGCAATTCCGCTCGTTTGCGCAACTCGTCGATGAAACCGCAGCGGCATCAGGAGATGTGGCACGTCTGTGCGGCCTGCCGGCACCCCATACGCTGGAGACTATTGAGCGGATGATCACGGTGGCCCGCCTCGCCGCACAGTCACCCTATCCGCCTGCTGGCTGGTTCACCGAGGAATCGCTGCTGCCATTGGTGCAGTCCGCGACGGCGTACCGCGAGCGCTTCGACAAGTGGCACGCTGAGCGGCAGGAACTCATGCACCTGTACACACCGGCGCTGATCGAGTTGAACTGCGCGCGGCTCGCACAGAGGCTTGGACCAGCGCACACGGCTGCACTCACTCTCATCGATCGCGGGCAGGCGGCTGTGCCGCGGGCGGTGGAATTGCGTGCAGTCATTCACGAAGGTCTTGCCAAGGCACAAGAGGCGCTGTCAACCCTTCCCTCGGAACTTGCTGCACTGGCGGCCATCGTTGGTCAGCCCGAGCCGGACACTGTCGCCGGCGCAGAACGGCTGATCCAGGCGGGTCTGCTTGCCGGCTCCGACCCCCGGCCCGCCGCATCATGGCTGTCATGGGACAGCCTGCTCAGTGCGGAATCAGAAGCGCGCGGGGCCAGGGAGCGCCAGGGCTCGGGCTGAAATCGAGCAGGTATTTCATCCGGGCATCTTTGATGTTGATGGGAACGAATTGCTACAGCGGTTCACCAGTGATTACCGCGGTCTGCTCGGCTTGCTCAAAGGTGGTTGGCGCCGTGATCGGGCCGCGCTGGAGGGCCTGCTGCGAGCACCGGGGAGGCTCAAGAGAGAGGCAGCGATCGCTCATCTGCAGCGCCTCACGGAGTACCAATCGATGGTTGCCAGTGAGGAGCAACGCAGGCCCGTGCAAATTCAAGCGTTTGGACTCCACTTCCTTGGCGACAACACCGACTGGGATGTCGTTCTCCAGGCAACCTCCTCAGTTCGGCAGCTGCTGGCGATCTACAACGGTCAAATGCCGGCTCGGTTGGCGCAGGTGATGAGCGCTTCGGGTGAAGGTGTGCAGGTGCTGCACATTCGGGCACAGGTGGCGGCCTCGACCCTGCAAGTACTCAAACAATCGATGTTGCATCTTGGAAGCGCGCTCAGTTTGAGCGGCGTAGTGGCTGGCCATCCAGCATATGAGCATGCGCCTCTCCAGGAACTCAACTCGGCGCTCGCACGGCTGGCAGAGGAGTTCCATTCGTTTTGGACGGCGCACGATACAGCTAAGCGCACTCTCCAGCCCGATACGTCGCGTTCGACCATCGAGCTAATCGAGGATGTGCAACGTGCAGCGCGGATGCAGGCGCTGCAGAGCGACGTGACCGCGCGTCACGAGGAACTCGCCCACACGTACGGCTCTTACTTTGCCGATATGGCCACGTCATGGGATCAGGTGATCCAGGCGCTGGGGTGGACGGGGAAGGTACGAGAACACTTCGGCGGTCATCCACCTCCTGCGGAATTCATCGTGGCGGTGTCCGATGGCAGTGCGGTGCCGGAGGCGCTGCGCGTGGCGTTGCCCGCGCTTGAAGCCCTGCACGCTCGACTCCCAGAGGGAAGCAAGCGGCTATACGACATCTTCCCGGCTCACTCCCACCTGATCAGTGGTCTCCCGGTTCATGAAGCCTCGCTCAACGATCTCGCTTCGTGGCTCAGACAACGAGAGCAAGCGGTCCCGCGGCTGCAGGAGTGGGAGGACTTCGGTAACTTGCAGGAGGCATGTACTCGTCTTGGACTACAGGACTTCCTGCGTGTCGTGCTGCAGGGAGGCGTGCCTCTCGAACACATCGAGGAGGTCTTCGAACGCTGGATTGTGACGCGTTGGCTGGATGAAGCACATAACTCAATGCAGGCATTGGGGAGTTTCCGTAGAAGGGAACACGAGGATGTCATATCCCAGTTCCGCGCGCTTGATAGCCGACTTGGCCGCGCCAGAGCGGAGGAAATCGCCTGGCTCCTGCACAAGTCTCGTTCGTGGATTCATGGGAATATCAATCATCCTTTTAGGGGCGAACTCAAGGTTCTTACGCATGAAACCAAGAAGAAGCTGCGGCACATTCCGCTGAGGCGGCTGTTTTCCCGTATACCCCACCTATTGCTCGAGCTCAAGCCTTGCCTGCTTATGAGTCCCCTTTCGGTTGCCCACTATCTACCAAAGGAGCACTTTGCGTTCGATGTCGTGATCTTCGATGAAGCATCACAGATCATGCCAGAAGATGCTATCGGATCTATTGCGCGTGCGCGCCAGGTTATCGTGGCTGGCGACGATCGCCAGCTCCCGCCCACCGCATTCTTTGTCGCGGAAGATCCAGATACTGATGATGATGAAGATGGGATGCTGGACTCACTTGAGAGTAATCTTGATGAGTGTGCTGCGCTGCGTCAGTTTCAACACACGCGCCTGAAATGGCACTATCGGAGTCACGACGAAACGCTGATCACCTTCTCGAACGCGCACTACTATGATAACGAACTCATTACATTTCCTGCGGTCACTGCCTCCAAGATTGACACTGGTGTGTATTACGAGTACGTGTCGGACGGCGTATGGGATAGGGGCAAGTCACGGACCAATGTGCCAGAGGCTCGACGGGTCGCGCGGTTGGTATTCGAGCACTTTAGCAGATGGGGCTATGGGAGTTCGCTAGGCGTCATCACGCTGAATCAGGCACAAGCAGATCGCATCTATGATGAAGTGCAAACGCTCTGCCGGGCGGATCCGCGGCTGGAGCCATTATTCGCTGAGGAGCGCCACGAGCCGTTCTTCGTCAAGGCGCTGGAGAACGTGCAGGGCGATGAGCGCGACTCCATCATCTTTTCGCTTGGGTACGGGCCCGACGCGAACGGAGTCGTGGCGCTGAATTTCGGACCGATCAACCGCACGGGGGGTGAGCGGCGCCTCAACGTAGCGGTGACGCGCGCGCGCAGGCGGCTAACGCTCGCCACTTCGATGCAGCCGGAGCGGATTCAGCTATCGCAGCTGACGAATCCAAATAGGGGTGTGGAACTCCTTCAGCAGTATCTTTACTTTGTGCGAGATGGCAGGCTCCCAGCCGTTTCCGAACCATCGGGGCGTGATCCGGAGTCGCCGTTCGAAGAAGCGGTGATTGAGGCATTGCGTGCCAGGGGACTGGACGTCGTTCCCCAGGTCGGCTGCTCAGGGTTCCGTATTGACATCGGGATCCGCCATCCATCGAGTCACGACCGCTATATTCTCGGCGTTGAGTGTGATGGCGCGACGTATCATCGTGCGCGCACCGCCCGCGACCGTGACCGGCTGCGGCAGCAAGTGCTGGAAGGGCTGGGCTGGCGAATTCATCGCATCTGGTCGGCTGATTGGGCGCGCGATCCGGACACCGAGACAATGCGTGTGCTGGATGCCATTGACGCTGCCATGAGCGTTGGTGCGCCGCAGCCAGCGCCACCTCAACCCGCGGGATTTTCTCTTGGTGAGATGGATCTTCCCCTTTCACCTCTGGAGGGTGAGCATTCCAGCCTGAAGGTAAACGCTGGAACGCCTTCGCTACCACGGTCAGAACGGATCGTTACTCGCACTGGTGATATCAACCACCCACCTAGTTCGGCCAAAGCGCAGTCACATGATCCGCGGCCGGCAGCGGAGGTCGTTCCCAGTTCGGCGACTGATGAACCGATTGCCGGCAGCAGTGAGGATGCCATCTACTTTCGGCCCTTTATTCCGGAGATCGAGCATCTTCCTGACGCTTTGCTTCTCCAATTGCCCGATCGCATGGCGGTCGAAGTCGTGCGAGTCGTTGAGGCGGAAGGCCCCATCCTGGGTACTCGACTCATTAGGCTCATCGCGGGAATGTACGGCGTTTCCCAGGTGAGTACGCAACAGTCCGCCACAGTCAAAACAGGCATCACAGAGGCGATTCGGCGCGGTCAAATCCGGCGCGAACGACATTTCTTGTGGCCAGCAGATATGGTACAGGCCATCCCTCGGCGGCCGCTCCCAAGCGACAAGGCCCGCCCTCTCGCCGAGATTTGTCCGGAGGAGATTCTCGCCGCAGCACAGCGCGTACTCACTGAGAATCCTGACCTGCGACGAGACCGTCTCGCTTACGCGACTGCGTGCTGGTTAGGGCATCAAGATTCCGGGTCGGGTGTCCTGAAGGCGATCTACCAGACTATCACACCACTACTGTAGCGAGCACGCTGTCTAATTCAAGAATAGCCACTTCAAGAATATCCGCTTTCGCATAGCGAGTCTATCTTTCGCTTCCAAATGCCGCCTGCCAGATGCTCGACTCCCCCGCCCTGGCGTACGCTGGCGGTATCTCTCGCCGCGCGCTGGATCGGGGGCCATCGCCCCTGGACGGCGAACGGCGGATGCCGGATGCCGATGTTCACGAATTTGCACACCCACACCGAGTACTCCTTGCTCGATGGACTTGCCCGCATTCCGGCGCTGCTGGACCGCGCTAAGGCGCTGGGGCAGGAGGCGCTGGCCATCACCGACCACGGCGCCATGCATGGCGTGATCGAGTTTTACCGGGAAGCGCGGGCGCGGGACATCAAGCCGATCATCGGTGTGGAGGCGTATGTCGCCCCCGGCTCCCGCTTCAACCGCGAGAGCCGCGACAAGAGTGGCTACCATCACCTGACGTTGCTGGCCCGTGACGCGCAGGGCTACAAGAACCTGATGGCGCTTACTACCCTGGCCAACCTCGAAGGCTTTTACTACAAGCCGCGTATGGATCGCGAGCTGCTGGCCAAGTACGGCAAGGGCATCATCGCCCTCACCGGCTGTCCCTCCGCGGAGCTATTCAAGGCGCTACAGGACGGGCGTGATGAAGACGCCCGCGCTGCCACCGGGTTCTACAAGGATGTGTTCGACGCGGTGTTCGTCGAGATCCAGGACCATCCGGATGCCGCCGGCGAGCTGCGTGGAATGCTCGACCGGGTGAATCCGCGGCTGCTGGCCTTCGCCGATGCGACCGGGATGCCATTGGCCGGCACCAACGACTCGCATTACACCGCGCCGGAGGATGCCCGCTCGCACGAGCTGTTGCTGTGCATCGGCAGCAACTCCACTGTCGATGACCCGAAGCGCTTCCGGCTGGAAGGCGACAGCTATTACCTGATCGGCGAAGAGGAGATCCGGCGCATTCCCCTGTTCCGCGAGCGGCCGGACGCCATCGACAACACGCAGCGCGTCGCCGAGATGTGTGACCTGACGCTGGAGTTCGGCCGGGTGATGCTGCCCGACCCAGAGCTGCCAGCGGGCATGACCCCACAGCAATACCTGACCCAGGTGTGTCATGAGGGGCTCAAGCGCCGCTATGGCGACGCCGCTGCCGGGCCGTGGCCACTGCACCCCAACCCGGAGCCGCCTGTCCCCGGCGCGGCCGATGAGGTGCGTCGCCGGCTGGAGTACGAGCTGCACGTTGTGGAGGTGACCGGTTTCGCGGCCTACATGCTGATTGTGGCCGAGATCGCGCGGGCGGCGGCGCAGCGCGGCATCGCCATGGGCGTGCGCGGCTCGGCGGCGGCCAGCATCATCCTGTATACGCTCGATGTCACCGATATCTGCCCGATCCGTACCCGCCTCGTCTTCGAGCGCTTCCTCAACGTCGAGCGGCGCGAGATGCCGGATGTTGACATGGACTTCGCAGACGACCGGCGTGAGGAGATGATCCGCTGGGCGGCGGAGCGGTACGGCCACGACCGCGTGGCACAGATTTGCAGCTTCGGCACGCTCAAGCCGAAGGCCGCGATCAAAGATGTCGGGCGGGCACTGGGTTACACCGTGGCCGAGACGGACCGGGTGGCGCGGATGGTGCCTGACGCGCCCAACATGACCATGGAACGGGCCTTCGCTGAGAACGCGGAGCTGCGGCAGGTGTACGAGGCCGACCCGCAGGTCAAGCGGCTGGTGGACGCCGCCCGGCCGTTGGAGGGGGTGGCGCGCCATGTCAGCACCCACGCCGCCGGAGTGTTGATCTCGCGCGATCCGCTGATCGATGTGGTGCCGCTGCAGCGGCCGGTGCGCGGCGGTGAACAGGCATTGCCGCTCACACAATGGGAGATGAACACCGTCGCCGAGGCCGGCCTGCTGAAGATGGACTTCCTCGGCCTAGGCAACCTCACCATCCTGGCCCGGGCGGTCGAGCTGATCAAGCAGCAACGCGGCATCGACCTGGACCTGCGCACGCTGGCGGACGGCGACGCCAAGACGTACGAGATGCTGGGCCGCGGCGAGACCTTCGGCGTCTTTCAGCTTGAGTCGGCGGGGATGCGCCGCTACATCCAGGAGCTGAAGCCGAGCAGCATCGCCGACCTGTCCGCGATGGTGGCGCTGTACCGCCCCGGGCCGATGCAGCACATCCCCCGCTTCTGCGCCGCCAAGCACGGCAAGGCGCCGATTGAGTATCCCCATCCCGCCCTGGCCAACATCCTGGACGAGACTTACGGCGTGATCGTCTACCAGGATCAGGTGTTGTTCATCTTGCGCCAGTTCGCCGGCTACACCATGGGTGAGGCGGACAAGGTGCGTAAGGCGATGGGTAAGAAGATCGCCTCGATGATGGCGGAGCAGCGCGAGAAGTTCGTCAAGGGCGCCAAGGGCCAGGGCTACACCGCCGAGGATGCCAGCGCCGTCTTTGACCTGATCGAGCCGTTTGCCGGCTACGCCTTCAACAAGGCGCACTCGGTCTGCTACGCCACCCTCTCCTATCAGACCGCCTATCTCGTGGCCAACTATCCGGCCGAGTATCTGACGGCCGTCATGATGCTGGCAAACACGCATCCCGCCGGCTTCGGCGGTCGAGTGGGCGCGGCCGTGGCCGAATGTATCAAGCTCGGTATCCCCGTTCTCCCTCCTCACGTCAACGCCAGCGCGGTCAACTTCACCATCGAGCGGCAGACCGGCGCAAGCACGGCCACTGCTGCGGTGGTACCCGAAGGCGCCACCACTGAGACACCGGCCGCTATTCCGCTCTCCTCGGATGCCCCATCCGAATCCATCCGCTTTGGCCTCTCGTGCATCAAAAACGTCGGTGAGGGAGCGATTGCCGGTATCGTTGCTGAGCGGGAGGAGAAGGGACCGTTCGCTTCACTCGAGGACTTCTGCCGCCGGATTCAGGTCAAAGGTTTCAACAAGCGGGCCCTGGAAAGCCTGATCAAGGCAGGCGCGCTGGACGGTTTCGGCCCAAACCGCACCACGCTGGCGACGAATGTTGACCGGATCGCCTCCCTGATCGCGCGGGAGCAGAAGCTGCGCGACAGCGGGCAAACAACGATGTTCGACCTGTTCGGTGACCAGGTGCAGACGCCGCTGCCGGCGCTGGAGCTGGACCCTGTCCAGGAGCACCCGGGAGAGGTCCTGGCCTGGGAAAAGGATCTGCTCGGTGTCTACGTCTCTGACCACCCCTTCAAACGGGCGCATACGTCGCTGGCGGCGAAGATCACTGCCGTGGCTGCCGAGATCAACGAAGAGATGGCGGGGCGCGACCTGATGATTGCCGGAATGGTGGCAGGCACGCGCACATTGCTGACCAAGGCAGGCAAGAGCTTCGTCATTGCACAGATCGAGGACCTATCCGGCAAGGTCGAGGTGGTGGTCTGGCCGGATACCTACGAGAAGTCCCGCGACCTGTGGCAGGAGGGCAAGATCCTGCTGCTGTCGGCAAAGGTGCGGATGCGCAACGACCGGCTAGATGTCACCGTGGACGACGCCGGCGAGTGGGATGAGGCCACCGGCTCAGTGCGGGGCAGCACCCTGCTGGCCGCCGTCGCCCCGCTCGTCCGGAGCGGTGATCGGGGCGCGCCGCCGGGCGATGACGGCTATCTCACCGACGAGGACAGTGGCTGGGAACCCGATGAGGCGCAACGCGGCGGCCGCTCCGCCCCGGGCGTGAACGAGCAGGGCGCCGGCACCACGGCGCCGGTGACCGCGCCGGAGCGCCGGCACTCCGGCGATGTCCATGTGGCCGTCCCGGCGCCGCGCGCGCCGATCAGCAACGGCAAGAGGCATCCCCATGCCCGGCCGGAGCCGAAGCCCATCACCACCGAGGATCGGGAGCGGCGGCGGCTGCGCATCACCCTGCGTGAGACCGACGACGAGCCTGCCGACCGCCGCCGCCTGAATGAGCTGGTGCAGGTATTGCGTTCGCTCCCCGGTCCGGATGAGGTGCGGTTGGTGGTGCAGACACCGTACAACGTGCATCACGTGAGCATGGGTACCACGCTCGCCACCGACGGTATCGACCAGCGGCTTGGGCCGATCCTGGAGGGCTGGGGCGAGCTGGTGATTGAGCCCGTGCGGGCGGGATAGGCGCCTGGGTTAGCGGTCTGTCGCCTCCAACATGGCAGCGATGGTCTCGGCGAGTGGCGGGATATCCTGCTCCATCACATCCCATATCAGGCGCATATCCACACCGAGGTAGTCATGCGCCAGTAGGTTGCGGAAAGCGGCGATGCGCCGCCAGTCAATTGCCGGGTGTGCTGCCTTGAGCGCGGTGGAGAGCCGCTGGGTGGATTCTGACATTACCTGGAGATTGCGCAGAACGGCATCCTGCCTGACCTCCTCCGCGAGGAAGGCATCTCGCCCGGAGGCGGCATGGCGTGTAACTCGCCTGATGCACTCGCTGATGTGGAGGAGATACAGGCGGTCGCCCGTCACAGTAGCCGCGCCTCAGCTAATATCTGCTCGCGCACGGCGTGGTGCAGCGACCCATCAGTAACCACGTCTACGCTGCGCCCCAAGAGATCTTCTAGCTCCAGCACCAACCCGGCAGGGAACCATGCCGAGTGGACCGGTTCTACGCCGACCAGCAGGTCCACATCGCTATCGGGGCGGGCGTCGCCGCGGGCCATCGAGCCGAAGACGCGCACGTCCCGCGCCCCGTGCGCCGCCGCGATGCGCAGGATCTCTTCGCGCTTTTCGCGCAGCAAGGGCGGGAGCCCGGGCGGCATGCCGTCCATCCTGACCTCCTCGCACCGGCGCACTGCCCGCATTGTACGGTGCGGCGGCGCCGCTCGGTGGACGGCGGTCTCGTCTACGCCACTGACGGCATCGATCAGCAGCTGGGGCGATCTGGTGATTGAGCCCGTGCGGGCGGGCTGAGAGTTCCGTCTACGGCGGAGGATCCTGCTCCACCAGGGGCCCCAGGTGCAGGAGGATCTCCGGCAGACGCACTGCCGCTGCTTCCCACACCAGGTCCAGATTCACGCCGAAGTACTGGTGAATCAACCGGTCCCGCATGCCGGTCATTGCCCGCCACGGAATCGCGGGATGCGCCTCGCGCAGTGCAGGGGAAACGCGTTTGGCTGCCTCGCCGATCACCTCCAGGTTGCGGATCACGGCATCTTGGCGCCGGCGGTCCCGGCAATAGCTGTCATAGCCGTCCGCAACATCTTCGGCGATGCGGCGGCCGGCTTCGACGATATGCCAGAGGTACAAACGGTCGCCGCTCACAACGGCCGCGCCTCGGCGGTGATCACATCGCGCAGATAGGGGCTGATTCCTTCGTCCGTAAGGACATCGACCGCCCGCCCCAGCGTCTCTTCAAGCGCGTCGCACAGCTCTACCAGGTCAAACAGTGACCGGCCACGCTCCATCTGCACCAGCAGGTCCACATCACTATCGGGGCGGGCATCACCGCGGGCCATCGAGCCGAAGACGCGCACGTCCCGCGCCCCGTGCGCCGCCGCGATGCGCAGGATCTCCTCGCGCTTTTCGCGCAGCAGGGGCGGGAGCCCGGGCGGCATGCCGTCCATCCTGACCTCCTCACACCGGCGCACTGCCCGCATTGTACAGTCCGAGCGTACGCGGCCGGGGCTGTCGCTCAGGCGGCCGGGCGACAGCGGTCGCCGGCGGGACGCTCGTTGGCCAGGCCGGCCTGCGCCGGACAGCTTGCCGCGGTGGGAGGCGCCGCCTTCCAGACGACGGAGCGGGCGCGGCGCTGGGGGCGCAGCATGGTACGCCCCCAAGCGGAGCCGCGGGTCAGACGGCGGCAGCGGCGGGCTGGCCGGCGACCTGCCGCATGAGGTCGCTGGTGGCGGCCATCTGCTCCAGGCCGGTAATCAGCGCCAGCGAGGCTTCCACGGCCGCGGGGGGCAGCGCCCGGCCGGCACAGTCGCGGTACTTGGCCACCAGCTCATCCCAACTCAACGGCGACTCCGGGCCGCCGCGCGGCTCGCGGCAGGAGCCCTCGAGCGTGGCGCCACCGGCGAGCGTCACCGTCACCCGTGTGCCGGCCACACCCGGTTGGGGGTCGAACGCGACTCGCCGCAGCAGCGACTGCGCCTCCCGCCGCTGAACGGCGGCGTCCTCGAAGGTGTCCAGCCGCGGGCTGCCCTCCAGCGCTGCCGCCGCCAGGCAGTATTGCATAGAGAACTTTCCCTCCAGCCCGGTGGTGGGGCGGGCGTGAATCAGCGGACCGTAGGTGGCAGGCGGCGCTTCCTCCCCTTCGGCGGTAGCGGTGCTGACGCTGGCCGGCACCACACCTCCGCCCGGCATCGTCACCGTCACCCGCGCGATGTCATCTGCGGCGAAGCCGTGCTGCTCGCGCAGCGCTAGCAGCGCATCGAGCGCCGTGTGGGTGACGAAGCAGCAAGGGTATTTCTTGACGCTGATACCGGGCGAAACGATATCCCACGGGGCGCCCAGTGCTTCCAGTACCCGTTCGGGCGTGGCGTCTTTGGCCGGGGAGAACAGCTGGATGAAGCCGAGCGGCGCCTCAAGGATCGTCTCGTCGGCGGTGAAGCCGCGGCGGGCGAGCTGGGCGGCCAGCAGCCCCGAGGCGGCGGCGTGGCCGGGGTGCAGCGGCTTGGTCATCGTGCCGAAGTTCTGGCGGGAGCCGGAGGCGAGCGAGGCAGCGATGCCCAGCGCCATCACCATCTGCTCCACACTCAGTCCATAAAGCTTGCCTGCTGCCACCGCCGCGCCCAGCGTGCCCAACGTTGATGTTGCGTGCCAGCCGTGGGGGTAGTGGCTGGCGCCGAGCCCGCGCCCTACCTTGCATTCGATCTCAAAGCCGAGCACGAACGCCTCGATCAGCGCCCGGCCGGAGGCGTTCATCTCCTCACCGGCGGCCAGCACGGCGGGCAGCAGCGGTGGGCTGGGGTGGCCGCGCATCGAGGCGTTGACATCGTCGTAGTCCAGCGCGTGGGTACTGGTACCGTTGACCAGCGCGGCGGCCCGCGCCGGAGCAGCAAAGCCGAAGCCAATAACGGTGGCGGCCGGCCGGCCACCCTCCTCCCGCGCCAGCTCCGCGGCGATACGTGCGCACGGTTCGCTCACCCCGGCCAGCGCCACCCCCAACGTATCGAGGATGGCGCGCTTGGCCTGCGTCACGGCTTCTGCGGGCAGGTCGTCGTACGACGTCTCCACCACGAATTGTGCCAGCCGTCGCGTGATATCCATTTCCTCGCACCTCAGCAGATCAGTGTGTCCGCAGGGTCCCGCTCCCCGCTTCAGCCGTTGTCGTTCAGCCCTCCGGCATACCCAAGCTCGCGGGAGATCTGGCCGGCGGCGAAGCGCAGGGCGCGCTCGACGGCGACGAGCTTCTCCCCCTGGAGGCGGTCGGTGGCGGCGCCGATGGAGAGGGCGGCGACCACACGGCCATCCGCGCCGCGGATTGGCACCCCGGCGCCGCGCAATCCGTACGCCAGTTCTTCGTTGTCGTAGGCGAGCTCCGTTTCGCGGATGCGGGCCAGTTCCTCATGCATGGCCGCCATGGTGGTGATGGTGCTGGCCGTGAAGCCGGGCAGGCCGCGTACGCGCAGCGCCGTCTCCGCTTCCACCGGCGGTAGCCAGGCGATCAGTACCTTGCCGGGAGCGGTGCAGTGCAGCGGGATGATGCCGCCAAGCTGGATGCCGGCCCGCACCATGGCGTCCTGCCAGGCGCCGCGCTGGTAGATCACCTGCCCTCGGTACAGGCGGCTGAGATTGATGTGCTCCTCGAACTGCGAAGACAGCTCCATGATCCACGGGCGGGCAAGCTGGTCAAGCTGCTGACGGCCCAGGGAAGCGTTGCCGAGCACCATCGCTCCCAGGCCGATGTACAGCCGTCCGGTGCCCGGCTCGCTCTCCACCAGGCCGTGCTCGCGCAGCGTCGCCACCAGCCGGGAAACGGAGGAGGGAGTCATGCTCAGGCGGGCCGCCAGATCCGCCATGCGCAGGGGGGTGCGGGAGGCGGCCAGCGTCTCCAGAATATCGATGCCCTTGCGCAGCGACTTGATCGTCTGCCCGCTGCCGTCCGGTCTGGGCGCTGCCTCAGCCATGCCACCTCTGTTCGTGCCACCCCGGGGGACGGCCGGTCCTGCGCTCTGCTCCTCGCCTGGCGCGCGGGCTTGACACTGCGCCGCACGCTGCCGTTCTATACTCCCGGGCGGAAAAACGCAAGCATGTTGCGCATTACGCAATCAATGTGCAGGCGCAGCGGTAGGAATTGACCGATGACGTACCTGACCGAAGAACGGCGCATGATCCAGCAGGTGGCGCGGGAGTTCTCCGTCAAGGAGGTGCTGCCCGTCGCCAACGAGCTGGACCCGATCAAAGGCGAGATCCCGATGGAGCTGCGCCACAAGATGGCGGATATGGGCTACTTCGGTATCCGCATCTCTCAGGAGGATGGCGGCCTTGGCCTGGGCGTGTTCGAGTACGCGCTGATCACCGAGGAGCTGGCGCGTGGCTGGATGAGCGTCGCCAGTATCATCGCCCGCGCGGGCTACACCGGCGCCGGTGTGTTCTCCGGCGAAGAGCGGCAGAAACGGCTGGAGCGGGTGCTCAAGGGCGAATACATTGGCGCGACGGCGCTGTCGGAGCCGGACGCCGGCTCGGATCTGGGCTCCGTCAGCTGCCGCGCCGAGCCAACGGGCGACGGCCGCACCTACCGGCTGTACGGCTCGAAGATGTGGTGTACCTTCGCCGACGGTTCCGACTACCTGACGGTGCTGGCCCGCACCGAGCCGATCACCGACTTCCGTCACCGCCATCGCGGCACCTCGCAGTTCTTCATCGAGAAGGAGCGAGGGACGTTGCCCCCCGGCTGCACGGGCTCGCCGGTGAACAAGATCGGCTATCACGGCTGGAAGACCTGGGCGCTACAGTTTGACGGCACGGAGGCGATCCAGATCGGCAACCCCGGCACCGGCTTCCACAACGCCGTTTCCGGGCTGGAGACGGCCCGCGTGCACACGGCCGCCCGCGCCATCGGCCTGGCCCGCGGCGCGCTGGAAGACAGCATCGCCTACGCCAAGATCCGCCAGCAGTTCGGCAAGCCCATCGGCGAGTTCCAGGCGATCCGCTTCAAGCTCGCGCAGATGGCAGCGGAGATCGAGGCGGCCCGCCAACTGATGTACTTCGTTGCCACCGAGGTGGACAGTCACCGCCGCTGCGACAAAGAGGCCGGGATGGCCAAATGGTTTGCCAGCGAGATGGCCGAGCGCGTCACCAGCGAGGCGCTGCAGATCCACGGCGGTTACGGCTACACCACCGACCTGCCCATCGAACGCTACTGGCGCGATGCTCGCCTGACCAAGATCTTCGAAGGTACCTCCGAGATCCAGCTGCGCATCATCTCCGACCGGCTGATGGAGGGCAAGTGACGCAGTGGCGGCGTGCTCCGGCATCCGGGGAGCGCGCTGCACGCGGACCGATGGGCAATGACGTGCCAGGAGCGGCACGGGCTCATCGTCACCTGTTGCCCGCCCGCTCGGTGCCGGATGCCGGACCACGCGACCGCAGGGAGCATCCATGGCTGACTTCGACCCGGCACAGTTCACCCCGGTCAAGCGGGGCAATCAGTATCAGGACTTCGCCGTCGGGCAGGTGTGGCAGCATCACTGGGGCCGCACCATCACCGAGGGCGATAACGTCATCTTCTCCACGGCGACATGCAACTGGAACCCCATGCACCTCAACGCCGAGTACGCCCGTGCCCACGGCCATCCCTCCCCCGTCGTCAACCCGATGCTGGTGCTCTGCACCGTCGTTGGCATGTCGGTCGAGGATCTGAGCGAGGGCGGCGGGCCGTTTCTCGGCGTCAACCAGTGCACTTTTCATCAGCCGGTGTACGCGGGCGACACCATCACCGCCCGTTCCACCGTGGAGGAAATGCGTACCTCCGCCAGCCGCCCGGACAGCGGCATCATCACCTGGCACACCGAAGCGCATAACCAGCGCGGTGAACTGGTGCTCGACTATCGCCGGACGAACCTGGTGGCGATGCGGAAAGGATGAGGGGAAGAACAAACCCGCCCTCCCCCAATTGCCTGTTCCCGAGGAGCGCACTCATGACCTTACCGCTCTCCCGCCTGACGGGCGCAGATACGTACTTCGAGGATTTTCCCGCCGGGCGCCGGCTGCGGCACGCGCGCGGGGCGACCATCGACGAAGTCGAGAATAACTATCTCTCCAAAGCGGTGGACAACACTGCCCAGGCGCACTGGAACGAGCATGCCGTCCGTGGCGGTCCGCTGGGCAGCGGTCGGGTGGTGTTCGGGCTGATCACCGGCTCGATGGTGGTGGGCCTCGCCAGCCAGGACACGGCCGAAAACGCCTTGGCCGAGGTGGGATTGGACAAGCTCCGCTTCGTCTCCCCCGTCCACCACGGTGATACCCTCTATGCCTACAGCGAAGTGCTGGAGGCCCGCGATGCGCCGGACCGAGAGGATGCCGGCCTGGTCACCTTCAAGCACTGGGGGGTGACGCACGAGGGGCGGGTAGTCTTTGAGGGAGAGCGTACCGTGCTCCTGAAGAAGCGTAGCCACTGGGCAGAGCGATGACCGCGCCGAACGACCACCGCACGGCACACGAGCGGGCTGCGCCGATGCAGCCTGCCGCTACCGGCCCGCTGGCTGGGGTGCGCATCATCGACCTGACGCGGGCGCTGGCCGGCCCCTACGGCACGATGTTCCTGGCCGATATGGGCGCGGATGTGATCAAGGTCGAGCCGCCCGAGGGTGACCCAACCCGCGGCTCTGAGCCCTTCTTCCCCGAGGACAGCGAGCGGGCCTTTGGCGGCTACTTCGCCTCCATTAACCGCAACAAGCGCAGCATCGTCCTTGACCTCAAGCAGGAGGAAGACCGGCAGACGCTGCTGCGGCTGGTGGATGGCGCCGACGCGCTGGTGGAGAACTTTCGCGCCGGGGTGATGGAGCGGTTGGGTCTGCCGTACGAGACCTTCGCGGCCCGCAATCCCCGCCTGGTGTACGCCGCCATCCGCGGCTTCGGCGATCCGCGTACCGGCGCCAGCCCCTATGTGGACTGGCCGGCCTACGACCCGGTCGCCCAGGCCTGGAGCGGCGCCATCAGCATGACCGGCACCGCAGACGGCCAGGTGCTGAAGATCGGCCCCAGCGTTGGCGACCTGTACCCTGGCACGCTAGCGGCGCTGGCCGTTGTCTCGGCGCTGTTCCACGCCCGTGCCACGGGGCAGGGACAGTTTGTGGATGTGGGTATGTGCGACGCGGTGATGCACCTGGCAGAGGCGGCGATCTACCGCTACTCGTATCAGGGCATCGTCACTAGGCCGATGGGCAACAGCCACCCGCAACTGTCGCCATTTGACATTTACCCTACGGCAGATGGCCACTGCGCCATCGCCGCGCCGGGGCCGGCACACTGGGCGCTGCTGTGCGCCGCCATGGACCGCACAGACCTGATCCACGACGAGCGTACCCTCAGCAGCCGCGAGCGGGTAAAGAATGCAGCACTAGTGCGCGGTCTGGTTTCCGCGTGGACCTCGGCGCGCACGACTGCCGAGGTGGTGGAGACGCTGGGCGGCAAGGTGCCCGTCGCCCCCGTCAACAACGCCGCCGACCTGTTCAGTGATGCCCACATCCGCGCCCGGCAGATGCTGGTGGCTGTGGATCACCCCGGCAGCGACCGGCCCGCGGTGTTGCCCAACACCGCCATGAAGTTCACCGCCACCCCTGGCGGGGTGTACCGCCGCCCGCCGCGCCTGGGCGAGCACACCGCCGAAATCCTGGCCGAGCTTGAGGCCACAGAGAAGGAAGCGACATGACGCGCCCGTTTCGCCTGCGCCGCTCCGAGCTGTCTACGCCCGGCAGTAACCCCAAGATGATGGCCAAGGCCGCCACCTCCGACGCCGATCTGGTGTTCCTGGACCTGGAAGACGCGGTTGCTCCGGCCGAGAAGCCCGGCTCGCGTGCCTGCATCGTCGAGGCGCTGACCACGCTGGATTGGGGCAAGAAGACCCGCGCCGTCCGTATCAACGGCGTGCAGACCATCTGGTGCCACGACGACCTGATTGAAGTCGTCACCGGCGCGGGCCGGTTCCTCGATGTAATCATCGTGCCCAAGGTGAAGGCCCCGCGCGATGTGTGGTTTGTCGATTCGCTGCTCACCCAACTCGAGATCAAGCTGGGGCTGCCGGAGGGCGGCATTGGCCTGGAGTTGCTGATCGAGGAGACGGAGGCGCTGGCCCGGGTGGAGGATATCGCCGCTTGCTGCCCGCGAGTGGAGGCGCTGATTCTGGGGGTGGGCGACCTCTCTGCCAGCCAGGGAATGCGCATGGGCAATATCGGCGCCACCAAAGAAAGCCGCTACCCCGGCGACGTGTGGCATTTCGCCCGCACGCGCATGATCGTCGCTGCCCGTGCCAATGGCCTGGACGCGATTGATGGACCCTTCGGTGACTACCGTGACGCCGAGGGCTACCGGCGCGAGGCGACCTGGTCCGCCGTGTTGGGCGCGGTGGGCAAGTGGGCTATCCACCCCAGCCAGATCGAGATCGCCAACGACGTGTATTCGCCAACGGAGCAGGAGGTGAACCGGGCGAAGAGCATGATCGAGCAGGTGCGCGCCGCCGAGGCGCAGGGGCTGGGCGCGGCCAGCGCCGGTGGCACCATGATCGATGCTGCCACTGCGCGCATCTTCGAGACGATTCTCCGCCGCGCGCAACAGACAGGAAGGGCATAAGCCGGGGAACTGGGCAGATAGGCAGACGAGGGAATGGGGGACGGCCCCTCATCTCGTGGCCCACGTGCCCGCCTCGCGGGGAGGCAGTGAGGGAGATCTCTCCGCCCCAGCATGCCGGACACCGGACGTCGGATGGCGCGCGTAGTGCACGAGGAGGGCAGGAGGACCATGGCGCGGATGAACAACATCAGCCGGCGGCGGCTGCTGGGCGCCGGCATGGCAGCGGGAGCAGCCGCCTTCGTCGCGGCCTGCGGCGGCTCCGATGACAAGGACTCGTCCGGAGGAGCGCAGCAAAGCGCCGCCACCCCCGGCAACATTGTCGTCGCCACCTCGACGCGGGCGGCCGAGGCCAAGCAGCCCAAGCCGGGCGGAGCGATCAATCTGCAACAGGCGGCCAACGCGCCGCTGGACCCGTACACCAACGCCACCTATACCACCCAGGTGCTGGCGAGCTATCTGTTTTCGCGGCTGCTCAAGATCAAGACCGGACCGGACCCGGCCTTTGCCAATAACTTCGAACTCGACCCCGACCTGGCGGAGAGCTACGAGACCTCCGGCGATGGTCGCACCGTCACCTTCAAGCTGCGGGCCAACGCCAAGTTCCATGACATCGCCCCGGTGAGCGGCCGCACCGTCACCAGCGAGGATGTCAAGTTCTCCTTGGAGCGGTTTCGCAACGAGCCCAAGAACAACAACCGTGCCGCCTTTGGCGCTGCCGATAACCCGCTGGTGGACACGGTGGAGACGCCGGATGCGCGCACCGCTGTCTTCAAACTGGCGCGGCCGTACGGGCCCTTCACCCGCCTGATCGCCGACGCCAACTACCTGTGGATCATGCCCAAGGAGCTGGCGGCCGGCGGCTGGGACCCGCTCAAGTCGGCGATCGGCACCGGCCCGTTCATGCTGGAGTCCACCCAGCCGGATATCGCCTACCGGGTGAAGAAGAACCCGAACTACTTCCTCCAGGGCCAGCCGTACCTCGATGCCGTCAATTTCCCCATCATCCTGGAGGAGGTGCAGGCCATCGCTCAGTTCCAGGCGGGCAAGCTGGAGGTGAACGGCATCCCCACCGAGCGGCTGGACGAGATCAAGCGCAGCAACCCCAAGGCTGAGTATCTCGAGTACATTCCCCAGACCCACTACTACATCGCCATCCAGCAGCGGGAGGGCAGCCCCCTGCGCGACGAACGGTTGCGTCGGGCGTTGTCGATGTCCATCGACCGCGACGCGCTGCTGTCGCTCAACTGGAAGGGCAAGGGGGCGTGGTCCAGCGCCATCCCGGCCAACTTCGGCGCCTGGCGGGTGGACCCCAAGAGCGCCGATATGGGCGCCGGCCAGCAGTACTACAAGTACAACCCGGCCGAGGCCAAGAAGCTGGTCGCCGCCGCCGGCTACCCGCAGGGCTACCCGCTCAAATTCAACTACTCCAACAACATCTACGGCGAGACCTTCAACCGCACCGCCGAGGCGGTTGCCACCATGTTCAAGGACGGCGGCTTCCAGGTGACGCTGGACCCGCAGGACTATCTGCGCCAGTACATCGTGCCCGTCACCGGCACACTGTTCGGCAACTATGAGGGCGTGGTGTTTGGTAACGGCGCGCAGTACTCGGACTCGCACCAGTACTTCCTGACCCAGTACTTCTCCAAGGGCACCCGCAACACCTCCGGCGTCAATGACCCGCAGTTCGACGCCCTCATTCAGAAGGAAGAGGCCACCTCCAACGACGACGAGCGGCGCAAGCTGATTCGCGAGTTGCAGGTGTACAACGGCGACAAGATGTACTACGCCCACACTGTCGTCGGCGCCGCCTACACCGGCGTGCAGGAGTGGCTGAAGAACTACCAGCGCACCAACGGCTTCGGCCCCGGCGGTGAAACCTACCTGAAAGTTTGGATCGACAAGGGCAACTAAGTCCGCGGCGTCCGCGTCTGCTCCCTTCCACGGGCCTGCTGGGGAACTGCTCCCCGGCGGGCCTGTTTGCGCTGGCGGGGAGTCCGGCGTGCCTGTGGAGTGTGATCTAGGTTACAGCGGTGGTGTGACGGCGGAGACTTCGGCGGGGGTGGGGCGGTGGCATCATCAACTCACCAGAGATGAGCAC
>WBZO01002916.1_pt1 | contig 21088 bp, 20 predicted proteins | sample 5204261 | NCBI WGS metagenome assembly WBZO01 (sample SAMN12412400, study PRJNA552823) | activated sludge metagenome | isolation source: activated sludge from anammox sidestream of wastewater treatment plant... | place: USA: North Carolina | collected 2017-09 | reverse complement strand
GAAACAGAGCGTCGTGATCGCAACCCCCTCCACGCTCATGGGGCTGCTGAAGGCCGTCGCGTTCGGCTGGCGCCAGGCGCAGGTCGCCCAGCACGCCGCTGAAATCCAGGGCCTCGGCCAGGACCTCTACAAGCGCCTCGTGACGTTCACGAGCCATCTCGCACGCACGGGCCAGCGGCTCGGCGGCGCCGTCGAGGCCTACAACAGCGCGGTCGGATCGCTCGAGCGCCAGGTGCTGCCGGGCGCGCGCAAGTTCACCGAGCTCGGCGTCTCGACCGGTGCCGCGCTCACCGCCCCCGAGCCGATCGAGCGGCTGACGCGCGAGCCGGCTGCGCCGCCGGGCGCCTCCGGCAGCGAGTCGCCATGAGCGAGCCCGATGTCTCGCCGCCGCCGCGCAGCGCCGGCGCGCGCTATTTCGCGTGGCTCTACACGCCCGCCGAGGCGCGGGGTGGCACGGCCGCGCTGCTGACGCTCGAGCACGAAATCATGACGAGTGCGCTCGCCGCAATCGATCATGGCGTCGCCCACGTGCGGCTCGGCTGGTGGCAGGAGGAAGCGGAGCGGCTCGCAGCCGCGGTGCCCGTGCACCCGGCGGCACGCGCGGCGCGACAGGCGTTCCTCGCGGCGGGCCTGCCCGCTCCGGACCTGCAAGCGCTCACCGGCCTCGCCGCGCGCGTCCTCGCGCGTCAAGCCCTCGCGCGCGACATCTCGTCCGGCGATCTCGCGGGCGATGCGGCGCTGTGGTCCGACGGACTCGTGCAGCCACTGGCCACGCTCGCGACCGGCGCCACACGCGTGGCCGAAGCCGATCCGCGCGCAGTCGCGACGCTCGGCCACGCGCTGTATGTGCAGGAGCAGGCGCCGACGGACGACTCCGCAGCCGCGCTGCGCGAGGCCATCGCCACCGTTCCCGCAGCGCTCGCGACGCCGCTGCGCGGACTCGTCGTGTGGTCCACACTCGTGCTGCAGACGCGCGCACGTGGCGCTTTTGCCAAAAGCTGGGCTGCCTGGCGCGCCGCGCGGCGCGTCGAACGCAGCCGACTCCGGGGATGACATGACTTCCACGATCGAACCTCGCCTGTACCGTGCCGCACCCGGTGAACTCGCAGGTCGCCTCATCGCGATCACAGGTGCCGGGAGCGGCATAGGCCGAGCCGTTGCGCTCGCCTGCGCGACCCACGGCGCGGAAGTGGTGCTGCTCGGCCGCACAGTCGCGAAGCTCGAGCGGGTTTACGACGAGATCGTCGCGGCGGGCGGCGCCGAGCCCGTGATCGCACCGCTCGATCTCGAGAAGGCCACCGCGAAGGAGTTCGACGCCATCGCTGCGGGGATCGGCACGCGCTACGGCCGTCTCGACGGGCTGCTGCACAATGCCGGCCTCCTCGGTGATCTCTCGCCGATCGAGCACTACGACGTACCGCTCTGGACACGTGTCATGCACGTGAATGTCACGGCGGCCTTTGCGCTGACGCAGGTGATGCTGCCGCTGCTGCGCGCCGCGCCCGATGCGAGCGTGCTGTTCACCTCGAGCGGCGTCGGCCGGCGCGGCCGCGCGTACTGGGGAGCCTACGCGGTGTCGAAGTTCGCGATCGAGGGGCTGGCGCAGGTGCTCGCCGACGAGCTCTCCGGCACGACGTCGGTGCGGGTCAATGCGATCAATCCCGGCGGCACCCGCACCGCGATGCGGCGCGCGGCCTACCCGGCGGAAATGCCCGAAGCAGTACCGCCACCCGAGGCGATCACCGCGGCGTACCTGTGCCTCCTCGGGCCGGGCGGCCGCGGGACGACGGGCGCGACTGTGGACGCACAGGCGCCGGCCGCGGCGCGCGGGACCGTTTCGTAGGCGCGGGCGGCTCGGACCGTGGCACCGGCGTCCCCGCCACCGGTTCCGCGGCATCGAGCAATGCGGCGAGTTCGCTGTCGGTCAGTGCGCGGGAGCGCCCGCGCGGCAGCAGCGGATCGAGTACGAGGGTGCCGAAGCGCACACGCAGTACCCGGCTCACGGTGGCGCCCTGGCGTTCGAACAGTTGCCGGACAGACTTGCCGCTCGCGCCCCGCGTCGCGAGCGCGTACCAGCGATTGCTGCCCTCGCCGCCCGCGGCCTCGCAGCCGAGCACCGTCAGGCGCTCACCACTGTCGATTTCGCCGGCGAGCAGCTGCGCGAGCCGCTCGGCGGGCAGCTCACCGTGGAGACGCACGCGGAAGTCGACGTCGACGCGACGCGCCGCGCGCTGCAGTCGCAGCGCGAGCGCGCCGTCGGACGAGAACAGCTCGAGGCCGCCGTCGACGCGCGGCATCGGGCTCACGGCGATGAACCGCCGGCCCGCACGCTTCGGCATCCGCGCGAGCAGTGATGCGTGCCCGGATTCGTCCGGCGTCTGCAGCGATTCCCCGGGCGAGCGGTGCGCGAGAAACACGCTGGCGCCACCCGCCGCTGTACGCCGCCGGATCGGTCGACCGTCGAGACGCACGTCGTCGCGCACCCCGACGCGAAGCCCAAGCGTCGCGACCTGTCCGTTCACGGTGAGGCGTCCGGCGCGGATCCAGGCCTCGGCCTCGCGACGCGAGGCGAGGCCCTGGCTCGCGAGCATCTTCTGCAGGCGCTCGCCGGGCGGGGCGTTCACAGCCCTGGATCGGGTGGCGCGGCGACCAGCCCCGGGGCCTCGCCCGCAGACGCCTCGAGTTCCTCGTCGTCGCCGTCGAGCGCGTCGGGCTCCGGCAGTTCGTCGTCGGCGCTCTCCACCGCGACGGCCTCGGTGGCGCCCGGAAACTCGAGCTGCGGATTGAGCTCGGGCATCGCCTTCAGCTCCGCGAGGGTCGGCAGCTCGTCGAGGCTCTTCAACCCGAAGTAGTCGAGAAACTCCCGCGTCGTACCGAGGAGCTCGGGGCGGCCCGGCACGTCACGGTGACCGACGACGCGCACCCAGTTGCGTTCCGTGAGCGTGCGCACGATGTTCGGGTTCACTGCGACGCCGCGCACGAGTTCGATCTCGGCGCGCGTGATCGGCTGCCGATAGGCGATCAGGGCCAGCGTCTCGAGCAGCGCACGCGAGTACTTCTGCGGCCGCTCGGGCCACAGGCGGGAGACGCGCGCGGCATATTCGGCGCGCACCTGCACGCGCCAGCCGCCGGCTGTCTCGAGCAATTGCAGCGCGCCGCCGGCGTAGGCGGCTGCGAGGTCGTCGAGCGCGCCGCGCAGCTCGCCGATCGCCGGCCGATCGCCGTCATCGAACAACGCCGCGAGGTCCGCGAGCGGCAGTGGCCGGCCTGCCGCGAGCAGCGCGGCCTCGACAATGTGACGCAGTTGCGTATCGCTCATGGGTTCGCCTCGTCGGTCGCGTTGTCCGCGACCAGATGCAAGCCATCGTGGGCAGGCGGCGCGGCGCGCACGTGCAGCGGCGCGTACGGCTCGGCCTGGACGAAATCGATGAGTCCCTCGCGCACGAGCTCGAGGATCGCGACGAAGGTGACCGTGATACCCATGCGGCCCTCTTCCGGGCGAAACAGCTGCCCGAACTCGACGAACCCCGGCCCCGCGAGCCGCGACAGGATATCGGCCATGCGTGCGCGTACCGACAGGCGCTCGCGTTGCACGTGGTGGTGTGCAAAGAGCGCCGCACGCTGCACGACTTCCTGGAAGGCGATCAGCATCTCCCGCAGCTGGACCTGCGGCAGCAGGCGCACGACCTTGCGGTCGGCGAAATCCGCGCTCGCGGCATAGACGTCGCGTTCGAGCCGCGGCAATGCGTCGATGCCCTCCGCCGCGCGCTTGTAGCGCTCGTATTCCTGCAAGCGCCGCACGAGGTCGGCCCGCGGGTCGGCCTCCTCGTCGGCGGCGGCGTGCGCGCGGGGCAACAGCATGCGCGACTTGATCTCCGCGAGCGTCGCCGCCATCAGCAGATATTCGCCCGCGAGCTCGAGCTGCAGCTCCTGCATCAGCTCGATGTAGTTCATGTACTGGCGCGTGATGTCGGCGAGCGGTATGTCGAGGATGTCGAGGTTCTGCCGCCGGATGAGATACAGCAGCAGGTCGAGCGGGCCCTCGAACGCCTCGAGGAACACCTCGAGCGCCTGCGGCGGAATGTACAGGTCCTTCGGCACCTCGGTCACGGCCTCGCCGTGCACCATCGCGAAGGGCATCTCGGACTGCTGCGGGGCGAGCCCGGGTTCCGGCGCCGCAGCCGCGGGACCGGTGGTCACGACGAGCTTGAGTTCGGGCTTCACAGTTTGCCGCGCAGGTGCATCACGCGACGCACTTCGTCCATCGTGTCGCGCGCGGCCGCGCGCGCCTTCTCGCCGCCCTCGACGAGAATGCGCTGCACGAGTTCGGGGTTGTCCTCGAACTCCTGTGCGCGCCGGCGCATGCCCTCGACGAATTCGACCACCTTGTCGATCAGCGGCTTCTTGCACTCGAGGCAGCCGATGCTCGCCGTGCGGCAACCGTGCGCCGCCCACGCCTGGGTCGCCTCGTCGGAGTAGATGCGGTGCAGGTCGAACACCGGGCACTTGTCGGGGTCGCCCGGGTCGGAACGGCGCACGCGGGCCGGATCGGTCTGCATCGTCTTCAGCTTCTTCGCGACGCTGTCGGGGTCTTCGCGCAGCCCGATCGTGTTGCCGTACGACTTCGACATCTTGCGGCCGTCGGTGCCGGGCACCTTCGGCGATTTGGTGAGCAGCACCTGCGGCTCGGGCAGCACCGCGACGCCGCCGCCCTCGAGCCATCCGAGGAGACGTTCGCGGTCGGCGACCGTGATGCGGTTGTTGCCGAGCACGAGCGCCCGCGCCTTCTCGAGCGCGCCCTGGCTGCCCGCCTGCTGGAACTCGCGCCGCAGCTGGCGGTACTGTGTCGCCATCCGCCCGCCGAGGCTCTTCGTCGCCTTCTCGGCCTTCGCCTCGAAGTCGGGCTCCCGGCCGTAGATGTGGTTGAAGCGACGCGCGATCTCGCGCGTGATCTCGACGTGCGCCACCTGGTCTTCGCCGACCGGCACGTAGGCAGGGCGATAAATCAGGATGTCGGCCGATTGCAGCAGCGGATAGCCGAGGAACCCGTAGGTCGCGAGGTCCTTCTCCTTCAGCTCCGCCTGCTGGTCTTTGTAGGTCGGCACGCGCTCGAGCCAGCCGAGCGGCGTGATCATTGACAGCAGCAGGTGCAGCTCCGCGTGCTCGGGCACGTGCGATTGCACGAAGACGGTCGCGACGCCGGGATTGATGCCCGCCGCCAGCCAGTCGATCAGCATCTCGTGGATGTGTCCCGGCAGGCGGCTTGTGTCCTCGTAGTCGGTCGTCAGTGCATGCCAGTCGGCCACGAAGAAGTAGCATTCGTACTGGTACTGCAGTTCGATCCAGTTCGCGAGGGCACCGTGATAATTGCCGATGTGCAGGGCCCCCGTCGGCCGCATCCCCGAGAGCACGCGGCCGGCCGGCGCGTTGGCGCTCATGCGGGCCCCGCTAATGGAATTTCCGGTCGGGTCGGCACGGGACTCGGCACGTCGCAGTGGATCTTTGCTGATGGGGCGCGATGGGCGCCGATAGCCCGGGATTATAGCCCAGCGCCACGGCGCAAGCCCGCCGCCTCGCCGGCGAGCGCGAGGCGCGCGAGATCGCCCTTGCCCGCGCGCAGCACCACCGGCGGCTGCACCGACAGGTCGACGACCGTCGTCGGCTCGATGCCGCAGTGGCCCGTATCGAGCACGAGGTCGACCTTGTGCTCGAGCCGCGCCGCGATCTCACGCCCGTCGGTGAGCGGCATCGCGTCTCCCGGGAGCAGCAGCGTCGAGGTCATCATCGGCTCGTCGAGTTCGGCGAGCAGCAGGCGCGGGACGACATGGCCCGGTACGCGTATGCCGATCGTGCGGCGCTTCTCGTGCTGCAGCCGCCGCGGCGTCTCGCGCGTCGCCGCCATCAGGAAGGTGTAGGGACCCGGGGTGCCGGCCTTCAGGATCCGGAACTGCCAGGTATCGATGCGCGCGAATCGGCCGACCTCGGTCAGGTCGCGGCACATCAGCGTGAAGTGGTGGTGGCGGTCGGCCTCGCGGATGCGCCGCACGCGCTCGAGCGCGTCCTTGTCGCCGATGTGGCAGCCGAGCGCGTAGCAGGAATCGGTGGGATAGGCGATCAGGCCCCCGCCGCGCACCACGTCGGCCGCGCGGCGGATCAGCCGTGGCTGCGGATCGACGGGATGCAACTCGAAATACAGGGCCATCCGGGTATCATATCGGCCCCCGCCGCCCCCCACAGGACCATGCAGCACCTACTCGATTTCGCGCCGCTCGTCGTCTTCCTCGTCGCGTTCAAGCTGCAGGGCCTCTATGTCGCCACCGGCGCGCTGATGATCGCGATGGTGCTGATGCTCGTCGCCGACCGCGTGCTGCTCGGGCGCATCCCGACGATGCACTGGATCTCGACCGCGCTCGTGATGCTGTTCGGCGCCGCGACGCTGCTGCTGCACGACAAGCGCTTCATCCAGTGGAAGCCGACCGTGTTCTTCTGGCTCGTGAGCGTCGCCCTCCTCGCGAGCCGCTGGATCGGGGACCGGCCGCTCGTCGAGCGCCTGCTCGCCCCGGCGCTCGGTCCCGATGCGCACCTGCCGCGCGCGAGCTGGCAGCGGATCAACCTCGTGTGGGCGGCGTTCTACGTCGTGCTCGGCGCGCTGAACATCGCGGTCGCGCGCGGTGCGAGCGAACAGGCGTGGGTGAATTTCAAGGTCTTCGGGCTCACCGCCCTCACCTTCGTGTTCATCGCCGCGCAGCTGCCGTGGATACTGAAGCGGGCGCGCACGCCATGACGGCCGAAACCCTGTCGAGCGGGCGTATCGCGCGCCTGCGTGCCGCGCTCGAGGCTGCGCTCGCGCCCGAGTCGCTCGAGATCCGCGACGACGGCGACCGGCACATCGGCCATCCCGGCGCGCGCGAAGGCGGCCACTTCCACGTGACGATCGTCGCGCGCGCATTCGACGGCCGCTCGACCCTCGAACGCCACCGTTTGGTCTATGCTGCGGTTTCTGCCCTGCCGCGGGGCGACATACATGCGCTGTCGATCAGCGCGCGTGGCACTTCTGAATGACTTGAGTTTTTATTCATAACTTACCGAGATATCTCATGAAATCAGTCCGTATTTCCGCGGTGCTGGCCGCCGCCCTGCTGCTCGTCGCCTGCAAGCCCGGCGCGAACGCACCCGCGGCCGGTGCCGCAACGAGCGCCGACGCAAAGCCGGTCGCCACCGTCGACGGCAAGGCGATCGCAAAGAGCCTGTTCGACACGTACGCGAAGGGCGTGTCCGGCAAGGAGAGCGCCGAGCTCACCGAGGAACAGCGCGGCCAGATCCTCGACAACCTGATCCGTGCCGAGCTCATCGCCTCGCAGGCCGAGAAGGACGGACTCGCCGCGAAGCCCGAGACCGCGTCGATGCTCGAACTGTCGCGCCTCAACATCCTGCAGCAGGAGATGATGCAGAAGTACCTCGCCGACAAGACGCCGACCGAGCAGGAGCTGCGCGCGGAGTACGAGACACAGATCAATGCGCTTTCGAAGCAGGAATACCACGCGCGCCACATCCTCGTCGCGACGGAGGACTTCGCGAAGCGGCTGATCGCACAGCTCGACAAGGGCGCGAACTTCGAGCAGCTCGCCCGTCGCGAGTCGATCGACTCGTCGAAGGACAACGGTGGCGATCTCGGCTGGTTCACGCCCGACCGCATGGTGCCGCCGTTCTCGGCAGCGGTGGTCGCGCTGAAGAAGGGCGAGTACACGAAGGCGCCCGTCCAGACCCAGTACGGCTGGCACGTGATCCGCCTCGACGACGTGCGCGACGTGCAACCGCCGCCGTTCGACAGTGTGAAGGACCGCCTCGTGCAGATCGTGCAGGCCAAGAAGTTCAAGGCCTATGCGGACGAACTCATGAAGACCGCGAAGGTGGTCAAGACACCGTGATGGATCTGGTGCCGGGTTTTCGGTTATTCGGTTATTGGGCGGCCGCCCAATAACCGAATAACCGAAAACCCGGCACCATTCCTCTCTTCAGGTACGCGGCCGTCGCCTGTCGGCGAGGATTTTCGTCAGCGCCGCCTCGTCGATCACTGCGACGCCGAGCGCCCGTGCCTTGTCGAGCTTGCCGCCCGCTTCCTCGCCCGCGACGACGAAGTTGGTCTTCTTCGACACCGAACCGGCGACCTTGGCGCCGAGTGCTGCGAGCGCTGCGCCCGCCTCCTCGCGCGTGACGGAAGCGAGCCTGCCGGTCAGCACGAACGTGAGGCCGGCGAGCGGCGCATCTGCGGCCCGCTCGACGACGACAGGCCAGTGCATGCCGTGCCGGCGCAGCGCATCGATGAGTTCGCGGTTGGCGGAATCGGCGAAGAACTGCGCGACATGCGCGGCCACCACCGGTCCGACATCGGGCACCCCCCGGATCTGCGCCTCGTCCGCGTCCATCAGGGCCCCGATGTCGCCGAAATGCCGGGCGAGCGCCAGGGCAGTCGCCTCGCCGACTTCGCGGATGCCGAGCCCGAGGAGCAGCCGGGGCAGCGTCGTCTCGCGGCTCGCGGCGATCGCATCGACGAGATTCTGCGCCGACTTGTCGCCCATCCGTTCGAGCGCTGCGAGTTCGTCCTTCGTGAGCGTGTACAGGTCCGACGGGGATCGCACGCGATCGGCCGCGACGAGCTGATCGATGATGCGCTCGCCGAGCCCGTCGATGTCGAGCGCGCGTCGGCTCGCGAAATGCCTGAGCGCCTCGCGCCGCTGGGCCTGGCAACGAAAGCCACCCGTGCAGCGCGCGACGGCCTCGCCTTCCTCCCGCACGACGGGCGAGCCGCACACCGGGCAGTGGGTCGGCAGCGCCACGGGCTGCGTGCCGGGCGGGCGCAGTTCCGCGCGCACGCGCACGACCTCGGGGATGACGTCGCCGGCGCGCCGGATCACGACCGTGTCGCCGACGCGCACGTCCTTGCGCGCGACCTCGTCCATGTTGTGCAGCGTTGCATTGCTCACGGTCACGCCGCCGACGAACACCGGCCGGAGCCGCGCGACCGGCGTGACCGCGCCGGTGCGTCCGACCTGGAACTCGACCGCGGTGACGGCCGTCTCGACCTCGTCCGCCGGGAACTTGTGCGCGAGCGCCCACCGTGGCGCCCGCGCGGCAAACCCGAGCCGTTCCTGCCAGTCACGCCGGTCGACCTTGTACACGACGCCGTCGATCTGGTACGCGAGCTTCGCGCGCGCGTGGCCGATGCGCTCGTAGAAGGCGAGGCAGCCGTCCACGCCCGCGACCACCGTCGACTCCGGGCAGGTGCGCAGCCCGAGGTCGCGCAGGGATCCGAGCAGCTCGCTGTAGCGGCGCCATTGCGCGAGCGCGGAATCGGCGATGGTCCCGACGCCATAGCAGAAGAAGGCGAGCGGCCGCGACGCCGTGACGCGCGGATCGAGCTGGCGCACGGCGCCGGCCGCGGCGTTGCGGGGATTGACGAAGGTCTTCTCGCCGCGCGCCGCGAGTGCCGCGTTCATGCGCTCGAAGCCCTTGACCGGCATGAACACCTCGCCGCGGACCTCGAGCAAGGCGGGCGCGGCGCCGCGCAGGTGCAGCGGCACGCCACGGATGGCGCGGATGTTCGCGGTCACGTCCTCGCCTCGCGTCCCGTCACCGCGCGTCGAGGCCTGCGCGAGCACACCCTTCTCGTAGGTGATCGAAATGGCGAGCCCGTCGAGTTTCGGCTCGGCCGCGTAATCGATGGCGCCATCGACTTCGCCGAGCCGCTCGCGCGCCCGCCGGTCGAATGCGCGCGCATCGTCCGCCGAGAAGCCGTTGTCGAGCGACAGCATCGGCACGCGATGGACGACTTCGCCGAATGTATCGAGGGGCGCCGCACCTACCCGCTGCGTCGGTGAATCGGGCGTCACGAGCTCCGGGTGCCGCGCCTCGAGCTCGCGCAGCTCGACCATCAGCCTGTCGTACTCGGCGTCCGGAATCTCCGGGTCGTCGAGGACGTGGTAGCGGTAGTCGTGGTGTTCGATCGCGGCGCGCAGCGCGACAATGCGGCGCTGCGCGGCGTCGGTCACGCGGAAGTCCCCGCGTACTGTGCGCGCAGCGCGACGACCCGGGCCGTGGTGAGCGGCTCGCCGTGCTGGTCGCGCAGTTCGGCATTCAGGCGTGCCGCGAGGCCGCGGGTCGTTTCGATCAGCCGGTCGAATATCTCCTCGTCGGACAGTGCGCCCGGCAGGACCGCGAACACGTTGATGCCCGCGTAGCGTTCCGTGTCCATCGTCGCGACATGGAACACGCCCGGACGCGTGAGGCCCGCGGCGCTCAGCAGCACGCGCCCATCGTCGGCCGGCCAGTGGAAGATTTCCATCGGGCCGTGGATGAAGCCTTCCCCGGCGAGCGCCTGGCGCAGGGAACGGCCCGCGAAGCGCTCCGCGCCGCGCGGCAGCACCCGCAATGCCAGGATGCGGCGTTCGGATTCCGGCGGCCAGTCGAGGATGAGATCGGCGCCGCCGACCGGCGCGCGCGACGCCGCCGGCCACGGCGTCGGCGCCGCGGGCCGCTCGACGACCGGCCCCAGCGCCTCGTCGCCGTCGATCTGCACGGCCTCGAGATCCGCGGACAGCGCCGTGACGACCGGGACAGCCTGCTCGTGCGGGTCCCGGGCGAACGACAGGTCGATGTCGACGGCGTCGCTCACTTCGATGACCGGCAGGTCCTGTGGCACATCGTGCGACGCGCGCAGCGGCGCATGCGCCGCCGCCGGGGACGGCGCGGAGGCGGCCGGTGCGATCGCCGACGATGTCGGCGGCGCCGTGGTCGCAATCTCGGATGCCGGGCGCCCGGAACGGCTGCGACGGCGTTCGCGGATCACGAGCCCCGCGATCAGCGCCACGCCGAGGACCAGCAGAATCAGGCGCAGTTCAGGCATCGCCGTCGCTACGCCGTCGCGAGACGCAGCGCCTCGTCCACGTCGACCGCGACGAGGCGCGATACGCCGGGCTCGTTCATCGTGACGCCGAGGAGACTCGACGCGAGTTCCATCGTCACCTTGTTGTGCGTGATGAATATGAACTGCACGCGTTGCGACATGTCGCGCACGATGTCGCAGAAGCGCCCGACGTTGTGCTCGTCGAGCGGCGCGTCGACCTCGTCGAGCAGACAGAACGGCGCCGGGTTCAGGTCGAAGATCGAGAAGACGAGCGCCACCGCGGTGAGGGCCTTCTCGCCGCCCGAAAGCTGCGAAATCGTGCTGTTCCGCTTGCCCGGCGGACGCGCCATGATCGCGACCCCCGCCGACAGCGGATCGTCGCCGACGAGCTCGAGATACGCGTGGCCACCGCCGAAGAGGCGCGGAAACTTCTCCTGCAGCCCCGCATTGATGCGGCCGAAGGTGTCCTCGAAGCGCGCGCGCGTTTCGCGGTCGATCTTGCGCATCGCCTGTTCGAGCGTTTCGAGCGCGGCGGTCAGGTCGGCGAACTGCCGGTCGAGATACTCCTTGCGCTCCGAGTTCTCCTTCAGTTCGTCGATCGCCGCGAGATTGACCTGGCCGAGCCGTTCGATGTCGGCGCGGGTCGCCGCGAGGCGCTCTTCCCATTGCGGCACGGCCGCATCCGCGGCGAGTGCGGCGAGCACCGCCGGCAGCTCGAAGCGTGTGGCGGCGAACTGCTCCGCGATGCTTTCGCGCCGCACCCGTGTTTCCTGCGCGGCGAGGCGCGCTTCGTCCATGGCCGCGCGCGCCGCATCGACCCGCTGTTCGGCGGCCGCGCGCCGCTCGTCGAGCTGGCGCAGGGCCGCGTCGGCGTCCTCGAGGCCGCGCCGGGCCGCAGCGAGTTCCGCTTCGATCGTGAGTCGCCGGGCGAGCGCCGCATCGAGCCGCTGCGCGAGATCGCGGATCGGTTCGTCGCCGCCCGCGAGCTCCTGCTCGAGTTCCGCTGCGCGCGCGTCGAGCTGCGCGCGCTGTTCGCCGAGGCGCGCGAGATTGACGCCCTTGCCGCTCTCGCTCGAACGGCGCGACTCGCTGCGGATCAGGAGGTCGCGTGCCACGAGCTGGGCGGCCTGCGCGCGCTCGCGCGCGACTGCGACCTGGTCACGGCGTTCCTCGCGCTCCGCCTCGAGGCGGCGCCGCCGCGCATCGAGCGCGGACAACGTATCGAGGCCCCGGTCGAGCGCGGTGCGCGCCCTCGCGAGCGCATCCTGGGTCACCCCGATCTCGCGCGCGGCATCGGCTGCCTCGCTCTCGAGCCGCTCGCGACGCAGCGCGGATTCCTGCGCGCGCGCGCGGCCCGCCTCGAGCTGGCCGAGAACGTCGGCGTGCTCGCGATGCGCGCTCTGGATGCGCGCCTGCGCCGAGTCGCGCGCCTGCTCGGCGGCCACCAGCGCCGCGCGCAGGGCCGCGATCTGCCCTTCGACCTCGCGCACGCGCGCGTCGGCCGTCTCGAACTCGCCGCGCACGCCCTTCAGTCGCTGCTCACGCTCGATGACGCCCGCATGATGGTCGACTCCGCGGCTGACCCGCAGCCAGCTGCGGCCGACCCATTCACCCTGGCGGGTGATGACCGACTGATCGGCGCCGAGTGCACCGCGCATGGCGAGTGCATCCGCGAGCGATGCCGCGGTCAGGACGCGCCCGAGGAGATCGACGAGCGCCTCGGGGCCACGCACGTGCTGCGCGAGCGAGTTGCCGCCGAGACCGGCGCCGGAGGCACGCGCAGGCTCGATCAGCGTGACACTCGCACCGGCCAGCGTTTCGACCACGCCCGCGACGTCATCGAGATCATCGACACAGACGGCCTCGAGGTAGTCGCCGAGCGCCGTCTCGACGGCGCGCTCCCAGCCATTGTCGACCGTCAGCAATTCGGCGAGCCGGCCGCGCCCGGCGAGGCCCGAGCCCGCGAGCCATGCGCCCGCGCGGCCATCGTCGCGGCCGAGCGCCGCCTTCTGCAGGGCCTCGAGCGACATCATCTCTCCGCGCAGGCGCTCGCGCTCGGCGCGCAGCGTTTCGAGGCGCATCTCACTCTGCAACTGGTGGCCACGCGCCTGCTGGACATGCGCGAGCGCCGTGCTCAGCGCCGCGGCGAGCTCGTCGGCCGCGGCCCGCGCCGTGGACTCGCGCCCCGCGAGATCGGCGATCTGCACCGTCGATTCCTGGGCGATCAGGGCGTCGCGTTCGACGGCCAGGCGATCGGCCTGGCCCGTGAGGCGCCGGAACTGGTTCTCGAGCTGCTCGATGCGCGCCCGCTCCACCTGGGTGGCCTGGTCGGCCGCACCGAATTCGCGATTGAAGTCTTCCCAGCTCGCCTGCCAGACGGCGAGCGCGCCCTCGACGTCCGCGAGGGTGGCCGCCGCCGCGCTCTCGGCGCGATCGGCCTGCGCGAGTTGCGGGGCGAGCGCGGCGATCTCCTCGCGCAGCGCCGCGAGCTCCGCCGCATCGCGTTCGATCAGCAGCGCGACCTCGCCGAGCGAATTGCGCGTCGTCGCGAGATCGGCGGTGCGCCGCTCGCGCAGTTCGCGCGTGTGCTGGATCGTCTGCTCGGTGCGGGAAATCTCCGCACCGACCTCGTAATAGCGGCCCTGTACCTGCGAGACGAGCGTCGTCTGCTCGTCGTGGAACTCGCGTTGCCGGTCGATCGCGGCCTCCGCCGCGCGCTGGTCGGCGAGCGCGGCCTGCATCGCGAGGTCGCATTCGCGCATCGCGGAATCGTGCACTTCGACACCGCCGTCGAGATCGCGCAGGCGCAGCGCGAGCACCTCGGCGGTGAGCCGGCGCTCGTCTTCCTTCATCGCCTGGTAGCGGCGTGCGGTGGCCGCCTGGCGTTGCAGGTGGCGGATCTGCTTGTCCACCTCGTCACGCAGGTCCTGCAGGCGCTCGAGGTTCTCGCGCGTATCGGCGATGCGCCCTTCGGTCTCGCGCCGCCGCTCCTTGTAGCGGGAGATGCCGGCCGCCTCCTCGACGAAGGCCCGCATGTCCTCGGCCTTCGATTCGATCACGCGCGAGATCATGCCCTGCTCGATGATCGCGTAGCTGCGCGAGCCGAGGCCGGTGCCGAGGAACAGCTGCGTGATGTCGCGGCGGCGGCAGCGCGCGCCGTTGATGAAGTAGGTCGAAGTGCCGTCGCGCGACACCTGGCGCTTCAGCGAGACTTCACTGTAGCTCGCATAGGGCCCCGAGATCTTGCCGTCGGCATTGTCGAACACGAGTTCCACGTGCGCGGTACCCACCGGCTTGCGCGCGCTCGAACCGTTGAAGATCACGTCGGTCATCGAATCGCCGCGCAGGTGGCGCGCGGACAGCTCGCCCATGACCCAGCGCACGGCGTCGATGACATTCGACTTGCCGCAGCCGTTCGGGCCGACGACGCCCGTCAGGTTGTTCGGGAAGCTGACCGCAGTGGGATCGACGAAGGACTTGAAGCCCGCGAGCTTGATCTTGGTGAGTCGCATCAGGGCGGCTAGTGTAAATTAATCGTCATGCCTACACAGCCCTCGAGCAGCCTCGAAACATTCCCCAATCCGCAGCTCGACATCGACTACACGATCCGCATGTCGATCCCGGAATTCACGTGCCTGTGCCCGAAGACGGGCCAGCCGGATTTCGCGACGCTCGAGCTCGAATACGTCCCCGACAAACTCTGCGTCGAATTGAAATCGCTGAAGCTTTTCATCTGGTCGTTCCGCGATCGCGGCGCGTTCCACGAAGCCGTGACCAACGAGATCGCCGCCGCGATCGCGGCCGCGACCCGCCCGCGCTTCCTGCGCCTGACGGCGAAGTTCAATGTCCGCGGCGGCATCTGGACCACGGTCGTCGCCGAGCGGCGACAGTCCGGCTGGCAGCCGCAGGAGGCGGTCGTACTGCCGTGAAATCCGGGACTTACGAGGCCCTGTACACCTTGGAATACGCCAGTATAATCCCGCGTCCGCTAACGGGTCCGATGCCCTGAAGGAGCCCAGGATGCCTGCCAAGAAGGCGCCTGCGAAGAGCAGCAAGCCGAAGAAGACTTCCGTGAAGTCGCCTCCCCGCCCCGCAGTGAAAGCCGCCGTCCGCAAGTCGCCCGTGCGCGCGCGTATCGGTGCACCCAAATCCCCGAAGAAGGTTCCCGCAGCCGTGGCAAAGCCCGCGACACCGAAATCACCTGCGCCGGTGGAAGCCACGTTCGCGCGCCGCAGTCCCGAGCCTGACCTGTCGGTGATACGCACGGCCGCGCGCACGGTCGACGCCGACGACGCAGAAGCGCAGGAAGGCGTGCCGAACCTGCTGGCAGGTCCGCGCAATGTCCAGCCGTACATCGCGCGCCGCGGCGAGCAGTACATGGGCAAGGCGCAGCTGGAACATTTTCGCGACATCCTGCAAGGCTGGAAGCAGGACCTGATGATGGAAGTCGACCGTACCGTCTCGCACATGAAGGACGAGGCGGCGAACTTCCCCGACCCGAACGATCGCGCGACGCAGGAAGAGGAGTTCAGCCTCGAGTTGCGCACCCGCGACCGCGAGCGCAAGCTGATCCGCAAGATCGACGACGCGCTGAAGCGCATCGAGGACGGCTCGTACGGCTACTGCCTCGAAACCGGCGAAGAGATCGGCATCAAGCGTCTCGAGGCGCGCCCGGTCGCCACGCTGTCGCTCGAAGCGCAGGAGCGTCGCGAGCGCCGCGAGCGCCAGTACGGCGACCGCGACGACCGCTATCGCTGAGGCCGCGCGGCCGTCTTCGCCGGGTTGCGGGCGTTTTGCGCCCTCGCCCACCGGCGAGCTGCACGCCGGCTCGCTGCTCGCCGCCGCCGGCAGCTATCTCGATGCGCGCCACGCGGGCCAGCGCTGGCTGGTGCGCATAGAGGACCTCGATACGACCCGCATTCGCCGAGGCGCCGAATCGAGCATCCTCGCGACACTTGAAGCCTGCGGCTTCGAATGGGATGCGACACCGCTGCGCCAGAGCACGCGCATCGACGCGTACCGCGTGGCACTCGCGGCCCTCGATCGCGCGCAGCGCCTGTTTGCCTGCAGCTGCTCGCGCAAGACCCTCGAAGACGGCGCCGAGGGCGGAGGAGCCTATCCCGGCACCTGCCGCAATGGTCCCACGCGACCCGGCCCCACCGCGACGCGCTTTCGTGTCGACGAGGGCGACTATGCGTTCGACGATCGCATCCAGGGGCACGTGCACGGCCACTGGCGCTGCCACGGCGACGTCATCGTGCGCCGGCGCGACGGCCTCGTCGCCTATCAGCTTGCCGTGGTCGTCGACGACGCCTGGCAGGGCGTCACCGATGTGGTTCGGGGCGCGGATCTCCTCGATTCGACACCCTGGCAGCGTGCCCTCGGCCGGGCGCTCGGCTACCCCGCCCTGCGCTACGCACACGTGCCGGTGCTCGTGGAACCCGACGGACGCAAGCTCGCCAAGGCACGCCGGGCCATACCGGTCGACCGCCGGCGGGCCCGCGCGGCGCTTGCGCAGGCACTCACGCTGCTGGGACTCGCGCCACCGGCCGAACTCGCAGGCGCATCGCCTGCCGAACTCTGGGCATGGGCAATCCCGCGCTGGTCGCCCGCGCCCCTGCACGGGATACGCACGCTGCCGGCGCCGGAATGACATGGGGCACGCGCCCCGGTGGTACTATGGCAGGCGACCGCAGCTGGGGCCGACGAGGCGAGGAACTGCCATGAGCGAACCCAGAGTCATCAAGAAATACCCGAACCGCCGTCTCTACGACACGGTCGAGAGCCGCTACATCACGCTCGGCGACATCCGGCGGCTCGTCGTCGAACGCATCGACTTCGTGGTGATCGACAAGAAGACGCAGGCCGACATCACGCGCGCGATCCTGCTGCAGGTGATCGCCGAGCAGGAACACGCCGGCGAGCCGGTCATGAGCCGCGATTTCCTGTCGCAGGTGATCCGCACCTACGGCGGGCAGATGCAGAATGTGGTCGGCAGCTATCTCGAGCAGAGCCTGAAGCTCTTCAATGCGCAGCAGCGGGAGATGCGCGATCGCGTACGCAGTGTCGTCGGCGTGGACCCCGTCGATGCCGTTTCGCAGGTTGCGCAGAAAAACTACCAGCGCTGGCGCTCGGTGCAGGACGACATCTTCCGTACGCTGCTCGGCGGAGCGTCGAACCGCCCGCGTGCGGACGAGGACAGCCCGCAGTAGGACCTGGTGCCGGGTTTTCGGTTATTCGGTCATTGGCCGAAGCCGCAATAACCGAATAACCGAAAACCCGGCACCATGCATCCTCAGGCGTCGACGTTCCTCATGGACAGGCGCACGCGGCCCTGACGGTCCACTTCGAGCACCTTGACGCGCACCGCGTCGCCTTCCTTCAGTTTGTCCGACACGCGCTCGACGCGCTCGTCGGAGATCTGCGAGATGTGCACGAGGCCGTCGCGGCCCGGCAGGATCGTCACGAACGCGCCGAAATCCATCAGCCGCGCGACGCGGCCTTCATAGATGCGCCCGACCTCGACGTCGGCGGTGATCAGCTCGATGCGGCGCTGCGCCTCGCGCCCCGCCTCGCCGTTGACCGAGGCGATCTTGACGGAACCGTCGTTCTCGATATCGATCGTCGTGCCGGTCTCCTCGGTGATCTGGCGGATCACCGCGCCGCCCTTGCCGATCACGTCGCGGATCTTCTCCGGGTCGATCTTGATCGTGATGATCGACGGCGCGTACTCCGACATCTTCTCGCGCGAGCTCGACAGCACCTTCGCCATCTCGCCGAGGATGTGCAGGCGCCCCTGCAGGGCCTGGGCGAGCGCCACCTTCATGATCTCGGGCGTCACGCCCTCGACCTTGATGTCCATCTGCAGCGCCGTGACGCCGTCCTTCGTGCCGGCGACCTTGAAGTCCATGTCGCCGAGATGATCCTCGTCGCCGAGGATGTCGGTGATGACCTTGTAGCGCCCGCCGTCGAGCACGAGACCCATCGCGACGCCGGCGACGGGTGCCTTGAGCGGCACACCCGCGTCCATCAGCGACAGGCTCGCGCCGCAGACACTCGCCATCGACGAGGAGCCGTTCGACTCGAGGATTTCCGACACGACGCGCAGCGTGTACGGAAAGGTCGCCATGTCGGGCATGACCGCGGCGATGCCGCGGCGCGCGAGGTTGCCGTGGCCGATCTCGCGGCGCTTCGGCGAACCCATCATCCCGGTCTCGCCGACCGAGAACGGCGGGAAGTTGTAGTGGAACATGAACGGCTCGCGGCGTTCGCCCTCGAGCGCGTCGATCATCTGCGCGTCGCGCGTCGTGCCGAGCGTCGTGACGACGAGAGCCTGCGTCTCGCCGCGCGTGAAGAGCGCCGAGCCGTGGGTGCGCGGCAGCACGCCGACCTTGACGCTGATCGGGCGGACCGTGAACGCGTCGCGGCCGTCGATGCGCGGCTCACCGTTCAGGATGCGCACGCGCACGAGCTCGCTCTCGAGCTTGAACAGCGCGTTGTCGACCTGGTCCGCGGTCCACTTCGGTGTATCGCCGGCCGTGAGCGTCGCGGTCGCGAGCGCCTTGGCCTCCGCAATCTTCGCGTAGCGCGCCTGCTTCTCGGTGATGCGATAGGCCTCGGCGAGGCTCGCCGCGGCCACGTGCTTCACCTGCGCCGCGAGCTCGTCGCTGTCGGCCTCCGGCTTCCAGTCCCAGCGCGGCTTGCCGGCTTCCTTGACGAGCGCATTGATCGCATCGATCGCGACCTGCATCTGCGTGTGGCCGAACACGACGGCACCGAGCATCACGTCCTCGGACAGCCCCTTGGCCTCGGACTCGACCATCAGGACAGCCTGCTTCGTGCCGGCGACGACGAGGTGAAGGTCGGATCCCTTCAGTTCCTTCGCGGTGGGGTTCAGCAGGTACTTGCCGTTCGCGTAGCCGACGCGCGCAGCGCCGATCGGGCCGTTGAACGGCACACCGGCAATCGCGAGAGCGGCGGACGCACCGAGGAGCGACGGAATGTCGGCATCGATTTCCGGGTCGAGCGACAGCACGGTCGCGACGACCTGCACGTCGTTGTAGAAACCGTCGGGGAAGAGCGGCCGGATCGGACGATCGATCAGGCGGGAGGTCAGGGTCTCCTTTTCGGAAGGCCGGCCCTCGCGACGGAAGAAGCCGCCGGGAATGCGTCCCGCCGCGTAGGTCTTCTCGACGTAATTGACGGTCAGCGGAAAGAAGTCGCGACCCTTGGTCGGCTCCTTCGCCGCGACGGCGGTGACGAGCACACGGGTGTCACCCATCGAGGCGACGACGGCGCCGTTCGCCTGGCGCGCCAGTTCGCCGGTTTCCAGCGTCACCGTATGTGCGCCGAAGGGAAATGATTTCTTGAATGCGGTCACGCTGCGATCCTCGCGAAAAAAGGGGTACGGGAAAGCGAAAAGGCCGCGCGGGAGAGTGGCGCGGCCTTTCGTCGGGGTCCTTAGCGGCGGAGCCCCAGGCGCTCGACGAGCTCCTGGTACTTCTCGGGCTTCGTGGCCTTGAGGTAGTCGAGGAGTTTGCGGCGCTGGTTCACGAGCTTCACGAGCCCGCGTCGCGAGGAATGGTCGCGCTTGTGCGCGCTGAAATGCTCGCCGAGCCCGTTGATGCGTTCGGAGAGCAGAGCGACCTGCACTTCAGGCGAGCCGGTGTCTTGCGGACCGCGGCGGAACTGCGCGAGCACGCCGCTCTTTTTTTCCGTGGTTAGGGACATTAAGGGGAAATCCTTGAAATTACTGACTTTGTACCGTTTTGAAGGCGCGGCATTCTACTCGTCCGCACCGCCGCTCACAAGTTGAAGATCCGCCGGGGGCGAACGCCGCCGAAGGCGCTCACCTCGCCAAGGCCGACGAGCTGGCCCGCCTCGTCCCGCAGCCGCACGAGGGTGCCCGGCGGCGCGCCGGCGGGCGATGCCGGGCCGCCGGCCAGGTCGGCCGCGCCGAGGGTCTGCCCCTGGCGCACGCGGGCCACACTGCGGCCGCAGAGGGTGAGCGCCGGCCAGCCGGGGATTCCGCGATCGATCGGCAGGAGCGCGGGTGGTGTTTCGGCCCGGCAGGCCGCGAGCAACGGTTCGAGCGGCCACATCGCTTCGCCGGCAAACGGCTCGACCCACGCGCGATGCAGGCGGCTCACGTGGCCCACGGTGCCGAGTGCCCGTGCCAGGTCCTCGGCGAGCGTGCGCACGTACGTGCCCTTCGAGCATTCGACCGCGAGATCGATCGCGTCGGCCCGTCTGCCCGCGAGTGTCAACGCATGTATCGTGACTTCGCGCGGGGCGCGCTCGATTTCGACACCGCGACGTGCCAGCTCATAGAGGGGCCGGCCGCCCTGCTTGAGCGCCGAATACATCGGCGGCACCTGTCGCTGCACGCCAGTCAGCGTCGCGAGTACCGCCTCGATGTGCGCGGTGCCGAGGCCCGGCACGGGCGCCGACTCGACCACATCACCTTCAGCGTCGCCGGTCGCGGTGCGCGCACCGAGCGCGATCGTGAATTCATAGCGCTTGCGCCCCGCGAGGATTTCGCCTGCGATCTTGGTCGCCTCGTCGAGGCAGATCGGCAGCATGCCGGTCGCGAGCGGATCGAGGCTGCCGACGTGCCCCGCCTTGCCCGCACCGAAGGCGTGCCTGACCCGCTGCAGCGCCGCATTCGACGACAGCCCCTGCGGCTTGTCGAGGAGCAGGATGCCGGAGGGCACGGCGGATCTCAGGCGACCGGTTTGGGGTCGTCTGCCCGGTCAGGGGCGTCAGCCGCACCCGGGGCGTCGGCCGGAGCGGTCGCCGACGCGGCCTCGTCGACGCCCCCGCCGCTGCGGGCGCGGTCATCCGAAACGGCGCGATCGATCAGCGCCGTCAGTTGCGACGCCTCCTCGAGATGACGGTCCACGACGAATTCGAGGCGCGGCGCGTGCCGCAACGACAACCTGCGACCCACCTCGCCGCGCAGGTATCCCGCCGCGCTCGCGAGCCCTGCCCGCACCTCGTCGGCCGGATGCTGCGCGCCGAAAGGCAGGAAGTACACGCGCGCGACCGACAGGTCCGGGGCGAGCTGCACGGCGGTGATGGTCACGTTGCCGACACGCGGGTCCCTGACCTCGCGCGCGACGAGCGCCGAGAGCACACGCTGCACCTCGCCCTCGATGCGCTCGCGGCGCGCGCTGCCGGCCATCG
>WBZO01002914.1_pt1 | contig 21092 bp, 15 predicted proteins | sample 5204261 | NCBI WGS metagenome assembly WBZO01 (sample SAMN12412400, study PRJNA552823) | activated sludge metagenome | isolation source: activated sludge from anammox sidestream of wastewater treatment plant... | place: USA: North Carolina | collected 2017-09 | reverse complement strand
ACGACCGGCGGGTTCGAGCGCTACGCGCCCGACCTCAAGGCCATCGTCGAGTTCAAGACGTCCGACATCGAGACATACCTGCAGGGCGCCGCGGAGATGGCGGCGGCCGCCGCCGCCCGGCGAGGGTACGGGGCGGTGCCGGGCGTCGGAGGTACGAGCGACGGAGGTGACCGGTGAGGGCGCTCCAGTTCCTGGCCGATCCGGAACCCTGGCCCGAGCCGATCCCCGAGGATGCGCCCCGCCTGCTGCGCAACCTCGCCACCAGCCCGACCGCCCTGGTGGACCTGCCCGACCCACCCCTCCTGGGCGACGACTGGCTGATCCTGCAGACCCGCCTCACCGGCATCTGCGGATCCGACACCAAGCAGGTCCTCATGGACTTCGACGGCGCCGACGACAACATCATGACCGCGTTCATCTCCTTCCCCCAGGTCCTGGGCCACGAGGTGGTGGCGACGGTCGACACGGTCGGGCCGGCGGTGCGGACCGTGGAGCCCGGGTGGCGCGTGGTGCTCTACCCCAACCTCGGCTGCCGGCCCCGCGGGGTGGCCCCGCTCTGCCCCGCCTGCACGGCGGGCGACTACTCGATCTGCTGGAACTTCCACGCCGGTCCGCTCTCGGCGGGCATCCACACCGGCAACGCCACCGAGGCCACCGGCGGGTTCGCCGAACGGCTGCCCGCGCACACCACGATGGTGTTCCCGGTGCCCGAGGCCGTCCCCGACGAGGTGGCGGTCCTGGCCGACCCGTGGTCGGTCTCCTTCCACGCCGTCACCCGCAACCCGCCGCCGCCACACGGTCGGGCCCTGGTCATCGGTGCCGGCGCGCTCGGCACGACGGCGACCGCGATCCTGCGCCAGCTCTGGCCCGGCGTCGAGGTGGGGACCGTCGCCCGATGGCCGGCCCAGGCGGCGCTGGCCGACCGTCTCGGCGCCACCGTCTTCGGCTCTGAGCCGGCCGGGGAGCTGGTGGAGGCGCTGGCGTCCTGGTCGAGGGCGACGCTGCGGCGACCCTGGGAGGGCCTGCCGGTGGCCTGGCCCGGCCACGTCGACGTGGTCTACGACACCGTCGGATCGCCCGAGACCACCGAGGTCGCGATCCGGATCCTGCGTGAGCGGGGCACCCTCGTGCAGCTCGGGGTCAGCTCACCGGGCCGGTTCGAGTGGACGCCCTGGTACTTCAAGGAGCTGCGCCTGGTGGGCTCCAACGCGTTCGGGATGGAGACCTTCGAGGATCGCCACCTCCACGCCTACGACCACTTCTTCTCCCTGCTCCTCGACGGCCGCATCGACCTGGCCGGGATGCTCACCCACCGGTTCCGGCTGGAGGAGTGGCGCGACGCGTTCCGCTGCCTCGTGGAGCAGGGCACCACCGGCGCGGTGAAGGTCGCCTTCGACTTCCGCTGAGCGCGGGTGGGCCGGGTTCGCGCCGACGGGTCGGCGCCCTAGGCGTCGGGGAGTGCGTCGAGGGTGGCGAGGATGTCGTCGCCGTAGCGGTCGAGCTTGGTGGGGCCGATGCCCGGGCAGGCGACCAGGTCGGCGGCGGTCGACGGGCGGGCGAGGGCGATGCCCCGCAGGTGGGCGTCGTTGAGCACCACGTACGCGGGCACGCCGTCGGCCTTCGATCGCCGCGACCTCCACGCACGCAGCGCGGCCTCGGCCGCGGCCGGCGCGCCCCACAGCTCGGTGGGCGCGGCCAGCGGGGCGCGGCGCCCGCCGTGCTCGACCCGCTCGCCGTAGCGGACGGAGACCAGCGCGCCCCCGTCGAGGCGCAGCCGCACGCCGCGACCGTCGGCGTCCTCGACCGTGCCCTCGTAGCCGCCGCTGCGGAGCACCTGCCCCGCCCCGGCGCGGATCACGTCGCCCTCCGGTGCCCGCCTCCGCCCGCCACCGCTCTCGGCCCCGCGCCCCGAGCCGCGGCCCGCGCCCTCCGGCCCCCCGCGCGGGCGGCGAACCCCGCCGGTCGCGTCCGGTTCCGCCGGCGAACCGGCCGGGCGCCGCGCCGGCCGGCGGGGCGCCGTGCCGTCGAGCTCGGCGAGGAACGGGGAGCGCCGGCTGCGGTCGGTGAGCACGACGCAGCGGTCACGGGCCCGGGTGATCGCGACGTGCAGGACCCGGCGCTCCTCCTCGACGTCGAAGCTCAGGCGGTGCGGGAGCAGGCCGTCGACCACACCGACCACCAGGACGCGGTCCCACTCGCGTCCCTTGACGCGGTGGACCGTGGAGAGGACCACTCCCTCGGGGTCGGCGTCGCGGGCGAGGACGCCCCGGAGCCAGGCCTCGAAGCCGGCCGGGTCGGGGTGGAGGTCGGCCACCGCGAGCAACCCTTCGAGGTCGTCGAGATGGCTGGAGCCCTGAGCCGCGCCGGTGCCGTCGAGGAGGCCCATGGCGGCTCCCAGGCCGACGTCGTCGCGGACGACCTCGAGCACCCGGCGGGTGGTGCCCGCCCGGGCGGCGGCCGCCACCTCCGCCAGGTCGCGGGCCAGGCGCAGCACCTTGGCACCCTCCTTCTCGGCCAGGTCGCCGGCCAACGCCTCGAGCCCCGCGACGGACCAGGAGCGCCGGCGCGACAACCGGTCCGCGAACCACGGGGGCAGCCCCCTGGTGGGGCGCCGCAGGACCTCCACCACATCGGCCGGATCGATCGCGTCGCCGGCCGTCGCGATGCGCAGGTAGGCCAGCGAGGCGCGGAGCCCCGTCCGCTCCAGCACGTCGCGTCGCAACGCCGAGCGCACCGCCACGCCCGCCTCGACCAGGGCCACCTGCGGGGCGAGGAGCGCGGAGTGCACCCGGGCCAGCACCGCCACGGTGCCGGGAGGGACCTCGGGGTCGGCCAGCCAGCCGCGCACCACGTCCACGGCCGCCGACGCCGCGGCCTGCGGCTCGTGCTCCACCACCCGCAATGCATCGGGGGCCGCGTCGGCACCGGGTCCGGCGTGGATCTCCTTGGCGACCCGCCGGTCGTTGTAGCCGAGCAGCCGGCGGGCGCCGTCGACGACCGCGACCGGGCACCGGTAGTTGACGGTCAGGGCGTGCTCCCCGGCCTCGGGGAACAGCGACGCGTAGTCGATCAGGAAGGCGGGATCGGCGCCGGCGTGGCCGTAGATCGTCTGGTCGTCGTCGCCGACGCCGAACACGTCGAGGGCCGGGAGGGCCAGGAGCCGCATGAGGAGCACGTGGGCCGGCGTGAGGTCCTGGAGCTCGTCGACGAGGAGGTGCCGGCACCGCGACTGCATCCGGCGGCGGAACGGACCGTCGGCCAGGAGCGCCTCGAGCGCGGCGTACACCTGGTCGTCGAAGTCGACGGCGCCACGCTCGGCGAGCGCGGCGCGGTACGGGGCGAACAGGCCGGCCAGGCCGTCGACGTCGTCGCGGGAGGCCTCGACCACGTCGGGGGCTACGAGCCCGAGGCGGACCGCGCCCAGCGCCTCGAGGTACGGGCCGATCGGGTCGGTGTTCGCCCGCCGCGGCCGGCGGCCCGGCAGCAGCGACTCCACCAGCCGCCGGCACTCGCGCTCCTCGAGGAGGTCGGGCGCCCGCCCCCGGTGCTCGGCCAGCACCCACCGGCCGAGCGCGTTGAGCGTGCGCACCTGGGGCCGGAACGCCGACGTGCGGCGCTCCAGCTCGAGCTGCGCCTCCTTGTTGTAGGCGACGGCCACCACGGCCTCGGTCTCCCACGCCCGCTCCCCCAGCAGGTGGCGCAACCGCTCGGTGAGGACGCGGGTCTTGCCCGATCCGGCGGGGGCGATCACCCGGGCCGGGCCGCTCAGGTGGGACACGGCGGCGAGCTGGTCGGGGGCCAGGCCCGCCTGCCCCTTGCCAGGGGCGGGCGCGGCGCCGGACGCGGGGCCGGACGCGGGGCCGGACGCGAGGACCGACGTGGGGGCGGCGCGGCCGGGCGCGGGGGCCAGGCGCCCCAGCTCGACCGTCTCGTGGTGCACCACCGCCTCGGCGACCTCGGCCGCCCCGAACGGCCGGCGGGGCCCGCCGTCGACCCAGGCGTCGGTGCCGTCGGGGAGGCGCACGTCGGCCGGGCCGGTGGGCACCTCGGTGGCCCCGAGGCGCGCCGCCTTCCGGGCCCACCACCACACGGGCACTCCGGATCGGACGTCGTAGTTGTTGGCCCAGACCAGGAAGTGCAGCCGGTCGAACCACGGCTCCGCGTGGGGGTCGAGCGTCCAGGGCTCGGCGTCGACGGCCGCCGGCTCGCGGAAGCGGGCCGGGTCGACGGCCAGCTCCACCACCACCGGCTCCCGGCGGGCCCAGACCCGGTGGAGGCGCTCCACCGCCCCGGCGGGCGCGGCGAGGGCGGCGTCGTCGAGCACCACCACGGGGGCGTCGCGCCACGGCTCGGGCACCGCGGTGGCACCACCCCGGTCGACGACGACGCCGCGCCCGAGTGCGGGCGGTCCGGGGACGGGCATGGCACAGAACCTAGGCGCGGGGTGTGACCGTCCGGCCCACGGCGAGCCCGGCCTCCGTGGGTCCCGCGCCGGCCGGACCGGGGCCGCACGCCCTGATCGTCGCCTCACGAATCGTTGACCCTCCCGGAACACGAGGTCGCCATGATCAGGCCCGGCGGCGCCGGGCGGCGCCGCCGGAGCGGACACGGTGCCCGACGCACCCCGGACCGGGGGACCGTGTAGCCCCCTGGTGACCAAGGAGAATCCATGCGCAGGCTCGCCACGTTGACCGGAGTCCTGGCCGTGACCGCCCTCGTGGCGTCGGCCTGCGTCCCCCCACCCGCACCCCCGCCGCCCGCTCCCTATCTCGACCAGGTCTACGGGGCCACCGTCAGCCCCCAGAAGAAGCCCGAGGTGTGGGGCTACGCGCCGCCGATCGACGCCAACTACGGGGGCCTGATCTACGCGGGCACCAACCTGGAGCACCAGGACGTCCGCCCGCCCCTCGAGGACGGGCTGGAGCCGCTGCGGCTGTGGGTCGCGGAGCCCGCGAACGACGCGCCCCTGCGCCCGGCCGTGATCTGGGTCCACGGCGGCGGGTTCGCCAAGGGGATCGGGTCGATGTACGGCCTGGCCGCCGACGTGGGGGCCGAGTACGCGAAGCGCGGCTACGTCGGCTTCTCGGTCGAGTACCGCATCGACACCACGCTGGTGGACCCGCCGAGCACCACCAGCCTGTGCCAGTGGGTCCAGGACCACGAGGACCCGAACGATCCCCTCTGGGTCCAGAGGGCCCTCCAGTGCAAGCGCAACGTCCTGACCGCCCAGTACGACGTGCAGGCCGCCGTCCGGTGGGTGCGTGCCCACGCCGCCGAGTACCGCGTCGATCCGAACCGGATCGCCGTGGGCGGCTTCTCGGCCGGCGCCTACACCGCCGCCAACGTCGGCTACCGGACCGACGACATCAGCCCGTACGTGTACTTCACCGGCGACCAGCCCACGGCGGCCGCGTCGAGGCCCCAGGCCGTGTTCGGGGCCTCGGGCTGCCAGGCGCAGCCCTCGACCGTCGGCGCCGGCGACGCCCCGTCGTCGTGGATCCACGCCCGGCTCGACCCCGCGGCCCCCTACCCGTGCATAGCCGAGACCGTGACCGCGGCCCGGGGCGCCGGGCTGGTGGCCGAGCTGACCTCGTACTGCGACGAGAGCGGCCACGCCCAGAAGCTCTACCAGGCGCACCTCGCCGAGACCGACGCCCAGTGGACGACGTTCCTCGCCCGGGAGCTCGGCCTGTACTCGGGCATGCGGCCGCCCAGCACCGACCCGGTCTGCCCCGGCACCTGAACCGCCGGCCCGCAAGGCACGGCCCGGATGCGGGATCACCTCCGGCACCCGGGCCGTCGCCGCGCCGGCACTCGGGCCGTCGCCGCGCCGGCGCCCGGTCCTGAACGCCCGGCGCGCACGGTGGACGCCTGACGTAGCTGTCGCACGCAGACCGTAGGGTGGTCGGCGTGGAGCAGGTCGACGGCAGGACGATCGTGAGCGCATCCGATCTGGTGGCGCACCTCGCGTGCTCGTACGTCACCACCCTCGACGCCGAGGCGGCCTCGGGGCTTCGCCCCCGCCCCGCCGGCGACGACCCCGAGCTGGAGGTGCTCCGGCGCCGGGGCTTCGAGCACGAGGCGGCCTACCTCGCCGAGCTGGGCGAGGCCGGCCTCGACGTGGTGGAGATCCCCGACGACCACGGCGGCCCCGCCGCCGGCCGGGTCGAGGCGCTGCGCCGCGCCGAGGCGCGGACCGTGGCCGCCATGGAGGCCGCGGCCGACGTCGTGTACCAGGCGACCTTCCTCGACGAGCGCGGCGCGGTCCTCTGGAGAGGCCACGCCGACTTCCTGCGCCGGGTCCCCGGGCCGACCGCGCTCGGCGCCTACGGCTACGAACCGGTCGACACCAAGCTCGCGCGCCACGTGCGGCCGTCGGCCGTCCTCCAGCTCTGCCACTACGCCGAGCAGGTGGAGCGCCTCCAGGGCGCGCCGCCCGACCGGGTCCACGTGGTCCTCGGCGGGCACGACGAGGAGTCCGTGCGCCTCGCCGAGGTCGCCGCCTACTACCGGGCCGCCCGCGCCCGCTTCCTGTCGGCGCTCGGCGAGCACGCGCCCGGCTACCCGGTGCCGGTCGAGCACTGCGCGGTGTGCCCCTGGCTCCCGGTGTGCGAGGAGCGCTGGGAGGCCGACGACCACCTCTGCCGGGTCGCCGGCCTCGGCCGGGAGCAGGTCCGCAAGCTGACGGCAGCCGGCATCGCCACCCTGGGAGCCCTGGCCGGGAGTCCGCCGGGCCTCCGGGTGCGGGGTATGACCGACGCCACCGTAGGTCGGCTCCAGGTGCAGGCCCGCCTGCAGCATCGCCGGCGCCCCGGCGAGCCGCCGCCGGTGGAGCTGATCCGGGGCGTCGAACCCGGCCGGGGCCTCTCGGCGCTGCCCCCACCCGACCCGGGCGACGTGTTCTACGACATCGAGGGCGACCCCTTCGTCGGCGACGCGGGCATCGAGTACCTGCACGGCGTGGGCTGGCTCGACGGCGGGTCGTTCACGTTCCGGGCCTTCTGGGGCCACACGCCGGCCGAGGAGCGCCGCGCCTTCGAGGGCCTCATCGATCTGCTCGTCGAGCGACGCCGCCGGTTCCCGGGGATGCACGTCTACCACTACGCCAACTACGAACCGCACGCGCTGGGCAAGCTCATGGGCCGCTACGGCACCCGCGAGGCCGAGCTCGACGACCTGCTGCGGGGCCAGGTGTTCGTCGACCTGTACCGGGTGGTGCGCCAGGGCCTGGTGGTCGGCTCGGCGTCGTACTCGCTCAAGAAGCTCGAGCCGCTCTACATGCCCGCCCGGGCCGAGGCGATCACCGATGCCGCGTCGAGCATCGTCGAGTACGAGCGCTGGCTCCAGACCGGCGACCGCCGGATCCTCGCCGACATCGAGGCCTACAACCGCACCGACGTCGAGTCGACCCGGCTCCTGCGCGACTGGCTCGAGGCCCGCCGGGCCGACCTCGTCCGCTCCGGCGAGACCGTCGACCGCCCCGAGATCCGGGCCGTCGAACCGTCGCCGGCTCCCTCCTCCGACGAGGCCGACGGCGACCCCGACGAGCTCGTCGCCCGCCTGCTCGACGGGAGGGTCGATCCCCCCGGAGCCGACGCCCCCGCCGGCGAGCGGGCCCGATGGCTCATGGCCCAGCTCCTCGCGTGGCACCAGCGCGAGGCCAAGCCCGAGTGGTGGCGCTACTTCGACCGGGTCCTGCAATGCGACGAGTCCGACCTCCTCCGGGATTCGGAGTGCATAGCCGGGCTGGAGCCCGCCGGGCACCCGGCCCCCGGTGAGCGCGAGTCGAGGATCTGGACCTACCGCTTCGACCCCGACCAGGAGCACAAGCTCCGCGCCGGCTCGCCGGTGCTCGATCCCGCGACCGAACGGGTCCGCCAAACCCGGCCCCCCGACGCCGCGCCCCGCCTCGACGGCCCCGGCCGGCTGGTGGAGCTCGACGCCGCCCTCGGGATCCTGAGGCTCCAGCGGCCGGGCAGCTCCCGGGCCTTCCACCCCCGGTCGCTCATCCCCGGCACGCCGATCCCGACCCACCTCCAGCGCGACGCCCTGCGCGCCGTCGCGCGGGCCCTCCTCGACCACGGCGTCGACGGGCCCGGGCCGTTCGCCGCGGCCCGGCTGCTGCTGGGCCGCCTCCCGCCCCGCGTCCGCGGCGTGGCGGAGGGAGGCGCGCTCCGGTGCCCCGGGGAGGAGGCCCCCGCGGCCGCGGTCCGGATCGCCTCCGGCCTCGACCGGTCGTACCTGGCCGTGCAGGGCCCGCCCGGCGCCGGCAAGACGTGGACCGCGGCGCGCATGGTCGTGGCCCTGGTCCGCGAGGGCGCCAAGGTGGGGATCACCGCCAACAGCCATGCCGTGATCTCGCACCTCCTCGAGCGGGTGGTGGACGCCGGCGAGGAGCAGGGCGTGCGGATCCTTGCCGTCCAGAAGGTGTCGAACCCCGACGAGGGCTACCGCGGCCACCCCCACGTGGAGGTCACCAAGGACAACGCGAAGGTCGCGGCGCTCGTGAAGCACGGCGGCGTCGACGTCGTGGCCGGGACATCGTGGCTCTTCGCACGCGAAGCGATGCGCGGGGAGGTCGGCACCCTGGTCGTCGACGAAGCCGGCCAGCTGTCACTCGCCGACGTCCTGTCGGTGGCCCCGGCGGCCTCCGGGAACCTGATCCTCGTCGGCGACCCCCGCCAGCTCGCGCAGCCCTCGAAGGGTCACCACCCCGAGGGGGCCGCGGTGTCGGCCCTCGAGCACGTCCTCGGTCGCCGGGCCACGGTCCCCGACCACCTCGGCCTCTTCCTCGACCACACCTGGCGCCTCCACCCGTCGATCTGCGCCTTCATCTCCGAGCAGGTCTACGACGGCCGGTTGCACGCCCGACCCGACTGCGCCCTCCAGTCGATCGACGACGGCCCGGTGCTGGGCGGCTCCGGGCTGCGCTGGGTCCCGGTCGAGCACCACGGCAACCGGACGTCCTCCGACGAGGAGGCCGAGGCCGTGCACCGGCTGGTGACCTCGTTGGTGGGCAGGACGTGGACCGACCACGACGGGGTCCGCCGGGCGCTCGGCCTCGCCGACGTCCTGGTCGTGGCGCCGTACAACGCGCAGGTGAACCGGCTCATCGCTCTCCTGCCGCGAGGCGCGCGGGTCGGCACGGTCGACAAGTTCCAGGGGCAGGAGGCGGCCGTGGTGATCGTGTCGCTGGCGTCGTCGAGCGCCGACGACGCGCCCCGCGGGATGGAGTTCCTCTACTCGCGCAACCGGCTCAACGTGGCCGTGTCGCGGGCCCGCGCCCTGGCGGTGATGGTGGGGAGCCCGGCGCTGCTGGGGGTCCGCTGCCGCACCGTCGAGCAGATGCGCCTCGCCAACGTGCTGTGCCGCTTCGTGGAGATGGCGACTCCGGTCACCCTCTGACGGGCGCGGCCCCTCTGACGGGCGCGGCCCCTCTGGCGGGCGCGACCCCGGCCACCACCGGGCGCGTCGCCGGGCGTCGCGTCGCCGGGCGTCGCGTCGGCGGGCGTCGCGTCACGGGCGATGGTGGAAGTCGACAGCGAGGTGCCGCGCCGCGGCGTACGACCGCGTCAGGTAGCGCTGGTAGCGGTGGTCCCGGTTCAGCGTCCGCTCGAGGAACGACGTCACGTACAGGTTGGTCAGGCGGTGCGCCTCGGCGATCGGGATCAGGTCCGGGCCGCAACCCTCCTCGGCCTGCTCGAGGAGGAACCCGAGCAGGTCGGGCGGCAGGCCGGCCGCGGCGACCGCGTCACGGATCGCGCAGATGTCGGTGAACGACGCGTGACCGGCTCGCCGGACGTCGACCCGGTACGACGGGCGGGCCGGGATCAACTCCCAGGCTCGGACGGTCTGAGTCGCTATCGGGGTGGTGACGTCGGAGGTGCCGCCGACCAGCATCGTGGGCACCTCGATCGACTCCAACTGGGCGTCGGTGAACGGCTCCGACGCCGGCGAGATCGGCACGATCGCCCGCACCCGGGAGTCCGGGGGGACGGTGGCGAAGCCGGCGGCCGCGGCCAGGGCGGTGAAGCCCCCGAACGAGTGACCCGCCACCGCAATCCGTTCGGGGTCGATGCGGCCGGTGAACGCGTCGCCGGGGGTGGAGTCGCGCTCGAGCATCCGGGTGATCACGAGCGAGATGTCGAGGGGCCGGTTCACGGCCACCACGCCGAACGGCTCCGAGGTGCCGAGGAGGAGGTCGTAGGCCGTGTTGCCGTCGTGGTCCGGGGCCACCACCACGAAGCCGTGGCTGGCCAGGTGCTCGGTGAGGAACCACGACTGGAACCGGATCCCCCCGCTGCCGTGCGAGAACGCCACCAGCGGGAACGGCCCCCGCCCGGAGACCGGCGGCCCGTCGAGCGCCTGCGGCGACTCCACCTGGGCCAGGAGGAGGTCGTAGAAGGAGGGCGGGCGCCCGGCGGCGTCGGCCGGGTCTACGGGGTACCAGGCGTCGACGGTCAGGGTGCGGCCGTCGCGCGACGGGTCGGTCACCTCGAAGGTCGTCCGGCCGACCGCGAACGGGCCGGCGGTGTCGGGCGCCGACACCCGACCGCGGGGCTCCCACCTACCGCCCTCGGCCCCCGGCCCCGTCCGGGCCAGAGGGCCGATCGGCCCGCACCCGGTGCTCAAGACCAGGGCGGCCGCCACGAGCACCGCCGCCCCCAGCCGTGAGCGGGTCCGCCCGCGTCGCGCCGACGGGGAGCCGGCCGCCGGCGTGGCCGTCGCGGCGCTCAGCGCCGCCCTCCCGGCCCGGTGCCCGTCACGATGAGGTCCGTCGAGATGGCGCATACCGCCCGAAGCTACCGGCTGCCGCCTCGCCTGTCAGGCGTGGAAGCCGGGCGGCGGCCTCCGGCGACCGCGATCCCACCCGGGGCGGTGCGTCAGGCCCGGTGGATGAGGTTCATCGTGGAGGTCACCACCGGCTCTCCGGCCGCGTCGCGGAACGTGTCCTCGACCACGATGAAGGTCATCAGGCGGTCCTTGGAGGTCTTCTCGTAGACGTCGCGCACCACGCCCTCGTAGTGGAGCTCCTCGCCGGCGGTGAGGGGCCGGTGGTAGGTGAACGCCTGCTCGCCGTGAAGGATCAGGCCGCCGCCGGCCATGAGCCGGCCCATGATCGCGGAGACCGGATGGTCGGCGATCGAGCCGTCGGAGGGCTGGAGCTCCTGCCACTTGCCCCAGTTCTGCGCCGCGAACGCGTACGTGGGCGGAGCCGGCACCCCGGCGAAGCCGGCAGCCTCCGCGGCGTCGGCGTCGTGGTAGAGGGGGTTCTCGTCGTGCAACGACCGGGCGAAGTTCTCCAGCGCGGACCGCTCGACCACGACCGTCCCCCGGCCGGTCGGCCGCCCGATGTACTCGCTCCAGTCCGCCATCGTCGTGGTCCCTCCTCCGGGCTCCGGGTCGCCGCGGCGCGCGCCGCCGGTCGTGTGTGATCTCGCCGACCCGTGGCCGCCCATTCCAGCACGCGGCCACCCGCCGGGGCGAGGAGGTGGCGGCGGCGCTGGCCGGTCCGCCGCCGGCGGCGGTACCGTCCGGCGATGGCGAACCTTGACGACGTCAGCCACGAGGTGCTCGAGACCGCCCGGACCATGCACGCCCGGGGCCTGGTGGAGGGCACGGCCGGTAACGTCTCGGGGCGGGTCGACGACGGCACGATCGTGATGACGCCTTCGTCGGTGCCCTACCCCGCCATGACCCTCGCCGACCTGGTCGTGGTGGCCGCCGACGGCACCGTCGTGTCGGGCGAGCGCTCTCCCACCTCGGAGAAGGCCGTCCACCTGGCCACGCTCGCCCGCCACCCCGAGGTGGGCGGGGTGGTGCACTGCCACGCCCGCTGGGCATCGACCTACGCGGTGGCACAGAAGCCGATCCCCGCCGCCATCGACGAGTTCGTGATCTACATCGGCGGCGACGTGCCCGTCTGCGACTACCACGCGTCGGGGACCGACGAGCTGGGTGAGGCCGTGGCCGCCGCTTTCGCGGGACGCTCGGCCGTCCTGATGGCCAACCACGGGATGGTCACCATCGGCCGCTCCCCCGACGACGCCCTCCACGCCGCCCTGGTCGTCGAGCACAACGCCCACATCGTGTGGGGTGCCGAGGCCCTCGGCGGTGCCGCACCCCTCCCCGAGAAGGCCCGCACCGACTTCGCCGGCGTCTACGACTTCGTCCGTCACCAGACCTGGTGACCCGACCCCTCCAGCATGTTGCGATCGACCACACCTCACGTGGGTCGATCGCAACACGTTCGAGGGGGGGCGGGCCGAACCCTCCAGCATGTTGCGATCGACCACACCTCACGTGGGTCGATCGCAACATGTTCGGGTCAGTGGTCGACGACGGTGGCCACGAAGCGCTGGAGCTGGCGGAGGTTGCGGCACTCGTAGGCGCCGTCGCAGTACGCGGCGTACTCGCCCATCACGGAGTCGCCGCTGTCCCAGTAGCCCTTCGGCTCCGGGTTGAGCCAGTAGAGGTGGCGGCCCCGGCGACGTAGGTCGCCGAGCAGCGCCGCCTGGGTGGCGTGGTAGTTGTTGCGGGCGTCGCCGAGCAGGATGATCGACGTCTTGGGCGTCACCTCGTGGGCGTGGCGCTGGTGGAACACCTCGATGGCGTGCCCGTAGTCGGAGTGGCCGTCGACCCAGACCACGTCGGCCTCGGTGTTGACCTTGTGGATCGCCTCGACCAGGTCGCCCGACTCGGTGAAGTACGACGTGACCTCGTCGATGCCGTCGATGAACACCCACGACCGGACCTTCGAGAACTGGCTCGCCATCGCGTACACGAACTGGAGCGTGAACCGGGCGAAGCTGGCCACCGACCCGGAGATGTCGGCGATCACCATGATCTCCGGCTTCGACGGGCGGGGGTGGCGGAACTTGGGTTCGGCCGGGACCCCGCCGTAGGAGAGCGAGTGGCGGACCGTGGCCCGGAAGTCGAGGTGGCCGCGGCGCCGGCGCCGGCGGCGCTGGGCCAGGCGCGCCGCGAGCGCCCGCGTGAGCGGGTAGATGGCCCGCTGGAGCTCCCGCATCTCCTCCCGTGAGGCGTGCATGAAGTCGACGTCCTCGGGCAGCGGGCGACGCAGGGTGCGGGCCATCGCCTCCACGCCCCGGTCGGCGACCAGGCGGCGGCGGATCTCCGACTCCACCATGTCGCGCAGCTTCCGGAGGCGCTCCCCCATCTCCTCACGGGCGAAGCGCTGCTCGAGGTCGTCGTCGCCGAGCTGACCGGCGTCGACGGCCCGCGACAGCATCCGCTCGAGCAGGCCGTCGTAGTCGAGGCGGCGCAGGGTCCGGTACAGGTAGTAGGTGCCGCCCACCGGGCGCCCCGGCTCCATGCCCGCGAAGCGGGTGACGGCCTCGGCGGCCAGGCGCCGCATCGCGTCGGCGTCCATCGACATGAGCGCCGCCAGGAGCATCTCGGCCAGCTCCTCGGGGGTGAGCTCCCCCATCGCCCCGCCCCCCGGGGCGCCCGGTGCGCCCGGTCCGGGCTCTACGGCGTCGTCGTCGCCGAGGTCGGGGCCGGCGGGGCCGTCGTCGATCCCGGTCGAGAACGGCGAGAAGTACACGTCGAAGACGACGTCGAAGACCGGGCGGTGCCGCTCCTGCTTGATGAGCGTCGCGGCCAGCGCCTCTCGCAGCAGGGCGCGGTCGGAGAGCCCGACCTCCTCCACGGCCCGCATGGCGTCGAGGTTCTCGGTCATCGAGACGGGCAGGTTCGCGGCCCGGAGCTCGTGGACGAAGCCCTGGAGGACGTCGAGCAGCGACTCCGGATCGGGCCGCGGCGGCTGATCCGGTGGGCGCCCGGTGCCGTAGCGGGCCAGCGCGTCGGGGATCTTGGCCCAGTTCGTCAACGGTCCGCCCGGACCCCGCTCATCCCCGCCGGCCATGCCCGCGATCGCCGCCCGCCCCTCCGACCCGTCGCCCGCCGGCGGCCATCGACGCTCAGCGCTTCAGAGGTACCGCGGGCGGGCCGTCGACGCCCAGGTCCTTGCGGGCCCGCGTGATGTCGGACTGGTACTTGAGCAGCACGTGCAGCGTGTCGCCGATGGTCTGGGAGTCGACCTCGTGGCGCCCCAGGTGCAGGAGGGTGCGAGCCCAGTCGATGGTCTCGGAGATCGACGGGGCCTTCTTCACGTCGAGGGCCCGGACCGAGCGCACGACCTGGGCCACCTGCTCGGCCAGGGCGGCGTCGATCTCGGGGACCCGCACCCGCACGATCTCCCGCTCCCGTTCCAGGGTCGGGTAGTCGATGTGGAGGAAGAGGCAGCGCCGCTTGAGCGCCTCGGAGAGCTCACGGGTGTTGTTGGAGGTGAGGATCACGATGGGCCGCTGCGCCCCGGTGATGGTGCCGAGCTCGGGTATCGAGACCTGGAAGTCGGAGAGCACCTCGAGCAGGAGCGCCTCGGTCTCGATCTCCACCCGGTCGACCTCGTCGATGAGCAGCACCACCGGCTCGGTGGCCCGGATGGCCTCGAGGAGCGGGCGGGTGAGCAGGAACGGCTCGGAGAAGATGTCGGCCTCGACCTCGGCCCAGTCGGACTCGTGCTCGCGGTCGGCCTGGATCCGCAGGAGCTGCTTCTTGTAGTTCCACTCGTAGAGGGCCTTCGACTCGTCCAGGCCCTCGTAGCACTGGAGGCGGATCAGCCGGGCGCCGGTCGCGGCGGCGACGGCCTTGGCGAGCTCGGTCTTGCCCACCCCGGCCGGCCCCTCGACCAGCACCGGCTTCTCCAGCCGGTCGGCCAGGTACACGACCCCGGCGATCGACGGGTCGGCCAGGTAGTCGACCTTGCGGAGGCGCTCTACTACGTCGTCGACCGACGCGAACCGTTCCGCCATCTACTCGACCACCTGGCCGTCGCCCCAGACGAGGTACTTGTAGGTGGTCAGCTCCCGCAGGCCCATCGGCCCGCGGGCGTGCAGCTTCTGGGTGGAGATCCCGATCTCGGCCCCGAAGCCGAAGCGCTCGCCGTCGGTGAAGCGGGTGGACGCGTTGACGATCACCGCCGCGGCGTCGACCTCGCGGGTGAAGCGCCGGGCGGCCGCGAGGTCGCCGGTGAGGATCGACTCGGTGTGACCGCTGCCGTAGCGGTTGACGTGGGCGATGGCGGCGTCGAGGTCGGGGACGACCGCCACCGACATGCGCAGGTCGAGGAACTCGGTGGCGAAGTCGGCCTCGGTGGCGGCCTCCATCGCCGGCCAGCGGCGCCGGGCGCCCTCGTCGCCGACCAGGCTCACCCCGGCGGCGGCGAGCTGCTCGCACACCCGGGGCAGGAAGTCGTCGGCGACGGCCTCGTGTACCACCAGCGACTCCGCCGCGTTGCAGACGCTGCACCGCTGGATCTTGCTGTTGACGGCCAGCTCGACGGCCTCGTCGAGCCGGGCGGCGGCGTCGACGTAGACGTGGCAGTTGCCGTCGCCGTCGATGATCACGGGCACGGTGGCGTTCTCGCGGATGCTCCGGATCAGCGACGGCCCGCCCCGGGGTATGAGGCAGTCGACGTACTCCGTGAGCTGCATCACCTGCGTGGCCGTCTCGTAGGAGGGGTCGTCGACCAGGACCAGGGCGTCGTCGGGGAGGCCGGCCTTGGCGAAGCCCTCCCGTAGCACGGCGGCGACGGCCAGGTTGGAGCGCAGCGCGCTCGAAGAGCCGCGCAGCAGCGCGGCGTTGCCCGCCTTGAGGCAGAGGCCGGCGGCGTCGCTGGTCACGTTGGGCCGGTTCTCGTAGATGATCGCCACCACCCCGAGCGGGACCCGCACCCTCTGGATCTCGAGGCCGTTGGGCCGGCGCCAGCCGTCGAGCACCTCGCCCACCGGGTCGGCGAGGCCCGCGACGGTGCGGAGCCCCGCGGCCATGCCGTCGAGGCGGGCGTCGGTGAGGCGCAACCGGTCGAGGGGACCGGCCTCCATGCCGCCGGCGGCGGCGGCCTCGAGGTCGGCGGCGTTGGCGGCGAGGACCTCGGCCCGGTGCTCGCCCAGGAGGTCGGCGGCGGCGACGAGGGCGGCGTCCTTGGCCGCGGTCGACGCGGTGGCGAGGACCCGGGACGCGGCCCGGGCCCGCCGGCCGAGGTCGTCGACCGGGGAGACCGGGGAGACCGGGGAGACCGGGGAGCCGGTAGGGGAAGAGGGCGCCGGGGCGGGCATCGTCGGGAAGTCTAGTTCTTGACTCCTCGGTCAAGAACCGGCGATGCGGGCCCCGGTGCGATTACCGGCACCGGAACCGCCGACGCCCCTAGGCTGGCCGTCCGTGGCCCGCACCCGCGACGGCGTTCGCCTCGACGACCGGCTGGCGGAGGTGGTCGCGTCCGTAGGCATCCCGCCCGGGGGACTCGTGGAGCGGCGGGAACCGCTCGACGAGCCGATCGCGGCACTACACCGGCTGGTCCTGGACGGCTTCCTCGCCCTGGGCGGGCCCCCGGACCGGTCGTGGCTCGCCGACGCCGCCGGCCGGGCGGGTGTCGCCGTCGACGTCGGTACCGGCCTGGAGCGCCTGGCCGAGGTCGACCTGATCGGTCTCGACGACCGGGCGGCGATCGCCGCGGCCTACCCGTTCTCGGGCGTCACCACTCGCCACTGGGTGACCCTCGACGGCTGCCCCACCGTCGCCACGATGTGCGTGATCGACGCCATCGCGATCCCCCTGGTGACCGGCCGCATCGGCCTCGTGGTGAGCGAGGAGCCCGGAAGCGGGCTCCCGGTGCGGATCGCCGTGGTGGAGGGCGAGGCTCGGTGGGACCCGCCGGAGGCGGTGACGGTCTTCGGCGTGACCAGGACGTCGGGCCCGCTGGCGGCGTCGTGCTGCTCCACCATGGACGCCTTCACGAGCCGCGGCGCCGCCGAGCGCCACCTCGCGGAGCACCCCGAGATCGACGGCGAGATCCTCGACCAGGCCGAGTCCGAGGCCGTGGCCCACTTCATCTTCGACGGCCTGCTCTGACCGGCGGCCGCCCGCGGCCCGCCGGTTCCGGCCCCCGCAACCAGACCGACCCGCCGGCACCGCACCCGGGCGCGACGAGGGGCCGCTCGCTGCGGGTGGTCGCGCGGCGGCCCCTCGTTCCGCCGGCGCCTCGGGTGCGGTCCCCGGACCGCGGCCCGCGTGTGCGGGTCGGTACGAGGATCGAACCCTCCCCCCAATCCGGGCCGACGTGGCTGCAAGTGTGACCCATATCACAGCCCGTGGCAAGGGAGGACGCGGTCAGGGCAGGACGACGAGGTCGTCGCGGTGGACCACCTCGTGGGGGGCGCCCTCCGGGAGCTCGTCGCTCCGGCGGCCGGTCACGGCCCGGAGGGCCTCGGCCGAGTACCGGGTGAGCCCCTTGGCGAACGCCACGCCGTCGGGCCCGAGCACCTCGACGGCGTCGTCGGCCTCGAAGTCGCCTTCCGCCCCCACCACCCCGGCGGCGAGGAGCGACCGGCCGTCGTCGAGCAGCGCTCGCCGGGCGCCCTCGTCGACGATCACCCGGCCCGACGACGGCCGCGCGAAGGCGATCCACACCTTGCGACTGGGCAGGCGGGTCGAGCGGGGGCGGACCCGGGTGCCGACCGACCGGCCGGCCACCGTCTCGCGCAGGACCCGCGGCGTCCGCGCGTCGGCGATGACCACCGACACCCCCGACCAGGCGGCGATCTTCGCCGCCGCCAGCTTCGAGGCCATCCCCCCGCTCCCCCGAGCCGTGCCCGCCGAGCCGGCCAGGGTCTCGAGGGCGGCGTCGACCTCCTGGATCTCCTCGATCAGCGACGCCTCGGCGTCGAGGCGCGGATCGGCCGTGTGGAGCCCGGCCTGGTCGGTGAGCATCACGAGGAGCTCCGCGCCGACCATCTGGGCGACGAGCGCGGCCATCCGGTCGTTGTCGCCGAAGCGGATCTCGTCGTCGGCGACGGTGTCGTTCTCGTTCACCACCGGCAGCACCCCGAGGTCGAGGAGGCGCCGCAGGGTCGAGCGCGCGTGCAGGTACCGGGACCGGACGCCGAAGTCGCCCGGCGTGAGGAGCACCTGCCCGGCGACGATGCCGTACCCGCCGAGGACACCGGAGAAGCGCTCCATGAGGAGGGGTTGGCCGACGGCCGCCACGGCCTGGAGCAGCCCCACGTCGGAGGGCCGGCGGGTGATCCCCAGCGCGGGCAGTCCCGCCGCGATCGCGCCGGAGCTGACGAGGACGGGCTCGTGGCCGTCGGATCGCAGGGCCGCCAGGCCCTCGCCCAGGCGGCGCACGGCGTCGTCGTCGATCTCGCCCGTCTCGCGGGTTATCGACGACGTCCCGACCTTCACCACCACGATCATCGGTTCACCACCTCCGGACCGCCTCCACGAGCCGCCCCCCGGCCGCTCGCGAGGTCACGGGCCCTCCGCGTACTCGAACTCCATCGGGCCGACGCGCACCGGGTCGCCCTCCCGGACCCCGGCACGACGCAGCGCCCGGTCGACGCCCATCCGCCGGAACCGGTCGTGCACGTAGGCGAGCGCCTCCGGGTTGGTCAGGTCGGCCATGGCCACCACCCGCTCGGCGCCCCTACCGGCCACCCGCCAGGTGCCGTCGTCGTCACGGCGGACGCTGAACCCCTGCTCCGCCGGGCGGTGCACCACCACCGGGGCCGCGGCGGGCGCGGCCGAACGGGCGGCCTCCACCAGTTCGGCCAGCCGCCCCAGGAAGGGCTCCAGGCCCCGGCGGGTGACCGCGGAGACGACGAACCGGTCGGGCCCGGGGGCCAGGTCGCGGGTGGCGACGTCGGCCTTGGCCCCGATCACCAGCCGCGGCCGTTCCAGAAGCTCGGGGCGGTACCGCTCGAGCTCGGCGAGGAGGGTTCGCTCCTGCTCGGCCGGCTCCAGGCCGTCGACGGGCGCCAGGTCCAGGACCAGGACCAGCACCCGGGCCCGCTCCACGTGGCGCAGGAAGCGGTGTCCGAGGCCCCGACCCTCGGCCGCGCCCTCCACCAGGCCGGGGATGTCGGCCAGGACGAGCTCGTGCTCGCCGAAGCGGACCACCCCCAGGTGCGGTTCGAGCGTCGTGAAGGGGTAGTCGGCGATCTTGGGCTTGGCCGCGCTCACCACCGAGATGAGGGTCGACTTGCCGGCGTTGGGGAACCCGACGAGGGCGGCGTCGGCGAAGAGCTTCAACTCCAGGCGCAGCCAGCGCTCCTCGCCGTACTCACCCTGCTCGGCGAAGCTCGGCGCCCGGCGGGCGTTGGTGAGGAACCGGGCGTTGCCGCGGCCGCCCCGGCCGCCCGAAGCTCCCACCCAGGTATCTCCGTGCCGGGCGAGGTCGGCCAGCAGCTCACCCGACTCGTGGTCGCGCACGACGGTCCCCTCCGGCACCGCCACCACCAGGTCGGCTCCCGCCGCGCCGTGACGGCGGCCGCCCTGGCCGTGGACCCCGCGGCCGGCGCGACGGTGCGGGTGGTCACGGAACGCCAGGAGGGAGGCGACGTTGTGGTCGGCCCGCAGGATCACGTCGCCCCCCCGGCCGCCGTCGCCGCCGTCGGGCCCGCCCTTGGGGACGTGGGCCTCACGGCGGAACGAGATGGCACCGGCGCCGCCGTCGCCACCCTTGACGTTGAGCTGCGCCTCGTCGACGAAACCGCTCATGCGATCAGGATACGAAGGTCCGTCGCACGACCGGCCGGGCGTTCGCGTGGGGACGCGCCGCCCGCCGGGGGATCCGGACGCGCGGCGCCCTAGGCGTCGGTGACGACGTCGACGAGCTTGCGGCCCTTGCGGTAGCCGAAGCGGACGGTTCCGTCGGCGGTGGCGAACAGCGTGTCGTCGTTGCCCCGGCCGACGTTGTGACCCGGATGGAACCGCGTACCCCGCTGGCGCACGATGATCGACCCGGCCGTGACGCTGGTGCCGCTGAACACCTTGACCCCGAGGCGCTGGGCCGCGGAGTCACGGCCGTTGCGCGACGACGAGGCACCCTTCTTCTTCGACATCAGCCCTCATCTCCTGCGGCGTCATCGGCGCCCTTGGCCGTGCCCTTGGCCGTGCCCTTGGCGCCGTCCTTGGCCGTGCCCTTGGCGCCGTCCTTGGTGCCCGCCTTGGCCGTGCTCTTTCTCCCGCCGGTCACGATCGAGGTGATCTCGATGGTGGAGAGCTTCTGGCGGTGGCCCCAGCGGGTCCGCTGGTTCGACTTGTTCTTGTAGGTGAAGCCGTCGATCTTGGGGCCCTTGGCCGCCCCGACCAGCCGGGCCGTGACCCGGGCTCCGCCGAGGTCGCCCGGCGTGGCGAGCACGCGGGACCCGTCGACGACGAGCACCGGCGCCAGCTCGAGGTCGGCGCCGTCGTCGAGGCCGAGGCGCTCGACGTCGAGCCGCTGGCCTTCCTCCACCCGGTACTGCTTGCCCCCGGTCCTGATCACTGCGTACATGGCCACACCCGCGCGAGACGTGAGAAACCCTGCTGGGAACCCGGAGATGATACTCCACCCGGGCGCCCGGGCTCAGCTCAGCATCGACTCGTCGACCACGAACCCCCGACCCTTGCAGACCTCGCACTTCTCGCTGAAGGCCTCGACCAGCCCCTCGGAGATGCGCTTGCGGGTCATCTCGACCAGCCCCAGCTCCGAGATGTCGAACACCTGGGTCCGGGTCTTGTCGCGGGCCAGGGCGGCCTTGAAGGCGGCCAGGACGTCGTCGCGGTTCTTCTGGACCTCCATGTCGATGAAGTCGATGACGATGATCCCGCCGATGTCACGCAGCCGGAGCTGGCGGGCCACCTCGTCGGCGGCCTCCAGGTTGTTGGCGAAGACGGTCTCCTCGAGGTTGCTCTTGCCGACGTTCTTGCCCGTGTTCACGTCGATGACGGTCAGCGCCTCGGTCCGTTCGATGATCAGCGAGCCGCCCGACGGCAACCACACCTTCCGATCGAGGGCCTTGTGGAGCTGCTCGTGGACGTGGAAGCGCTCGAAGATCGGGAGCTGCTCGGCCTCGGGGTCGTAGTGCTCGATGCGCTCGGCCAGCTCGGGGGCGATGGCCGACACGTAGCCGTGGACCCGTTCGTAGAGCTCCCGGTCGTCGATGACCACCGCCCGGTACTCCTTGGTGAACTCCTCCCGGATCCGCCGCACCACCAGCGGGGGCTCCTTGTAGAGCAGGGTTCCC
>WBZO01001515.1_pt1 | contig 21097 bp, 14 predicted proteins | sample 5204261 | NCBI WGS metagenome assembly WBZO01 (sample SAMN12412400, study PRJNA552823) | activated sludge metagenome | isolation source: activated sludge from anammox sidestream of wastewater treatment plant... | place: USA: North Carolina | collected 2017-09 | reverse complement strand
TAATTCTCCGCGGCGAACATAGTAACCAAACACAGGCAAGTTATAACTACCGATTGTCGTTTTCTATTATTCATCATCTTCACCTGCAACGTCGCGGCTTAAAGCTGTTTGATCGGCCAGCCTGGTTCGGATTTGCTGTGCTCGCTGATCGCAATCAACCACAACGATCAACTCTGCGCTGCAATTTTCCCAGTATAGGTCGGCCGGAAAAGCGACGTAGAGAAAATGCCACAGCGCCTCATCCAAACTTACGCGATCCAACCAAAACGTCATTCTCACCGATTCATCAGTTGGGTGGGGATCAAAGCCAACTATAACTTCATCGAACAAATCATGAACTCGCTCACAATCCTTTCCCCAAACGCATAAGTAAGCCATGCCCTGCCGAATAAGCGAATGAGCCAGTTCAACGATCTCAGCATCGGGTATCCGATCAGCGTCACAGACTAAGAAGGCTCCAAAATATTGGCTTCGCAAATCCAAGTAGTGCGGGAGGTCTTTAAGCCCCGGAATGCCAATGAGGAAAAGGTCTCGCTCACTTATTCGGTTTTTTCCTACCGGCACAATCATTCTTCAATGTGTAGAAGCGCCACCGCCTGCGCTCCAATCGCCTCACTTTGTCCAATCGCATCAAGCCCTTCGTTGGTTTTCGCCTTGACGTTGATTTGCGATTCATCAATCTCCATCGCCTCGGCCAGCTTCGCTCTCATCGCGGGAATGTGCGGAGCCATCTTCGGGCGTTCGGCCAGGATCGTCGCGTCAACATTGGCGATACTGTAGCCGCGTTCGGCGAGCAGGCCGCAAACGTGGCGCAGAAAGACGAGGCTGTCGGCGCCGGCCCAGCGCGGGTCTTTGTCGGAGAAATGCGAGCCGATGTCACCGAGAGCGGCTGCTCCGAGCAGCGCGTCGGTGATCGCGTGCGTCAGGCTGTCGCCGTCGGAATGGCCGAGCAGCCCGCGATCAAACGGGATTTCGACTCCGCCCAAAATCAGCTTCCGGCCAGCGACCAGGCGATGAATGTCGTTGCCGATGCCGGCGCGAAACTGGCTCATGGTTTCACCTGCTCAAAAAGTTTCTCGGCCAGCGCCAAATCTTCCGGCGTGGTGATCTTGATGTTGTTCGGCGAACCTTCGACCACCGCCACCGGCAATCCCAGACGCTCGACCAGGAACGCGTCGTCGGTGGCCATCGCCGACGGGAGATTGGCGGCGCGGGCTTCCTCGTTCGCTCTCAGCAGCAAATCGTAACGGAAAGCCTGCGGCGTTTGCGCGCGCCAGATTCTGCGGCGGTCAATCGTGCGCTGGATCAAACCGTTTTCGACTTCCTTGATCGTGTCGGTCGCGGGCAGCGCCAGAATCGCCGCGCCTGTCTCCCGCGCGCGCCGAAGCGTCGCTGAAATTCTCTCCGGCGTGACGAAGGGGCGCACGGCGTCGTGAACGGCGACGAGTTCGGGATCGAATTCTTTAGCCGCTTCCAGCGCGTTCAAAATCGAATCGCTGCGTTCGGCGCCGCCGCCAACCAGCCGAACGGGCTTTCGGATTTTGTGCGCCGGGAGCGATTGACCGAAACGTTCGATCTCTTCCGGACGCAACGCGACGATCATCGCTCCGATTTCATCACACTCGTCGAACCTTCTCAGCGTGTGGACGATGATCGGCGCTCCCGCGACCTCGACGAATTGTTTTGGGATTTGCCCGCCGAATCTGCTGCCGGCGCCGGCGGCGGGGATGATGGCGATGTTCATAAGGGAGTAGGGAGTAGGGAGTGGGGAATGTGGAGTAGGGAGGAACTTCCTCGTTCCCACTCCCTACTCCCCACTCCCTACGTCTTCAATCCACCGACGGCGCGGGTATCGGCGTTGGCCGTGACGGCCGGTCGCGGTAATCGCCTCTTGTGTCTCGCGCATCGCGCGCTTCGGGCTTCTGGTCTTCCACGCGCCCGAAGATCATCTTGCCCGCTGTGGTCTGCAACACGCTGGTCACGACCATATCAACGTTCTTGCCGATAAGGCGGCGCGCGTTGTCAACCACGACCATCGTGCCGTCGTCCAGATAGGCCACGCCCTGATTGTACTCCTTGCCTTCCTTCAGGATGAAAACCTTCATTATTTCGCCAGGCAGCACGACGGGTTTGAGCGCGTTGGCCAGTTCGTTGATGTTGAGCACCTCGACGCCGCGCAGGTGGGCGACTTTGTTGAGATTGAAATCGTTGGTCACGATGGGCGCGTTGAGTTGTTTGCCGAGTTCGATCAGCTTCAGATCAACTTCGCGCACGTTGGGGAAATCGGTTTCGTTAATCTGAACTTCCAGATTGCTGTTCTTCTGGATGCGCTGAAGGATGTCCAGGCCGCGCCGTCCGCGATTGCGTTTGGCGGAATCGGACGAATCGGCGATCTGCTGCAATTCGCGCAGGACGAATTGCGGGATCAGGATCGTGCCGCCCATGAAGCCGGCTTCGGCGATGTCGGCGACACGCCCGTCAATGATCACGCTGGTGTCCAGGATTTTGTAGCTCTGCTTCGCTCCGCGGTCGCTCAAGATGCCGCCGAGCGCTGACAGGTCCAGGTAATCGCCTTTCGCGGCGCCGACCAGCAATCCGACGTAGGCCATAAAGAGCGTGAGCGTGAGCGTCAAGAAGGATTTGATCGGCTGATCCCAGTGCTGCGCGGTGATCAAAAAACCCATCATCGTCGAGCCGATAATGCCGAGGATCGAGCCGACAGCGGCCCCGATCAATGTTTTAAGCGAGGCGCGCCGGATGCGCAGTTCAAAAAAGATTATCCCGCCCGCCAACAGCGCGCCGGCTATCGCCGAGAGCAATCTTGAACCGCCGGGAAGACCGATCTCTTTATCAACCGATTCCGGAATCGGTTGAATGAGATAACCTGCGGTGACGAGAACGGCAGTAAAAACAGAACGAATCAAAATTATGTCCGCTTGCATAAAATATAAAACTCTCGTTTAAGCCCGGACGCCCCTCACAAAATGAAACCCTATGATGAGATATGAAAGATGTGGAATGAGCAGCCGCCCGATTCGTGAATAATCAAAATTTGTGTGGAAAAACCATGATCGCGGGCGGATTCTAGCACGGGTGTTTGAAGAGTGGGAGAGCGGAGGGAAGAAGAAGGGAGTAGGGAGTGGGGAGTAGGGAATAGGGATAATGTATTCCTCCCACTCCCTACTCCCCATTCCCTACTCCCTTTCTCACTCCTTCGGCGCGTAATACCCAGTCCTGGCGCGCGCGGTGTAAGCCGGCTTTTTGATTCGCACGCTGAGTTTGCGGAAGGAGCCGTCACGTTTTTCGTTGGTCGAGAAGAAGCCGAGCACGTATTGTGTGCGCAATTGTTCAGCGAGGTTGGCGAAGGCGCGGTCGAGTTCTTTCAGCGACTGCTCGTCGGCCTCTTCGTTTGGCTGCCATCCGGCGGGGAGTTTCGGTTTGAGCACTTCGCCGCCGGTTTCTCGCGTCAACGCTTCGAGCGCGCGTTCGGCGGCCAGGTCACGAAGGTTTTGCGAGGGCGTCGGATTACCGGTGAAGATGGCAAAGATCAGGGCGTCGGATTTTTGCGCCTGAGCCAGAGCTTCGAGCAATCCCTTGTTGCTGGTCGTGTCGCCGCCGTCCGAAACAATGACGATCACGCGGCGGCCTTCGGCGTTCTTGAGGTATTCGGACGCCAGGTAGATTCCGTCGTAAAGCGAGGTCGCGCCCTGCGCCTTGAGTTGGCGGATGGCGTCAACGAGAAGCGGAACTCTGTTGGTGAAATCCTGCAGGACGACGACATCGGTCGAAACCGAAAAGACGGCGGCGCGATCTTCCTGGCGCATCACACGCTCGAAGAAGCGAGCGGAGGCGCGGCGCTCGAAGTTGAGCCGCTGGGCGACGCTCAAACTGGTGTCGTAAAGCATGACCAGCTTCAGCGGCTGATCGGCGTCGCGGGCGAAGTTGGCGATTTCCTGCGGCGCGCCGTCTTCGAGGATTTCGAAATCCTCCTGCTTCAGATTGATCGGGTCGGTCGCTGATTTTCTGGAGATGGTCACGACGACATTGACCAGATCGCTGTTGATGCGGATAGTGTCTTCGCTCTCTTTTTCGTCCTTGTTTTTCGGCTTTTGCGGGATGTTTTCGGGCAGGCGGATTTTCGGGAGCGGGTCGGGAAGTCCGGGCTTGTCGGGTTTCTGCTTCTTCGATTCCGGCAACTGGCCACGCCCGCTCTGGCTCGAAACGGATCGAAGCGGAGAGATGATCAAGAATACGGAACAGACGGAAATAACGGAACAGACGGAAATTTTCAGGATTTTTCCAAGTCTTCTTCCGTCTATTCCGTTATTTCCGTCTGTTCCGTATTCTCTCTTTGCTTTCTCGATACGATAACTGAATGTCATTGCGCTATCGCTCCCTGTACAGCCTTTATCTCAAACCGTTCGCGCCTGCGCGGCGCTGTCAGCTTCGCCCGTCTCAATCAGCCAATCGTTGAACGCCTTCAACCCGCGCTCGACCTGAAAACGATGGCGGTCGGCTTTCCGTTTCAACCGCTTTCTCAATTCCGGCTCAATTGCGGGCAGCAGCGCAAACGTGGTGTTGGCCGGCTGAAAGTTTTTCGCGTCGGCGTTGGCCAGATAAAACGTCAGCGACCCGGTGGCCGATTCGCGCGGCGGAGCCGATGGTTCAAGCCCGCGCGCCAACCGCGCCGCGTTCATTCCGGCGATCATCCCGGTGGCCATCGCCTCGGTGTAACCTTCGATGCCCGAAATCTGGCCCGCGAAAAGAACGCGCGAATGCTCGCGCATTTGCAGAGTCTCGCGCAAAAGTTTCGGCGAACAGATGTACGTGTTTCGGTGCATCTGCCCGAAGCGGATGAATTCGGCGTTTTCCAGGCCCGGTATCAATTGCAAAATGCGTTTCTGTTCGCCGTATTTGATGTGGCACTGGAAGCCGACGATGTTGTAAGCGTCGGCCATCAGATTCTCCAGCCGCAGTTGCACGCAGGCGTAAGGCTCGCGGCCCGTGCGCGGATCAGGCAATCCGACCGGCTTCATCGGCCCGAATCGCAGCGTGTCGCGCCCGCGCCGCGCGATTTCTTCAATCGGCAAACAGCCTTCAAAAAACTTCTCTTCGCTCTCCATCCCATCATGCGGTTTAACTTTTTCAGCCGCCACCAGCGCGTCGTAAAACCGGTCGTATTCTTCCTTCGACATCGGGCAGTTGACGTAATCGTCGCCGCCCTTGCCGTAACGCGCCGCCTTGAACGCGATGTCGTAATTGATCGTCTCGCCGTCAACTATCGGCGAGATGGCGTCGAAGAAATACAGGTCGCGCTCGCCGGTCAATTCGCCAATCGCCCCGACCAGCGCGGGCGAAGCGAGCGGCCCCGCCGCGACAACCGTAATCTCGCCGGAGTTGATAGTTGAGACTTCTTCGCGCCGCAGTTCGATGTTCGGATGATTCGATAGCCTCTCGGTCACCAGAGCCGAAAACTTTTCGCGGTCAACCGCCAGCGCGCCGCCTGCGGGCACAGCCGCTTCTTTGGCCAGTTCGACCAGCAACGAACCGCCCGCGCGCAATTCGTCTTTCAACAATCGCGGCGCGGTGTTGGCTTCGTCGGATTTGAGCGAGTTGCTGCAAACCAGTTCGGCCAGATTGCCCGTGTGGTGCGCGCCCGTCGTCCGATTGGGGCGCATCTCGAAAAGGCGGACGCGCAGGCCGCGCCGGGCAGCCTGCCAGGCGGCCTCCGAACCGGCCAGCCCTCCTCCGATAATGTTGATGAAATCGTGGTTACTCATTGTTGAAATTTGCGCGGTCAGCGCCGTTACCTTCGGCACACCGCTTTCAGCGAGGATGATAGCAGAAGGATTGGCAATCCCGAATCCGAAGGCGCGGCGCGTTGCGTATGGGATTGGCGATGATGTTTAATACCCGAAGTTCGCATAAGAATTTTCCGTGATCCCAACTTAAAACCTGACAACTAACCTAAGGAGCAAAGAACAATGTTCAAAAGAACACTCTGCCTGGGGATATTGATGGCCTTGAGCGTCACAGCTCTCGCCCAACAATCCACCCAGCAGGCCTCCCAGCCGGCCAGGCCCGCGTCCGCAGTGAAAACGCACCTGAAAGCCGGCGACGTCGCGCCCGATTTCTCTCTGCCGGGCACAGACGGCAAGACTTACACGTTGAGCCAGTTCAAAGGCCAGAAGAACGTCGTGCTGGCGTTTTATATTCTGGCCTTCACCGGTGGCTGAACGAAGGAGATGAAGGCGTATCAGGCTGATATCGCCAAATTCACCGGCGCAGACACTCAGGTTTTCGGCATCAGCGTGGACAGCGTGCCCGCGCTCAAACATTGGTCGGAAGAACTCGCGCCCGAAACCAAGGGACTCAACTTCCCGCTGCTGAGCGATTTCAAACAGCGCAAGACCGTCAAGGATTACGGCGTCTTCAACGATGCCCAGGGCTTCGGCATGCGCGCTACGTTCGTGATTGATAAAGAGGGCGTCATTCGCCACGTGGAAGAAGGCGGGACGGCGGTTGATCCGTCCGCGGCATTCCAGGCGTGTAACATGCTCAAGAAGAAGTAAGGCAAGAAAGAATACGGAATAAACGGAATAGACGGAACAAGCGGAAGTTTCACCTCTTCGTTTTTCCGTCTGTTCCGTTGTTTCCGTTCGTTCCGTGTTCTCTTTCCCAACCAGTCTATGATCGGACAGACGATTTCCCACTATCGCATTCTCAGCAAACTCGGCGCGGGCGGAATGGGCGAAGTTTTTCTGGCCGAAGACGAGCGATTGGGCCGCAAGCTCGCGCTTAAAATCCTGCCCGAAGAATTCACTCAGGACGCCGACCGCGTGCGAAGGTTTGAGCAGGAGGCCCGCGCCGCGTCCGGGCTTAACCATCCGAACATCATCACGATTTACGAGATCGGCAAGCTCACGACCGAAGCCGGCGCGCTGCATTTCATCGCCACCGAATTCATCGAAGGCGAGACGCTGCGCAGGCGGATGAGCGCGCGCAAGCTGAAATTGGACGAAGCGATTGAGATCGCTATTCAATGCCTGAACGCGCTGAACACAGCGCACAAGGCCGGCATCGTCCACCGCGACATCAAGCCGGAAAACATCATGCTGCGGCCCGACGGCTACGTGAAAATTCTCGATTTCGGTCTGGCCAAGCTGACCGAGAAATCGCCGCAGGAATCCGGCGGCGATCAGGAAGCGCCGACAAAATCGTTGTTCGAGACTCAGCCCGGAATGGTCATGGGCACCGTCGCCTACATGTCGCCCGAACAGGCGCGCGGGCAGCGCGTTGACGGGCGCACCGATATTTTCAGCCTCGGCGTCGTGCTTTACGAGATGGTTTCGACGCGGAGGCCGTTCAACGGCCCGACGACCAGCGACATGATCGCCGCGCTGCTGGTCAGCGAACCGGCGCGATTGTCGCAACACCTGCCGAACGTCCCGGTCGAACTTGAAAGCGTCGTCACGCGAATGCTCGCCAAAGATCGTGACGCGCGTTACCCGGCGGCGCAGGATGCCTTGAACGATCTGAAACGCGCGCGAGCCTGCTGCGAATTCGTCTGCGGCAGCGGCGCGAATATTCCGCTCGAAGCGCCGGCCATCGGCTTCGACGCCTCGTCTTCGATCAAGGCCGAAGAGGCGCCGACCGCAACGTTGCCCCTGACGGATTACGAAACTGATTTCGCAACCAACGCCGGGCCGCAATCCGAAATCAAGACTCCGCCGCAAATCAGCTACGAAACCAGCGTCATTCAGGCTTCGACTCAGGCGAGCGGACAAGCGGCAGTCTCGGCAAAGACTCAACGGTCAAAGCTCCGCCGGTTGCTTTTGCCATCTCTCGCCGTCATCGCGCTCCTGCTCGTGGCTGGAATGGGAGCGCTCTATCTCTTCCAGCGCGCTGCAAAGGTTGATTCGATTGCGGTGCTGCCTTTCACCGCCGCCGCAGGCGACGCCGACGCCGATTATCTGAGCGAAGGTCTGGCCGAGGCGATCATCAACACCTTGTCGCAATGGCCCGAACTGAGCGTCAGTTCGCGCAACTCGGTGATTCGGTACAAAGGCCGCGAAGTTGACGCGCGCGACATCGGGCGCGAGCTTGAAGTCAAAGCCGCGCTGATCGGAAAAATCCGGCGGATCGGTGACAACCTGACGATCAACGCCGAACTGGTTGACACGCGCAATGGCCGTCAAATCTGGGGCGAGAATTTCAATCTGAAGACCTCGGACCTGCTGGCGATTCAGGATCGGATCACGCGCAACATCACCGGCAAATTACAACTGCGCCTCGGCGACGCGCAATCGGCGTCCGAAAGCGCAGGCACGAGCAATGCGGAAGCCTACGATCTTTACCTGAAAGGCCGTTATTTCTGGAATCAGGGCACGCCCGAAGCGATGGCCAAAGCCGACGAATATTTTGAAGCAGCGGCGGGCAAAGACCCGGCCTACGCGCTGGCCGCCGCTGGCTGCGCCGCCTGCCACGCCGCAGGCGCCGACGGCGGAACGCCGCAGGAAAGCATGACGAAAGCCAAGCAGGTGGCGATGATCGCCTTGAAAGCCGACGACACGATAGTTGACGCGCACCTGACGCTGGCCCAGGTCAATCTTCGTTACGATTGGAACTTCACGGACGCCGAGCGCGAGTTCAAACGCGCCATCGAGTTGAACCCGAAACACGCGACGGCGCGGCATCGTTACGCCGAATTTTTAGCGTTGATGGGACGGCGCCAGGAAGCGATGGATGAATTGAACCAGGCCCGGCGGCTCGATCCGCGCTCGTTGCCGATCAACGCCGCGTTCGGAACGCTGGCCTATTATTCGCGCGATTACAAAGACGCCGTAGAGCATTTGCGACAGGCGCTGGGAATTGACAAAGACTTCGCCCAGGCGCACTCGACGCTCGGCCTGGCTTACGAACAACAAGGCAATACGCATGACGCGGTGCTGGAATTTCTGCGCGCCAAGATCGCCATGCGCGCGGATCCTGCGAAGACCTCGGCGTTGAAGAAAGCTTACGCCGACCGGGGACGCGAGGCGTTCTGGCGCGAATACCTGTCGCAATTGACCGGAGAAGCCGAAGATCGTTACGTTCCGCAAACCGCCATCGCCGCCGTGCGAATTCGATTGGGCGAGCAAAACGAGGCGTTCGATGCGCTAGAGAAAGCGGTCGCGGAAAAAGACGGCGGGCTGGTCGAGTTGAAGGTCGAGCCGGTGTTCGAGCCTTTGCGTCCGAACTCGAAGTTCGGCGAGTTGCTGCGCCGCGTCGGCCTGACGAATTAAGATGAACTGCCGGCGGCGGGCCATCTATCAAAGCTATCCGCGACAATCGCCGTCACCACCGCCTGCCCCGTGTGCTCTTCGGGCTGGATGTGAACCGTCAGGCCGTGCAGCCGCGCGGCGTCGGCGGTGACCGGGCCGATGCAGGCTACGCGCGTGTTGGCCAGCAGCGGCGCCAGATGATCCGTTTCCAGAATCGCGGCCAGATTGGCGACCGTTGAAGGGCTGGTGAAGATGATGTAATCGGCCTCAGCGTTGTGAAACAGCTTCGCGACATCTTCGCCGGTCTTCGCTGGCGTCACGGTTTGATAAGCCTCGACGACTTCGACGTGAACGCCGATCTTCTCCATTGCAGGCCGAATCACGTCGCGCGTGGTGCGCGAGGCGGGCAGCAGCATCCGCGAGCCGCGCAACCGCTGCCGCACGCCGAAACGTTTGATGAATTCTTCGACTACGGCTTCGGCAGTGAAACGTTCCGGCGTCAGGTCAACCACGATGTTTTCGCTCTTCAGTTTTTCAGCCGTCTTGCGCCCGACCGCGCACACCCGGTGCGGCATCAATTCGGCGCGCCCGTGTCCAAGCTGATCCAGCCGCCGCAGAAAATATTCGACGCCGTTCGCGCTTGTGAAAACCAGCCAGTCGTACCAACTCAAATGGATCAACGCGCGGTCGAGTTGCGCCCAGTTCGACGGCTCCCTGATTTCGATGGTCGGGCACGCGATGACTTCGGCGCCGAGGTGTTCCAGCGCGCGCGTCATCTCGCCGCTCTGCTTGATGGCTCGCGTGACAATAACCCGGCGCCCGGCCAACGGCGGTCGAGATTCGTCGCTCGCGGTTTTGGACTTGATCTCATTTTCAAGCAGCGAGGCCGAAACCGAAACGCTCTTTGCGGGTTCCACTTCAGGCGGTGCGACAGGTTTGTTTGTAGTTCCGCTTTCAGGCGGCGCTGCGACCGCAGCCTGCGCCAACGGTTCCGCGCGCGTCTCCACGCCCGGTTTGCCGCCGGCCGCTTCAACCGAAACAGGCTGTTGCGCGCCGATTCCGGGCAGAAGTTCGCGCGCGCCTTCGGCGATCAAATTCTCCGCGAGTTTCGCGCCCAACTCTTCGGCCTGTTGAACCGGGCCGCCGATCTGTAGCCGGATGACGCGCCGGCCTTCCGCATCAGCCACCAGCGCATCCACGATCAGCTTCTGGCTCAACCTGTTTTTTTTGATGTGGCCGAAAGCCGCTATCGGAACCGCGCAGCCGCCGCCCAGGCTTCGCAAGACCGCGCGTTCGGCTTCAGTGGCGAAACGCGTCGGCGTGTGATTCAGAACTTCCAGCAGCAGATTCGCGCGATGGTCGTCAATCCGCGCCTCGATGCCGAGCGCGCCCTGGCCGACAGCGGTCAGCATCTCCGAAGTCGGGATGTGCGCGGAGACGCGTCCGCTGAATCCCAGGCGGTTCAACCCGGCTGAGGCCAGGATGATCGCGTCGTAATCTCCTTCGTCAAGTTTGCGCAAACGGGTTTCGACGTTTCCGCGCAGTTCGACGATCCGCAGATCGGGCCGCGCGTGGCGCAGTTGAGAGGCGCGGCGCAGGCTGCTGGTGCCGACGCGCGCGCCTTCCGGCAGATCTTTGATTGATTTGACGGATTCGCGCAGAGCTTCGCGGACGATCAGCGCATCGCGCACGTCTTCGCGCTCGGTCACAGCCGCGATGTGCAACCCGGCGGGCAATGTGGTCGGCAAATCCTTCAGGCTGTGAACGGCCAGATCAACTCGGCCTTCAAGCAAGGCCTCTTCGATCTCTTTCGTGAAGACGCCTTTGCCGCCGATCTGCGCCAGCGAAGCCTCGGTCAGCTTGTCGCCGGTAGTCTTGATGATTTCGATATTAACGACCAGGCCGGGATAGGCTTCTTCGAGCCGGTCTTTGACCCAGTTGGATTGCCACATCGCGAGCTTGCTGCCGCGCGAGCCGATGATCAGATTAGGCATACGATAATTTCAAATCTCGAATCTCGAACTTAGTGCGAAGCGCGATTATATACCGCCACGATAACAATTTGAGCTTTCACCGAAGAGAAAGAGAGATTACGGAAAAGCTTCAGGAAAATCCTTCCGTTTGTTCCGTTATTTCCGTCTTTTCTGTAATCTCTCTTTCCTCAATTGCTCGCAGGCGCGATCATTCGGTATAGTGGCGCGTCGCAAAATCATTTTTAAATCTCAGAAAGGAAAGCCAGCCCTTCAAAATCGCATGACTGATTACGTCAGCCAGGTAGCCGCGCACATTCGCCGTGAAACGCAGAAAGTCATAGTCGGTCAGGACGCCGTCATTGATCAAATCCTGATCTGCCTGTTCGCCGAAGGACACGCGCTGGTCGAGGGTGTGCCCGGAACGGCCAAGACTCTGATGGTCAAAACCATCGCGCGCATCATCGGCGCGGGCTTCAACCGGATTCAATTCACGCCCGACCTGATGCCCTCGGACATCACCGGAACCAATGTCTTCAACCTCGCCACGTCGCAATTCACTTTGCGTCACGGCCCGGTCTTCACCGACATCCTGCTCGCTGACGAGATCAATCGCACGCCGCCCAAAACGCAGGCCGCGCTGCTCGAAGCGATGGAAGAACGGCAGGTGACGATTGACGGCGAAAGTCATCACCTGTCGCCGCTGTTTCTGGTGCTGGCCACCGAAAACCCGATCGAATACGAAGGCACCTACCCGCTGCCCGAAGCGCAGCTCGACCGCTTCCTGTTCAAGGTTATGATTTCGTATCCGAGTTTCGACGAAGAGTTGCAGGTCATCGCCAACTGGCAGGCGGGCTTCAACGCGCGCAAGCTGGAAGCTGTGAATTTCAGTGTGCTCGACGACCCGGCGGTCATCCCGCAATGCCGCGCGACGGTGCGCAACACGAAGGTCGAACCGGGCGTGCAGGCTTATCTGCTGAATCTGGTGCGGCGCACACGCGAACATCCGAGCCTGCTCTGGGGCGCAAGCCCGCGCGCTTCGGTGGCGATGCTGCTGGCGAGCAAGGCCCTGGCCGCGATGCGCGGGCGCGATTTCGTGACGCCGGACGACGCGCGCGACATCGCGCATCCGGCGTTGCGTCACCGCATCCTGCTGCGCTCCGAAGCCGAGATCGAAGGCGTCACGCCCGATTCGATCCTGGACGAGATCGTTTCTTCGGTTGAAGTGCCGCGCTGAGCGTGAGATTGTTTAGGCGCGAGAAAGGAGTTTTGAGAGATGCCCACATCCGACATGATCACGAGACTTGAGCGGGAGTTCACGCCGAATCAGGCGCAAGCGCTGGCCGCCGAATTGGAGGCTGCGCACGAGGCGTGGATGAAAGCCCGCGACCTTACCGAATTGAAAAACATCGTGCGCGATCTTGGTCTGTCGCAACAACGCACTGACGCCAGATTCCAGGAGGTGGCGGAACAGCAGAAGCGCACCGACGCTGCGTTTCAGGAAATGATGGAAGCCCAACGTCAGATGCAACAAGCGATTGAAAAACTGACGTTGGCGCAGTTGCGCACGGAGAGCTCCATCCAATCCATGCGGCAGGAGATCGGAGGGATGGCCAATTCGCTTGGCTATCAGCTCGAGAACGAAGCGTATCGGCATCTGCCCCAATTTCTCGCCGACAAACATGACATCCGCGTGACGAGCAGCGTGATTCGTGAACAGATTGGCGACGAGGAAGTCAATGTATTGGCTGAAGGCAAACGCGGCAAGGCGCCGGTCTTGATCGTCGGCGAGGCAAAATCGCGACTGGCCGCGAAAGATTTCACGCAGTTAAAGAAAAAGATCGAAGAAGTAGAGAAGCATTACCCTGCCGCGCAGGGACGCGAGATCGTGCCGGTAATGGTTGTGCATTTCGCGCGCGAGAAAGAATTGCAACGCGCCGAACGAGAAGGCGTGATCGTCATACAAAGTTTCGAGTGGTAGCCAACATGATCTTCACCCGCCGCTTCTTCATCCTTTTCGCGCTCGGCGTCTTGCCGCTGATCTTCACCTGGGGAACGCCGGGCGTTAAATGGGGCCTGATCGTTTACGACCTCGCGCTGCTGCTCGCCGCTTATGTTGATTACCGCCGTACTGAGAACATCTCAAAGATCGAAATAACCCGCCACATGCCGCGCCGGTTCATGATCGGCGAAGAGAACGACGTTCAAATCACGATCAGCCATCGCCTGCCGCGCCGGTTCACCTTGACGATCAAAGACGAATACCCATCCGGTCTGGAACTGCGCGGCGAACGACTGCTCATTGCTACACCGAAAAGACACGGAACGGCTTATCGCCAGACGGCGGTCGGATACAAGCTCTACGCGGCGTCGCGCGGCGATTATGGGTTCGGCGATATTGTCGTGCGGCGGCGCGGGCCGTGGGGCTTGATCATCAAACAGGATCGGATCAAAGCCGCTGAGGGCGTCAAAGTTTATCCGAACATCAACGAGGCGCGGCGGCACGAACTCTCGGCGCAGCGCAACCGGCAGATGCTGATCGGCTCCAGAAAGACGCGCATTCGCGGGCAGGGCCGCGAATTCGAGAGCCTGCGCGATTACGTGCGCGGCGACGAGATGCGCCATATTTCCTGGACGGCTACGGCGCGGCGCGGGCGGCTGATCACCCGGCAGTATCAGATCGAACGCAACCAGAGCATTGTCGTGATGATTGACGCCGGGCGGCTGATGACCTCGCGCATCGAACACCTTTCAAAACTCGACCACGCGATCAACGCCGCGCTGGCCATCGGCTACGTGGCGACGCGCGGCGGCGACAACATCGGCCTGCTGGTCTTCAACCGGCAAGTCGCCACATATCTGCCGCCGCAGCGAGGCCACGCGCAATTGGCGGCGATGACCGAGGCGCTCTACAACATCAAGGCGCAGATGATCGAGCCGTCATACGCGCGCGCGTTCCAGTACCTGTCGCAAAATTGCAAGCGGCGCTCGCTGGTCGTGATCCTGACCGATCTGGTTGACCGCGACGCTTCAGCCGAGTTGCTGGCTTACACGGCGACGCTGCTGCCGCGCCATCTGCCGCTGATCGTGACCATCGGCGACAAGGATTTGCGCGCGCTGGTGGCCCAGGAGCCGCGCAAGATCGAAGACGTTTATCAGCAGAGCGTGGCCGAAGAATTGCTGCAACAGCGCGAAGAGGCTCTGGCGCGGATCACCGAACTGGGCGGGCTGGCGCTGGACGTGCCTGCGGGGCAGTTGTCGCTGCAACTGGTCAATCAATATCTGGAAGTTAAAGAGCGGGGATTGTTGTGAGAAACATAAAAAATCGGATCACACTCGTTCTGGCGATTTGCGCGGTCTGTTTGTCTGGTTGCGCAGGCTCGGCGCATCGCAGCGTCAACGCTCCCGGCGAGCCTGTGGCGATCCGCGAGCATCTGGTCGCAGGCAAAACCAACATCGTTTACTTCTACGCCGATTGGTGAGGAACCTGCCGGAGGGTGGGGCCTGCCCTAGAATCCGCCGCAGCGAAAAACGACGACCTCGCCATTCATTTCGTGAACATCGGCGATTGGGGATCGCCGGTCTGCGAGCAATACGACATCAACTTCGTCCCGAATTTCAAAGTCTTCGATCCGGGCGGGCGAATCATTGCCGAAGGGCGCGAGGGCACGACCTGGGTGTGGGAAGAGTTGCAGCGGCGAGCGCAATAGCTAAATTTATCGCATCCGCGCCAGAGCCGTTGATGGAAACCGAACGGTCGCCGCTGCGCTGCTCGAACAAGCCACTGGGAAGGTTTTTGAGTCCATCCAGACGCCATGCCTCATTGATCTATTCGCTTGGCGCCGGCGCCTACTTTGCCTATCTCTTCCTCCGCTTGCCGCGTCGCTGCTTGATGACTCGCGCGCCCGACGCCCTTTTCTTGCGGCTGGCCGAACGCTTCCGGGTTCAAGTACGCGCCGCGCTCCTGGCCGGTCTTCTCTTCCTCGACCTGGATTCGATTGGCCCTGGCGTAGGCGTCTTGCCGAATACCCGTCACTTGCCATGAGACTTCGACGCGCGGCTTGTCGGTCTTGATCGCAAACCGATTGTCTTTGATCTTGCGCAGGACAATCGCCCGCGAAAATTGTCCGATGACCGTCAGTTGATAGCGATAGTCGCGGTTCAGCGCGGTGAAGTAATCAGGCAGCGTGACAACGGCCAGGCCTTTGGCGTCGGTGGTGACGTTGCCGTTGTAGATGTTCATCATGTCGGGCGATTCGACGAAGGAGTGTGAGAGGTACTTGTTTTCAGGGTCGAGCGGGTGATCAATCTTGAACGAGCCGCTGCTCTTGCTGAGATTGCCGTTGATATGCACTTTACCGTCAAAGTAGCCCGCGTAACCTGTCCCGGAATGGACCTGGCCATACACGCCCCTACCGTTATGGGTACTGCCATACACGCCGTAGCTGTCACGGCTATAGCCACCCACGCCGGCGGATTTGTCGTTCCTACCCCATATGGCCGGACCATAACTACTCTCGACAGTTAGCCTGGCAAGACTAAAATCCGTCCCGATGAGGACATCGCCGTCGGTCTCTAAGGTGACACTTCTATTCCCTCCAGCCCACAGCGAGGTCTTGGTCCCCGGCGCCCCGTATAACAGCATTTCGCCCGGCGCCAGATTGACGCCTGTTCCAGGAACACCGACGTACCCCTTCCCGACTGTCCCGTGATAGAAATCCCAGCCCGCCGCGAAATTGGCATTGCCAATGGACTGCACGCGCGACGGCGCCTGATCGGAGGAAATGATGTGCAGTGTCGCAAGCGGGTTCGACGCGCCAATGCCGATCTTGCCGTTTGACTCGGTCATCACGGAATTACCAAGATTGGCGGACGAAGTGAATTTGGCGATTCGCCCTTCCGTTCCGGAAGTCAACGCCCTTACTGCCGTCCTGCTTTCGGTCTTCGACTCGCCTTCGCCATTGCGCGCGGTTTCGTCTTCAGTCTTCGCGCCGTCGCGCTCGCCGGCGATGCTTGTTCCGGCAATCGTCTCGCCCTCGTTCCTGGCCACCGTCAACTCCGTGCCCACTCCGCCTTCATTCTGGCTAGTGATCCAGAGCCGATCCGTCTTCCCGTCGCGCTCTCTGGCGCGATCCACGATGAAATGGCCGCGCCGCGTCGTTTCCGCGCCCGCTTCCCTGCCAATTTCTTTTATGGACAGCGTGTAGGCGTAGAGGCCGCTTTTGACCGCCTCGCCGTTGGCCTGCCGCAATATCCAGGTCAGTTCCGAGCCGGTACTGGGGCCGCTGTCGTAAACGAGTTGCCCGGCCTGATCGAAGACTTGCAGCCGCATCTCCTCGACGGCTTTCCGGGTCGTGAAGCGCACCTGTTCCTGCTGAATGATGATCAGCACGTCCTGCGCGTTTGTGTTGGGTGTTTGCGCATTCTGCCGCTTGTCCGGCGCCGGTTGCGCCTGCGTCACGGACATGCAAAGCGAGATGCAAAGCATCATTGCGACAAATCGTTTTATGGTTTTCATTGTTCCCTTCTCCTTTCGATTCCATTCATTGAAAGCGCGCGTTGACGCCGTTGCTCGTTTTGCCAGGCGTCCGCAGAGTGATGGTTTGCTCGCCGCGTCCGCTCAAGCTGGCGGGCAACAGCACATTCACCTGATCCAATCCCACTCCTGGCGCCGAGCCCGCGTAGGCCACAGGCAATTGCGTCCCGCCAACTTCGATCATCACGTCTTGCAATGCGCCGCGATGGCGGAAGCCAGTGCCGAAGAGAATCAGATAGACCTGCTCGGCGGCGTTGCTCAGATCAATCGGCGCCAGAACAAACTTTTGTGTTTGCGCGTCGTAGCGAGACACGGGTTCATAGACCTGCTGGCCATTGGCGCGGATGCGCAACGCCACCGCCGCTGCCGCGCCCGCGCCGGAGGCGTTGGCCGAAAACAGTCCCGGCGCGACCGCGCTGATTTCGGTCAGGCTTTCACCCGCGACGCCATTGCCGTTGGTGACGGTGATGGTCGCCATGCCGTTCGCCAACCCCGCAGGCATGAGGTAGTTGATTTGATTCGGCGAGACGAAAAAGAGCGGGGCCTTGATGGTTGCGCCCTGGCTGTCGCGAATCGTCACGGTTGCGCCCGCGAGTTCAGTGGGCAACGGCAGGCTCGCAGCCACGCGCGTTTCAGCCGCCAGATTCGCGCCGAAGGCCGCGACAATCGAATCGGGGGCGAGCGCGCCGCCGGCTTTGTAACTGGCCGCCGACACGATGGCGAGGGGGGCGGCGTTGATCCTCAACGTGTACGCCCGCGCGCCCTGACAGCCATTGGCGTCGGTCGCGCGCACGGTGAAGTTGAACAAGCCCGCTTGCGTAGGCGTGCCCACGATCGCGCCGTCGCCCACCACCAATCCGGCAGGCAGCGCGCCCGCGCTGACCCTGAACGAGTAAAGTCCGGAGCCGCCGGTTGCCGACAGCGGCTTGAGATAAGCCGCTCCCACCGCGCCGTCGGACAGCGTCTCCGGCCCAACCGTGAGCGGCGGGCAGGACGGCGTGACTGTGATTGTGTAATCGCGGCTGCCGCTGCAACCGCTGAGCAAAAACGTGGCCGTGATCGTGAAGCGGTACGTCCCCGCCGCGGTGGGCGTGCCCGACAACAGTCCGGGGACGTAACTCAGCTTCAGGCCGGGCGGCAATGCGCCTCTGGACACCGAGAGGATGTATTCACCCACGCCGCCGCCGCTTTCTGTGAGCGGTTGATTGTAGGCCACGCCGAGCGCGCCGTTGGGCAGACTGTTCGGCGCAAGCGTGATAGCCGGGCAGGACGGGCTGACAAAAACGTAAGCCGAACCTTGATTGTCGTTCGCGCCGATCTTGGCGTTAAGAGCGCCGACCACCACGGTGTCCGCGCTCAGCGCGACCGTGCAGCCGAAGCGATCCTGATCCGCTCCGTCGCTGGCGATGAGTTTCTGTTGCGGATACCAGTCCACTAAACGGGTGTAGACGTAGGCCGAACCTTGTTGGCGGTTCCCGCCGATGGCTGCGCCCGACGCGCCAACCACCAGCATGCCATCGCTCACCGCGACCACACGGCCAAAGTTATTTTCAGCCGCGCCATCGCTGGCGATCAGTTTCTGGCGAAACTGCCAGGTCGTCCCGCTGGGCGTGTAGACGTAGGCTGAGCCTTGACCCGCGTTTGCGCCGATGGTGTCGCCTTCCGCGCCCACGACCAGCGTGTCCGCTTCAATCGCCACCGCGCCGCCGAAGAAATCTCCAGCCGCGCCGTCGCTGGCGGTAAGTTTCGGTTGCTGCGTCCAGACCGTTCCGTTGCGCGTGAAGACATAAACTGAACCTTGTTTCGCGTTTGAGCCGATGGTGTCTTCAGGCGCGCCTACCGCCACAGTGTCGTTGTCGAGCGCGACCGCGAAGCCGAAGCGATCATCCATCGCGCCGTCGTTGGCGATGAGTTTTCGTTGTTGCGTCCAAACCGCGCCATTGCGCGTGAAGACGTAGGCGGCGCCTTGATTCGCGTTTGCGTTGATGACGGCGAGAGGGGCGCCCGCCACCAGCGTGCCGCCGTCGAGCGCCACCGAAAAGCCGAAGGTGTCAAAGACCGCGCCGTCGTTGGCGGCAAGTTTCTGTTGCTGTGTCCAGACCGCGCCGTTGCGCGTGAAGACGTAGACGGCGCCTCGCCCTCCGTTCACGCCCGTCGCGCCCACCGCCACGGTGTCCCCGTCAACCGCGACCGAGGCGCCGAAGTTGTCATTGGCCAAACCGTCAGTGTTCGCAGCCACGAGTTTCTGTTGAAACGTCCATACAGGTTGGCTCGCGCCGCTGCGCGTGAAGACATAGGCTGAGCCTTGATCTGCATTCATACCGATGTCGTCGCCCCCGGCGCCCACCACCAAAGTGTCGCCGCTGATGGCGACCGCGCCGCCAAAGTGATCAAATTCCGCTCCATCCTGAGCGATCAAACGCTGCCGTTCGACGCTCCGGCTGTCGCGCAGCGTGAAGGCGTAGGCCGCGCCCTGATCGGCGCCGGCGGCATCGCCCCGATACGCCCCTACCAGCACGGTGTCGCCGTCGAGCGCGACAGCGTAACCGAAGCTGTCATTCGCCGAGCCGAGTTCCGGGCCGAACTGCCTGACCTGTACCCATTCGCCGAGTTGCAAAAACACGTAGGCCGAACGTTGATCCACAGCGTTCGGACCTGTCTGAAACAGTCCGAGCGAAGCGCCAATCACCGCCGTATCGCCATCAAGCGCCACGGACACGCCGAAATGCGCTCCCACCGCGAGATTGTGCGCGCGAAACCGGCTTGTTTGTGCCCAGCCTGTCGGGCCGCGCCGGAAGTCATACACCATGCCGCTATCATCGCTCTCTGCCAGATAAGCGCCGATCAGGGCCTTCTCGCCGCTCAGCGCCACCGCATTGCCGAAATGATCGTCCGCGCCGGCATTGACGGCGATGAGTCGTTGTTGTTGTGTCCAACTCGCGCCGCTCCGCGTGAAGATGTAGGCCGCGCCTTGACCGCCAACCGTGATAGCGTTGTTCGGCGCGCCGATCAGCGCCGTGTCGCCCTCCAGCGCCACGCTGAAGCCGAACTGATCGCCGCCCTCGCCGTCGTTGGCCTTCAGCCGCGCCTGCTCGGTCCAAGCCCCACCGCTGCGCGTGAAAACGTAAGCCGCGCCGGTCTTGCCGGAAGTCGCGCCTGTCTGGTGGTTGAATGCGCCGACCAGCGCCGTGTCGCCGTCGAGCGCCACCGCCGCGCCGAACTGATCTTGCGACTGACCGTCGCCCGCGTTCAGCCGCGCCTGTTGCGTCCACGTCGTACCGCCGCGTACAAAAACATAAACCGCGCCTTGCTCCGGGCTGACGCTGCCCGGCCCGTAGACCGCCCCCACCAACGCTGTGTTGCCATCGAGCGCCACCGAGTAACCGAAGTAGTCGAACGACGAGCGATCCTGAGCCACTAGCCGCGCCTGCTGCGTCCACGCCCCGCCGTTGCGCACGAAGACATAAGCCGAGCCTTGCTCCATGCCGTTCTGGTCGTCGTAAGGCGCGCCCACCAACGCCGTGTCGCCATCGAGCGCCACCGCGTAGCCCAGGTAATCGCCCGCCGCCCCATCCGCCGCCAGCAGCTTTTGTTGCAAAGTAAAAAGCGGATCAATCGTCAGCGGATATTCAGCCGCGCGGTCTTCGACTTCGATCACGACCTGCTCTTCGGCGACCGCGAGCCGCGCAGGCAGGTTCACGCCCCGCGCATCGCGCACGACCAGCTTGCCGTATTCGACCGCGTGGTCATCAGCGCCGCGCAACGTGACCAGCTTTCCATCTTCGCTCGCCACCGCGCGCCAGCCTTCGCTGACCTGCAAAGCCAGCCGCAGCGGCTCGCCCTGCTGCCGTGCGCCCAGCGGTTCGTTGAGCGTGAAGCCGTGTTCCAATCCGTCAGGGCCGTTGACGAACCATTCGCTCAAACCGTTATTGCGATTGATGGTGATCGTCTGTTTGTCGCCTCTGACTTCGCCCTGCGCGACGGATTGCAAGGCCTCGCCGTAACCGATGCCGCGCAGGTTGAGGCTGACATACGATTTGTCGTTGACGGCGATGCTCACGCCCTCTTCGGTGACGTAAGCGTCGTAGCCCGCCGAGCGGTTAGGCGCGTGCCAGGCCGAGCGGCCCAACGGCGTCGCATCGGCGAGGCTGACGCTGAGACGCGCTTGTCGCATCGCAGTCTGCAACGAATCGTATTGCCCGTCCTGTTTCAAACGGTCGAGCGCCGCTGCCCCGCTCAAGCTTGATTGACTGGCTGTCTGTCCGGCCACGGGCCGGGATAATGACAGCCAGTCGCCGCCGAGGCACAGGGCCAGCGCCGCCAGGAAT